>Ga0163154_10003894_pt1 | contig 20132 bp, 20 predicted proteins | sample OliLakLV19MP9P1_FD_148649 | JGI IMG/M metagenome (GOLD analysis project Ga0163154, IMG submission 148649) | Freshwater microbial mat bacterial communities from Lake Vanda, McMurdo Dry Valleys, Antarctica - Oligotrophic Lake LV.19.MP9.P1 | ecosystem: Environmental > Aquatic > Freshwater > Lake >...
GCATTATTTCATTCTCTCCTTAACCCCACTTAAATATTGCCGCACCCCAACTTAAACCTGCCCCAAACCCTGATATGGCTATAGTATCAGAGCTTTTAATTTTATGCGATCTCACTGATTCGTCTAAGGCTAAGGGAATAGAAGCAGCAGAAGTGTTGCCATAGTTACTTAAATTACTAATTACTTTATCAGGGGCGATATCCATTCGGGACTGAACCGCATCTAAAATGCGCTGATTTGCTTGATGCAAGATTAACCAATCAATATCTTTTACGGTTAGATTGGCATGAATTAGAGCTTTTTCTAAAACTTCGGGTACCGACTTGACGGCAAAGCGATAGACTTCTCCGCCATTCATGGTGATATTATCGTAGGCTCTTGCATTAGAATTATGATTGAGATTGAGTAGTGGATTACCTTTACCATCACTTCTTAATTCAAACCCTAAGAGATAATCTTGCTCTGATGCCTGTAATACCACTGCTCCAGCCCCATCTCCAAATAAAATACAGGTACGGCGATCGGTCCAATCGACCCACCGTGATAAAACATCTGCCCCGATTAGTAAAATATTGCGATAGGTACCCGTACGAATAAACTGAGATGCCGTGACTAAGCCAAACACAAACCCCGAACAAGCCGCACTAAGATCGAAGGCGACCGCCCGCTCTGCTCCCAAAAGGAACTGTACTTGAGATGCTGAGCCAAATAGATCGTCAGGACTAGAAGTAGCCAGAATAATTAAATCTAGATCTTCAGGCTCTATACCTGCCATAGCGATCGCTTCCTTTGCGGCTATAGTTGCTAAACTTACAAGAGATTCTCGATCGGGGGTAATTACTCTTCTTTGGTGAATTCCCGTCCTTGAAAAGATCCACTCATCGGAGGTCTCGATAGTTTGACTGAGTTCATCATTAGTGATTACGCGTTGGGGTACAGCCGAACCACTTCCAATTATTCTGACTCCATTCATTTGATTTCTTCCGTAACAGCATTAAGTTCTTTAATTTGCGTGCGGATGCGATCTAATACTTCATTTTCTACGGCATCTTTAGCTACTCGAATGGCATTAAATATACTTGAAGCTTTAGAGCTACCGTGGGCGATTATACATACTCCGTCCACGCCTAGTAATAAAGCCCCTCCATACTCGTTATAGTCCATTCTTTGCTTGACCTGTGAAAGATTGGGACGCAAAAACAAAATTCCTAATTTACCCCACCATCCCCTTGGGAGCTCTTCTTTCAAAATTTGCATTGCCACTTTGCCCACACCCTCAGCAAACTTTAACAAAACATTACCCATAAAACCATCGCAGATAACCACATCAAAATCGCCCGACATCACATCTCTACCTTCGGCATTGCCTGCAAATGGAATCTGGGGATTACCTTGGAGGCTTTGGTGCACTTTAATTGCCAGATCGTTACCCTTAGAAGGTTCTTCGCCAATATTAAGCAGTCCTAGCTTGGGATTATCTACACCCAAGGCATAGCGGCTATACAGTAGCCCCATCATGGCAAATTGTTCTAAAAACTTGGGACGGCAATCGACATTAGCACCTACATCTAAGAGCAAAACGGGTTTATGGGGAATTAAAGTCGGTAACAATGCCCCGATCGCAGGTCGGTCGATGCCTTTTAATCTGCCCAGTCTTAATAATGCGGCTGCCATTGCTGCGCCCGTGTGTCCTGCGGCAACTACACTATCGGCTTTCTTTTGCTTGACCAGTTCCATAGATACGGCGATCGAACATTTAGGCTTGCGGCGTAGAGCTTCTAGTGGTTCTTCATGCATGTCTATTTGCCCTTCCGCATGGACGATCTCAATGCGATCGCTTGGTTTATGCTGATGTTGCTTCAGATATTTGGAGATCGCTTCTTCATCACCCACTAATAAAATATCAATATCAAACTTTGCCTGAGCCATCAAAGCTCCAGCAATTATTTCATCTGGGGCATGATCCCCACCCATAGCATCAACTGCAATTCGCACGTTTAGTTCCATTACTAGCTAATCTGCCCAAGATTTTAACAGTTTAAGCTACCAAGACTAAAACATAATTTGCTTTAGGTATTTAATCTAATGGCATTTAAGAATTCGGCGATCGCCTCTTGTCTCCATATACCCTCAGCCCTACGACCGTTTAGAAGTTGAAGATGGATTGTAAAGTTTCCCACAAGACCAGAGGCTTCGATAAAAATCTCCTCGGTTTGAGCGGAGCAGATCAGGTTTTCTTCTTCTGCAAGTTCGGCTTGCATTGATGTCATTGTTTCAGCTAACTGTAGGCTTAGACGACAAAAATCATTAAGCTCTTGTTGATTGAGCTCGATCGCCCAGTTTTCTGCACCAACTAAGCCTACAAAAATTTCAGCATCGGGAGAGTAACCTAACCGCCAACCCTCCCCACTTATTAAATACTTATTCAAACAAAAATCTAATCGCTCAAAATTTCGGGTTGAGTTAGCTCATCAGACATTTCCACGATCGCTCTAATTATGGGCTTAAGAAAATGATCGTCATAGTCATCAGCTTCATCATAGCGGCGGAGTTTTGCCCGATTTGCAACTTGAACTGTAATCCGATAGCGGTTTGGGGCGGCAGAGACAAGTTCTTCAGCACGGCGGAGAGCTTCAGCAGCTTCGATGGTATAGCGTTTAGACATAATTAATTTGCCTTAATTTCAGAGAGTTTTCTCAGAGTTCTTTGCACAGAAATATAAGTGTAACCCATAAAACTCATAAATCTGATGGTTGTATGTTGGACAACTATCTTGTAACTTATTTTAGAATTTAACTTAGAAGTTTTTAAGTTGGATTAATCGCGCTAAAGTCTGCCAAGATTCGACTGTAATTACGAATAACTGCCAACATATTCAGGCGATCGCTTCGCACTTGCATATCTTCATCCATGACTAATACTTCATCAAAAAACTGACTGAGTAAAGGTGTTATATCTACCAAAGCAGATAATAATTGGGCGTAATTAGGATTCAGAGCTTGTTGGGATACTTGGTGGGGTAAAGAGGCGATCGCTTGATACAGAGCAATTTCTGAAGGCTGGGTTAAACGGCTCCGATCGACTACTAATCTAATATCGGTAATTTCACTGCTAAGATTTCCGTGTTCGGCTAACCGACTGGCACGATTTACGACCTCATATACTTGCCCCAGTCTGCCATCTTGACGAGAGGCTTGTAAAAACTGGGCGCGATCGCGAATTAAAGCTAAATTTTCGAGATTGGCAGCGATATGATTTTGGACAAACGGGCATTTACTAAGTCGTAATCAATTCCCATTTCTTTGAGTAAAGTCTCACAGCGTTGCTGAAACCACTTACAAAGATTATGAAAAAGTTTTTCGGTATCACCAGAATTGAGATCGGATAGAGGTTTTCGTTTTTTATAGATGGAAATAACATCAAAGAACAATCTGGGTAAATTAAGATGATAGTCACTATCCCAAGCGATTTGAATAATGGCGGCGGCGGAACGTCTGAGGGCAAAGGGATCGGATGAGCCTGTGGGGATTAAGCCCAGTCCAAAAATGCCGACTAAAGTATCGAGGCGATCGCTAATTGCCACAATTTTACCCGTGAGAGTTTGGGGTAATTTATCTCCTGCGCCCCGTGGTAGATAATGCTCTAAAATGCCATCGGCAACTATCTCAGCTTCATTACTAGATCGGGCATAGTAGCTCCCCATGATCCCTTGGAGTTCGGGAAATTCCTTGACCATCTCGGTGACTAAATCGGCTTTACAAAGCGTGGCAGTGCGTTTGATTTTGATAGTGTCTGTAGTGGATAATTCCAGATTAGCGATCGCCCCAGTTACAGCCTGAGTAATTTCCACAATGCGATCGACTTTATCCCCAACCGAGCCTAATTGTTCTTGAAATGTTACCCTTTGTAATTGTGGTAAAAAGCTCTCTAAAGTTACCGAGCGATCGCGATCGTAGAAAAACTTACCATCAGATAACCTTGCTCTGATTACCCTGCCATTTCCTGCGGCAATTAATTTAGACTTTTCGGGATCGCCATTGGAAATAGTTATAAAGTAAGGTAACAGTCGATCGAGAGGACGATCTGTTTTCTCCAAATCGGTTTGCTGATTATCGATCTGGCGACTTTCATGCTGACGATACATGGGGAAATAGCGTTGATGGCTCTCCATCTCAGTTTTAATGACTATGGGCGGTAATGTCAAAAACTCGCGATCGAACTCTCCAACTACTGCGGTAGGAAATTCGATTAATTGCGTAACTTCTTCTAATAAGGATTCGGGAATCTCGGCAGTTGCCCGCATTAACTCGGATACGCCTTTAATTTGACTGCAAATTCTGTGCTTGCGCTCTTCAACATCCACGATTACAAATGCCTCTTTTAAGGTGGCAACATAATCGATCGCGGTATCAATTACTACAGGGCGCGGATGCATGACTCGATGTCCCCAACTGCGGCGATCGCTATTTATATTTCCTAAGGTCAAAGCCAAAATCCGCTGATCTAATAAAGCTACAAGCCAGCGAATAGGGCGAGGAAACTTTAACTCACCCGTACCCCATCGCATTAATCTTTTTCCCTCTAAGCCCGTAATCCAAGTGAGAACTATCGACCTTAGAACTTCATCGGTTTCCATCCCTTTCACTGCTTGGGAGGCAAATACAAAACTTCCTTTTTCGGTTTCTTTAATTACTAAATCATCAATTTCTAAACCTTTAGAGCGGGTAAATCCAATTAATGCCTTAGTTGGTTCGCCATTTGTGCCATTAATATATGCTGCTGCGAGAGCGGGACCTTTAATTTCTAGAGTGCGATCGGGCTGGTGCCGAGGTAAGCCTTCAATTAATACTGCCAAACGCCGAGGTGTTGCATAATAACTAATTTTGGTAGAGGTTAAATAATTTTCGGCAAGACTGAGGGGGATACGTTGCTGCCACTGCTTTAGAGCATCAGTAACGAAACCTGATGGTAATTCTTCGGTGCCTACTTCTAATAAAAACGCTGCCATTGGTTGCTCTTAAACTAAATTGATAATCGCCTAAATCGATGATCCAGTTTATATCACTGGACAGCTAGTTCTATGAGATTTTTGGATTCAACTTTGCACCTTAAAAGATCGTCATTGTTGTTTATTGCTTATTAATTGCTCATCCGCGTTGCTAAAAGATCGGAACTATCACCTTGGTGGAATTTAATTCGACCTTCTAAAGAGTCTTTATCCTTTAATATAAGCCAACCACTACCAAACGCAGGATCGCATTCATCATTTCCATCCCAAGTAAACTCAAATCTATTTCCATCTTTTGATATTTCGCCATCAATTTGTCCAGAGACTAAACCGAATTGAAATTCTCCAGAGTCTTTGCTCTCAATCGTAATATATGCTTTAACTTCCATGTCCAAGTAATCACTTTCCCACATTTCCATTTCTGTAATCCGCCATTTACCGATGTAGTCCATTTCTTTTCCTCATAATATATTTATCGCATCATATATCAATTACTTTTCATATTTTCCAAAGTAATTGATTTGGCTTCGATCGCCTCCAAACGACTCTTCATTTCCTGATTATTTTTCTTTAGTTCTTCTAATTCTTCTCTTAATTCCTTAATGCTGGCATCCGAACCGATCGCTGGTTGAGCTATATTCCTAGTAAATCTTTTAAAAATTTGGTTAGAGCTTTAATTTTTGGAAGTTGCTGCTCCACTTCACGGCTGATCCATTCATTATCAGAAATACTTACTGTATTGGTTTTGCCAGGCTTCAGAATGCTAACAACAGATGCAATTGTTGCTTTTTCTTTATCAAAGGGCTTCCAATGTTTAATTTCAGATTCAGTAAACACATCAATATAGGTATTTGCTCTTTTCATAAATTCTGGGTAAGCGATGTGACCACATTCGCAAAGAAGGCTGTCAACAACTCCTGAATCTAAGTTATTTGGCAAAACATATACGCCTAATTTGGGACAACTACCAACCACTAATCCACCTTGTTTAGGAAATTCGGGAAAATACTCTTTAAAACCTTTAAAGTACTCTGATACAACTTGCTCGGGTAAAGACTTATCTGCATCAGCAACTATTCCAAAAGCTGATAGCTGAGAAATATCTATATCAGATAATTTATCCTGTAAATTAGTAATTAAGTTACTTCCTTCACCAGCATATATTGCTATAGATAATTCATCATTGTGAAGAATTGATGGCATATCCAGCCGAACATATAATTTCCCCGATCTTGGCGGATAATTTGGAATAAATTTACGCCAAAACCGATCTAAATCGGACTTCTCATCCCACTTAGAGAAGTCTAATAACTTACAAAGTATTTTAGATATAAATACCTGATCATGATTTCCTTCTACTCCAATTAGCGCATATCTTTGACTCACCAGCGTACCTCCTGTCCTGATTCTTCTCGTAAACGCTTTAATCTGCTCCAGTCATGTCTAACTACTTTTGTAACAGACTCTTTAGGCTCCAAACGATAAAGTACAAGATCGGATTCAGCCTCCGTGACTGCCAATAAAGCATCAACAGTTTCAAGACTATGTGTGGTTACAAAAAGTTGAACATTCATCTCTTTACTCCACCTTACTAACCAACCGAATGATTTTTGGAGAACTTCAGTATGAATTGCGGACTCAAGTTCATCAATTAAAAGAATCCCACCTTTGGCAGATGCTAATTTTAGAGCTATATGTAGAAGGCGACGTACTCCATCACCAAACATACTGACAGGTACAAGTCCTATTTTTCGGTGTTGAATGTAGATATTAAATTGTGAACTTCGCATATTTGGAGACAAAAGAATTTCGATATCACAAATATCGTTATCCATTTGACTCAAAAGGTCTAAAACATCTGTTTTAAAATTATCAAATCGAGCTTCTGATAGCAATCTAATTTGCCCAATATCTGAACGATGGGATGTAGTTGTAACGACTGAAGTAGCTATGCTAGGTTTATTCTTACTCGAAAATCTAGATAAAAATTCATGCTCCCAAATCTCATAATATTCAATTAAATATGATTCTCCACTTTCAAATAGATTTAATTGTCCAGTATCTAGCTTAACCATTAATTTAAGACCTTTTTGTATTTTCAAGAGATCTTCACTCTCCTCAATCTGTTCGTCTTTATTAAGTTGTCCATCTTCATTTAGTAATCTTCTTTCTTCAGAAACATAAATTCTTTCTGTTTCCTCATAGGTTGCTTCCATTATTTTAATGGGGAATTCACCACTTCCTGAAATGGAGATTCTTCGATTACTAATATCTTGAATGTTATCTAAAAAATTACGAGGAAAAAGCCATTCAAGAGCCTCAAGTGCTGATGTTCTGATACTTCGATAATTTTGTTCTCTTTGTGAAGCAGTATTTATCCATATTCTTATATCAAGAGGATGGCAAAAAATAGTTAAGGCTTCTAGAACGCTAGTTTTACCAGAATTATTAATACCTACGAGCAAATTGACCTGACCAAGATTTTTAAGTTCAACTTCGCGTAAACCTCTAAATTGATGAATTGTGATACTTTCTAAATTTTTCATAAATTTATAATTAGCTTGACTTATTTGACTTCGCTTCGATCGCCTCCAAACGACTCTTCATTTCCTGATTATTTTTCTTTAGTTCTTCTAATTCTTCTCTTAATTGTTTAATACTACTATCCGAACCGATCGCGCCTTGAACTTTAGTAACTGCCTCATCTGCCATGCGTTTAACTCGACCATCTGGAGTTTGATTGGATAAAGATTGAAGAATTCTGATTGCCCCAGTATTATCTATTTGTCCTAACGCATTCACTACAGAAACTTGAGTTAAAAAGAAAGACTCTAAGGCAATTACTTCTAAGCGATTGAGAATTTGTTCGGTTTTGGGTTTGGTTTGGGATTTTCCTAGCGTTCCTAAAGCCCGAATTGCTGCCAGACGCAGAGGTTGAGCCGTGGTAGGTGCTGTGTATAAAAGAATCGTTTCTAGAGCCAAATCGGAATCCTTAATTTTCGCCAGACCCGCGATCGCTCCACTTCTTACTACTTCATTCCATCCAGATTTTTCTTCTAGCGTGGTTTGTAATAATTGAATTACGCCATCGGGCGGATATTGATTACTCAGCACTTGAGCCAAATCTCCAATGCAACTGGCAGCCGTAGCCTCCACGTTATAGCTAGGATCGCCATTTTTGAGAAAGGGTTTGATTAAATCCAAACTAGCTTGAATTTTAGTCTTGGCTAAATTAGAAATTACGGCTCTTCGCACTCTAGGATCGATATCGTTTAAACCTTTTGCTAAGGCGGTAAATGCTTGATCGAGCTTGATGTTTGCTAATGCTTCGGCTACTTCTAATCTTACTCCCCAAAATGGTTCTTCTAAGAGAGCTTTTTCTAGTGCTTTTACGGATTCTAAACTGCCTTTTTTAGCGATCGCCTCGGCGTATTGAATCTTGGCTAGAGGATCGGGATTAAATTCTAAACCTGCTTTTAATTCTGCTAATCCATATTCTAAAGTGACCTGCTTGAGATAATTATTACCGTGATCGAAGCTAATATAACTGGGTTTCTGGTCTAGCGGAAAGTATAGTGCCTGATCTTTCTCAAAGATTCTAACTGTAAAGGTTTTAAGCTCTGATTTACTCTCAAATCCAAAAGAGATGGGAATGCTTAAATCAAACAACTCATCTTGAGTTTGCGTTACGGTTACTTTTGCTAAATTATTATCACTGTCCCAGCTATATCCGATTTTATATTCGGGATGTCCGCCTCTAAATACATACTGATCGAATAGAGATAGATAATTTTTACCTGTAGTTTGCTCGATCGCCCGCAATAGATCGATAGTTTCCACGGTTTTATGGGCATTTTGTCGGACAAAAGTATGAATGGATTTCCAAAATAACTCTTCTCCCAATTCAGTTCGTAACATATGATAAACGCATCCTCCCTTTTCGTAGAGATGGCGATCGTAAAGTTCAATTGCTTCGCGATAAATATGGGTGACAATCGGGCGGCGATATCTTTCGGCATCTTCGGTAAGGTAATTACGGATTTCACCCAAACGATAATAGGCAGCTTCTGTGGCTCCATATTCATGCTCAGTCCATAACACTTCGGCATAGGTAGCGGCACCTTCTTTAATCCAAGCGTGCGACCAGTGCTTAATTACTACTAAGTCCCCAAACCATTGGTGTGCCAATTCGTGAGCGACAAGACTCTCGGTACCACGATTATCTAGGGCTGCGCGTTCGTCTAAAACACAGCGATCGGTAAGAAGAGTAGTGGAAGTATTTTCCATTCCACCAAAGATAAAATCGGCGACACAAACTTGGGCATATTTAGGAAAAGCATATTTATAGCCATATTTTTCGCTGAAAAAGGCAATCATACGCGGAGTCTTACCCATACTCAGGCGGGCTTCTTGTTCGGTGCGAGATTTATCGACATAATAATTAACTTCAATTCCTTCCCATTCATCTTTAATTTCAAGGAAATCTCCCACCGCAAGAGTCATGAGATAAGTCGGATGGATTTGTTCTTGATACCAGTGATAGATTCTTTCTTCTCCTTCTGCTTTCACATCTATTAATTTCCCATTAGAAATAGCCATTAAATCCGCAGGAATCTTTACGATAATTTCTGAAGTCGCTAACTGTCCGGGATAATCAAAACAGGGAAACCAAAACCTTGAGTCTTCATCTTCGCCCTGCGTCCAAACCTGAGTAGGCTTATATGGATAATGTTCCGTAGGTTGAATGAAGTAAATTCCGCGTTGGGGTTGAATGGCTTGGTAGGCGATCGCTAGATTAATCCTTTTATCAACTTCTGTTAATTCCGACAGATAAATTTTTAGAACTTCACCATCATATTCATATCTTTGCGGTTTTTCTAGGATGCAAACGGAATCAATTTGCAGATTTACAGCATCTAAGCACAATTCAGTTATACCGTTGCGGACTGGATTAAGAGTAATTTCACAAGTTCCCTGTAGTGATTGATTGGGAATATTAAGGTCGAGAGTTAACTTAATATGCTCGACTTGTCCGGGGCGATCGGGATTGTAGTGGGGTTTGGCACCCGGCATTTCAAAGGACTTATGCTTGCTTTTTTCCACATCCCAAATCGACATACTTTGTACCCAAATAATATTAAAGACTCAACAATTATAATCTCTATCCTTACGATCGCGCTTTAAGGTCAAAGTTTTCAGGTTGAGGCTCGATCTCTGGTGCTTTAAGGTCAATGTTTTCAGGTTTAAGTTTAATATCTCTTCTAATCTCTAAATAGCGATGTAGAGCTTCAGTGATAATGCCATGTAAAAATAGGTCGCGAGCGGCATGAAAAGGACTGTTGGGGGCGAGGGGTTGGCGGTTGGCAATGACATGATTCCAGTTGTAATCTTGGGCGATCGCACTAATGTAACAGCCGAAATTTTCATCAAATTGTAAAGAAAGTACAGCCCTTGCAAATTCATCACTGGTCAGACACAAGGAATAAAATACCTTAAACAATTCGATCGCCGATTCTAAATCTAAAATCTGGTGCCAACTGCGTTTAGATAAATCCACATCTACTCGAACGGCTTGAATGCTCTCATAGTTAAGCCCTTTAGCATGAACCTCTTCCAGCCAGTTAGGATTCCTTAATTGCGCTTCATTATAATCAAGGACGAAGTTATAGAGAATCAGGTCGTGTTCTAAAAAAGCATTGTCTGCCAAATCGTCAACGGTTTTGGGATAAAGTTGGGATTTTTGAATATGAGGATCGGCACCATTATCAATCAAAAAATTGACGATATTAGAACCAATACAGACATGGCGGATAATCAGATAACAGGCTTCGGGTGAGGCAAAATGCTTGAGAAATATAGCGGCTCCACGGTGCATAAGTTGATACGCCCTAAACTGAAACGGCAGAATACGCTTTAGGGTCATAATTACAGCCAGCAAGATATTGGCTATTACCTTAATCGGAATCAGCAGATAACTCCGACTCCAACTCTGTAAGTCTTTAATCATGTACGCCTTCGCAGTCATATCTACGGGAATTGCCCGATCGAGATAAAGAGCTTCCCATGCATTTGGGTTTGTGCGATCGCGAGGTGGATAAATCATATTTCCTCCAGTTGTAATAGATATAATCGAGCTGTAACTTTTGCGGTTTTAACTATGCGTTGGGCGATCGCTTCCGTCATCCATTCTGCCTTAATTAACGCCTCTAATTTAGCCAAATGAGATTCATCATTAGCACTGTGGTAGCTGAGAAAAGATACTTGCTCGTTAATGAGATTTAAAGTTCTTTTAATCTGTTCTGCCCAGCTTCCTGCTAACTTATTTCCTATCCCTTCTATAATGAACATACTGCCGATCAAGTCCACAGGATCGGGCTGGGATGCTTGATGGAAGATAAATGCGGATAGAGCTTCACTGCCAATATTCTTAGGAGACTCGGTAATCTCTTTTAACTCTCCACCTACTGAGACATAATTTCGTTCTAGCATTTGATAATCTCGATGTTCATCTTGAGCGTGTCCGATAAAAGTGGAACGTAACCGAAAATCTATCATATTAGATGCCGCACGGGCAATCCATCTCGCTCCCTCTACAACTTGAGGACGAAGATTTTTGAGTAATGCCTTGTAATCAGTTAAGGTAAATTCACTTCGATGGAGTTTTCTAACTATGGGCACAGATCGCACTCTGCGTTCAAAGTCTAACCAAATAATTGCTAAATCCTGTAGAAGTTTTTCTGATATTGTATTAGAGCTTAAAGATTCTAAAGGTTGTTCTGAAAGTTGGAGAGATAATAGTTGATTGCAAGTGATCGGATTAGATTGAAATTTCGGTTCGGTTCCTACATCCGTTCCTACAACTGTTAGCATCATATAGGCTGTGGTAAAACGTCCACTCTCAGGAATAAAGCAGAAGATCTTTTGTCCTAGTTCTAATTTGCCCGAATTAAAAAGCTCTTCTAACATCAGATAAATCGAAGCGCAGCCCGTATTACCCTTAGTATAGAGATTCGTAAACCATTTATATTCGGGAATCATGCAATTTGCTTGCTCTAATAATTCCACAATTTGACTGCGAAAAAAGTGAGATGAGTAGTGACATAACAGCCAATCCATATCTTGTGGATTTACTTTTCCTGCGGCAATTAGTTTTAACCAGCCTTCTACTCCCAACTTGATTACGTTATCTAAAAGCCGAATATTTTGCCTTAGATTAAGCCCACCCGCGATCGCCGCCTCCTGATAAGAATCATAATTCATCCAAGTTTTATTCATAGTCTCATTTTCCGCTCCAGCATACATACACACGGGATAAGCATTGGCATGAGAAATCAATTCAATCCATTCAATCTTAAGACTGATTCCTTTAGCATTAGGACGATCTTGAACCAGCATCGCCCCCGCACCGTCAGATAGCATCCATCGTAAAAATTCCGTATCAAAAGGGATAGATTTACCGTCTTTAATTTTTGTTTCGGCTTCAAATCTCTTAGCTTTAAATAAGCGGGAAGGCATTTCCGAAGCCACGGCGATCGCATTCTGTTTATAACCTAATTCCACTTGGCTAGAGGCATACTTAAGAGCCGAAACGCCAGCACAGCATACACCTTGGGTCGAAATAATTTCTAAAGGTGGAAATTCTGATAGTTCTCCATGCACCATACTCGCAAAGCTCGGAACGATCGTATCCGCCCAAGTCGTAGCACAGGCAAGTAAATCGATTGCATCAGGTTCTAAATCTACATTTTGGATTGTATTCCTGACCGCACGAGCCGCCATTTCACTATTCAGATAGGTGCTTTTTTGGTCTCGATCTAGCGCATAATATCTCGTTTGTATCCCATTACTTTTAAGAATACGATTTTTGACCTTAGAAGGTTTTCCGCTTATCATGCCTAAATAGTCTTCCATTTGCGAATTAGCGATCGCCGCTCCGGGGAGAAACTGCCCAATACTGTTGATGTAAGCTGCCATATATTTTCATGCGAAAGTTATCTCCTAAGATTAAAAGATCTAGTCTCAAGTGATAGGTCTTAGTGTGCCACTTTCAAAATCGGTTAAAGTTACGATCGAGCTTCAATTTTTACGGTTTCAATTTTTAGAGGATATTCGGAGTCGATCTCAAATGGATTGGCGATCGCTCAAAAGTAACAAATAAGACAATAAAGGTAAATAACTATGGCTCAACAACTTAAAAGATGGGAATCTCCCCGCAGTGAAGGTAGAAATACTAAGGGTAAAGGTGGCTCGGCTCGCACACGACAACTAAAGAAAAAATTCCAAACCCTACGCCAAAAGTTGAAGGAAGGGAATAGCTCTTAATGTCTGTTAGGACTGAATATCAATCTCTTAACTCACCTTACGCGGAAGAATTTAAGACCCTCACCCTAGCCCTCTCCCAAAACGGGAGAGGGAACAAGAAAAACCTGTATTACTCCCCTTCTCTCTACTTGGGAGAAGGGGATGAGGGACAGTTGACTTCTGCGTAACATCAGTATTAATTAGAATATCAATCTCTTAATTAATAGATGTGTTGAACGGTAGGCACTGAAACTGGGCTTAAATCTCCGACTTGGTTATAAGTAGTTTCACCAAAAATAGCTGACTCAAATTTGTAATGCTTGAACTCTAAAATATTACCTGAAAGATCGGCTAAGAAAAAAGTGCGATGCTCTAGGGGTGTATCTACAAATCTAATTTTAGGCTGCTGGTGAAATTTTAGTCTTTTATCATGGATTCTTTCCAATAATGTCAGCCAATTGCTTTCTGATTGAAATACTAAGCCAAAATGACGCGGATAAATTCCTGCTTGCGGGCTTGGTATTTCGGGAATGACGTGAGCAACTAATTGGTGTCCGTACAAACTAAGGATCAGAGAATTAGACGATTCTCTACCTGCCAAACAACCCAAACCATCTACATAAAAAGCTTTAGTGCTAGCAATATCAATTACAGGGAAGGCAAGATGAAATAGAACTTTACTCATAATTGGCTTAAACTTGAATTAATAGATTTGACTTAAAATAAAGAATTAAATTAAAGCTGAGGTTCGAGGATAAGTTTGGCACGTTTCAACCGATCGGGTACGGGGATCGGATAATCACCAGTAAAGCAAGCAGAACAAAAATTATTAGTATCGACATTGGTTTCTCTAAGCATACTAGCGTGACTTAGATATGCCAAGGAATCTACGTTTATTATTTTAGCGATCGCTTCCACAGATTTAGTTGCGGCAATTAAATGATCTTGGGAGTCTGTATCAATGCCATAAAAGCAAGGATGGGTTACAGGCGGAGATGAAATTCGCATATGGATTTCGGTTGCCCCAGCCTCTCGCAGTGCCTGTACTAATTTACGACTGGTCGTACCACGGACGATCGAATCATCGATCACAATTACCCGTTTTCCTGCTAACACATCTTTAAGTGGATTTAGCTTCATTCTAATTCCCGATTCACGCATGGCTTGAGTGGGCTGGATAAAAGTGCGTCCGACATAGCGATTTTTAATTAACCCTTCTACATACGGAATGCCAGAGGCTTGTGAGTAACCGATCGCCGCAGGAATACCCGAATCAGGAACGCCGATGACAATATCTGCCTCAGCAGGGGACTCTAGTGCCAAGCTTTTACCTAGTCTCATGCGATAGCTGTATAAACTTTCTCCATTCATCACACTATCAGGACGCGCAAAGTAAATCATCTCAAAGACGCAGAGTTTGGGCAGTGCCTCAATGAGCCATTGATAAGAAGTTAAACCCGAATTGTCAATCCAAACTAATTCACCCGCATTCACATCTCGAATATACTTTGCCCCGATGATATCTAAGCCGCAGGTTTCAGAAGCTAATACATAACTACCGTCTTCGGTTTGTCCGATCACTAAAGGGCGAATACCATAGCCATCTCTGGCACCAACAATACCCTCGGCAGTGCCAATTACCAAACTAAATGCGCCTTGACATCGCCCCAAAGCTTCTTTAATTCCTTCTATCCAGTTTTTACCATTATTTATAGACTCAGCGATCGCGAAAGCAATACCTTCAGAGTCAGAACTAGAGCTTAACTCAAATCCTTTTGCTATTAGTTCGCTGCGGAGTGATTCGGCATTTACTAGATTACCATTATGGGCTAAAGCCAAATTTCCCAACCGTGTAGACACCACTACAGGCTGAGCGTTAGCAATTTTACTAGAACCAGTGGTCGAATAACGGTTATGCCCGATCGCTATAGATCCGGGAAGGCTATTTAGATTTTGTTCGTTAAATACTTGCGATACCAATCCCATATCTTTATGGGTGTAACAACTGCCATCAACGTCAAAACTGGTAATTCCCGCCGACTCTTGTCCGCGATGTTGGAGCGCATATAGTCCAAAATAAGTGAGTTTGGCAGCGTTAGTTGTAGTTAAATCGCATTGGAGCAAAAATACCCCAAAAACCCCACAGGCTTCTTCAGGAACATCGGGGCGATCGTCAAAAGAGCGATCATTGTAGCTAAGGCAAGATTCAGGCATTGAGCTTTAGAGACATTTAAGGTATCTATATTATCTCATTCTGACTGAGATCGCGAACTCAAATCCAAAATTAGCGATCGAAGGTTTTAAATGAGGATGCGACTTAAATCCTAAATTATATTCTTAAATCAAGGAGACTAAAGGCGGTAACAATAAAACCGATGCTACACCCAAAGCAATCGTCGCTGAAACTAAAACAGCCGCCGCCGCACAATCTTTGGCAATCTTAGCTAGGGGATCGTATTTTTGTCCGACGGTTAAATCCACCACTGACTCTAAAGCCGTATTAATTAATTCCATTGCCAAGACAGCACCACTGGTCAGACTAATTATCGCCAGATCGACCGCAGGTAATTCTAAGTAAAGGCTCAAACCCAAAGCAATACTGCCAATGAGGGCGTGAATACGGAAATTTCTTTGAGTTCTAAAGGCATAGGAAAACCCCTGCCATGCAAAGTTAAAACTCGCCCACAGGTTAGCTGCAACTTGTAAAGACTGCTTGCGCTCTGCCTGCTCTTGAGTAGATCTGATCTCAACATTCATATCTCTCATATCTATAGGATTACGCCGATGGAGTTCAGAGTTCATATTATTCTCAGATGAGGCTTCAGAAAACACTTTAGGTGACATACAGGCTATCTTACTAATTCTTGGGTTTTTCTTTAGGTTTTGATACTGAAACTTTTATCAAAGGTTTTATCTAAATAAAGTGCTTGAATTAACAATTCTTGCTCTGCTAACATTTCTTCTAAACATCGATCGCTAGGATGATCCCAGCCTAAAAGATGTAGTAATCCGTGGGCTGCCAACCAAACTAATTCATAATTGATAGAATGACCTTGCTCTAGTGCTTGATTCATGGCAGTAGGCACAGAGATCGCAATATCGCCTAAATATACAGGTTCGGAATACCGATCTTCAGGATCGAGTTCTTCAGGATAAGAATCTTCCGAATCTAGATTTAAATCATCCTCTAAATCATCTATAAGTTCATCTATAAATGGAATCTCATCCTCTAGAGTGGCAAATGCTAGAACATCGGTCGGACAGTCTTGATGCCTATATTTAAGATTTAAAGCTTGAATTTCGCGATCGCCAGTTAATAGTAATGAGGCTTCGTAATCCGATTCTGTCAGTTCTACTTTTGAGGTTACAACATTCAGCCAAATTTGAAACCAGTTTTGCCAGTCCAGATCGCTAATAGAGGTCAAGTCGACGATCGCTTCGCTTAATTCTACGTTTAATTCAATATTTAATTTAGTAGTTATTTCTGTCAATGGTTAATTTGGTTTAAAAAGGTTTTTAGATATTTCGTCATTATTAGAGAATTTAGTCGCGATCGCAGTGATTGCTTCTACCCAAATAAGTGATATTAATCACCGAAATATTACAGCTAAACCGACCAATACGCCAATTAAGCCTGCACTGGTAAGGAGAAAATGAAATATAGAAATTCCGCGCTTTTTAACCATATTTCGCATTGCTAATTTGACGTAGCTAGGCGGTGGTGTAGTTGGAGTTGTGGGGGCTACTGGAGTGGAGATGGATTCGGGTTCGGGATTCATATTTTTGAGAATTTAAAGAAATCAGAATTTAAGTGAATATTTTTAACTAAACTTTACGCTACCATTTTCTACTTGTAAAATTTGGGCTGAGTTTAACCATGCCCCATCAAAAGCTCCAAGATGAGTACTAGTAATAATAGTTTGGACTCGATCGGCGATCGCACTGAGTAAATAATTTTGGCGTTGTAAATCTAATTCTGCTAGAACATCATCTAAAAGCAATAAAGGTGGTTCGCCAATAATTGACTCGATCAGTTCTAACTCTGCCAATTTTAAGGCTAGGACTAATGTGCGTTGTTGCCCTTGGGAGCCATATTCTTTAGCGGGAGTTTGATTAATAGTCAAATTAACTTCATCTCGATGGGGTCCGACTAGGCTCGTACCTTGATGATATTCGGCGATCGCCCTTGCCTGAATTTGTTCTAAAAATGCCGTTTGCACGGTTTCCATCGATTCAGTATCGGCAAATTTAAATTTGGGAGTATAACAAATATCTAATAATTCACCTGCGCTGCCGTCACTACCACCACTAATACGGCTGTGCCAAGTTTGAGCAATGGGAGTCAGTCTTTTTACCAGCCGCGATCGCCTGCGCGTAATTCGCGTACCTGTAGATACCAGTTGAGTATCCCAAGCTGCCATTTGCATGGGATCGCTAATTAATCGCCCCTGACGGATGCCTTTGAGTAAAGCATTGCGCTGACGTAGTACTTGATTATATTGCTGTAAAAAGCTTAGATATACTGGCTCTAGTTGGATTAAGACATTATCTAACCAATCACGGCGATATTCAGGGCTGCCCCGCACTAGCTCTAGATCTAAGCTGGAAAAACATACGGCATTAACTTGCCCTAAAAATTCCAAATGGCGGCTGATATTAGATCCATTGATGCTTAAACTCCGTCTGCCTTCGGTACGCAAACGCATTACTAGCTCTATATCTGATAGCGATCGCTTACAGGTAGCTTTAATTTCGGCAATGGCATCACCATTTTTAACTAAATCTCGATCTCGACTAACACGGGGCGATCGTAGGGTTGAGAGTAACTGAATTGCTTCTAGCAGGTTGGATTTACCTTGGGCATTATTACCTAAAATAATTGTCTTAGGCGCGTTAAACTCTATAGCTTGATCGATGTAATTGCGAAAGTGCTTGAGATGAAGGAGATTTATATACACAACAAAATAAACTTTTTGGGGTTTAGTTATTTAGAACACATTACTTAATTAATAAAAGCTTTAAGGTACTACCTTAATCTTATAAAGATTGAAATATTCCCAAATATTAATTAAGTTCATGTCTGAAACTTCCAAAACAGCATTAATGTTGCACCTCGATCTACGACAGGGGAAAGTTTGGGATGCGGCACTAAAATCTCAAGGTATTCAAGTTGATTGGCGACCTACGGATATAGATGTGGTGGAAATGCTAAAGGAAATTTATAAAGCTAATATGCCTCTGCCAGACTTATTAATTATGGACATTGGCATTAAAAGCTCAAGTTCTAATAGCCTTCAGGTGGTGCCTGTTTGTAATTGGTGTAAAAGCTTGGATACGCCTCTACAGGTATTGCTATTAAACTCTAGCTCGATGCAGGTTAAGGCGTATGAAGAAAAATGGGCGACAAATAAATGTGGAGCGATCGCGATCGTGCCCAAGCTCAGTCAACTAACCCTTAGAGACACTGCACAATTAATTACAGATTTCTTTAGTTACGATTTAAATACTGAAGCCTTGGATCGAGTTTCATTGTTATTGGCAGATATTTATACCGAACATTTAGAGTCTGAGATTGCCAAGATCGAAAATGCGATCGCGTCCCAGCCAAATGCAGGATCAAATTCAAATTCTAACGTTACTCAAATTTCTAGCTACCGTGGATCTAGTCTTTCTACCCCCCAAACCGAAGATGTCTTATCCGATACTAGGATTCAATCTAATACTGAAATAATCCCAGCAGTTACTATTAAGCCCAAAGTAGCAACATATCGGGGTGTAAAAGTCAAAAAGCTGCAGTGGTAGTTTCTTAATTTAGTTAATTGATTTGGGTAATTTGTTGCTGAATTTGAGGTGAATATAAGCGCAGGTAGTTCCAATAGTTGCCCAAGACCTGTCTGACATACCCCCTAGTTTCATCGTAAGGAATTCGCTCGATAAATTCTTCAGGGTCGTTCACTCCAAAAGAATTGACCCACTGTTTGACTCTGCCCGGTCCGGCATTGTAGCTTGCCAAAGCCAGCATTGTATTATTACCAAATTCGCGATGGGTATAGTCTAAATACCAAGTTCCAAATTCTACATTTTGTTCGGGATTCCGCAGATTATAGTTTTTAACGCCTTTTTTGCCCGCAATCCATGCCGCAGTATCGGGGATAATTTGCATTAAGCCTACTGCTTCGGCACTAGAGACAATTTGAGATTCAAATCTAGATTCTTGACGGATCAAACCAATTACCAAAGCAGAATTTAAATTACTTTTGCTCGACCATTGTGAAATCTGCTCCCAATAAAGTGTGGGGTATAAAGTTTGGCTAAAAGTAGGTGATTTAAGAATATTTTTAATATCGGCTTTTTCGGCATCGGTGACATCTAACCAATACATACTCTCAATTTGGCGAAGTCCGCGCAGGTTATCATTTGTTCTCACTCTAATTACGCCATCGGTAAAAATTTGATTGGGAGTTCTCAGGGGTTTACCTCTTGTTTCAAATTGCCAGCGATCGCTCGCGTCTCGATCTTGTCCTAGTAAGTAAAGCTCCTGTAAAGTTGCCGATCCAGAGGGTAAGGGCATCCGAAAATCAGATTGAGTGAGGGGTAATTTCACATTTCGCACGGTGGTAAAGTCCCCAACCTGCCAACCTAACTGCACTGCCGATCGCCACGCATAATACGAGTCAGGATGCTTGCTAATGACTAATTCAAATGCCCGTTTTGCCGTGGAGCCTCCAACCTGCTTTGCCCATTTTCCACCCCAGTAGCCTGCTTCAGCCGTAATTTCTGCTTGGGGATTGTTAGTGATAATTTTTTGAGTGAGGGCGATCGC
>Ga0163154_10003895_pt1 | contig 20132 bp, 19 predicted proteins | sample OliLakLV19MP9P1_FD_148649 | JGI IMG/M metagenome (GOLD analysis project Ga0163154, IMG submission 148649) | Freshwater microbial mat bacterial communities from Lake Vanda, McMurdo Dry Valleys, Antarctica - Oligotrophic Lake LV.19.MP9.P1 | ecosystem: Environmental > Aquatic > Freshwater > Lake >...
TCTCGGCTTGGCACTTTGCCGGCGACTGGCGCGAGCACCTACCGGCCTGGGCGCGCGCCTTGGCCGGGGCGGCGCTGCTGGCGCTGCCTGCGTGGCGCTGGCCGAACGAGGTCGCCGATGCCTTCGTGCTGCTCTCCGGCGTCAGCGGCGCCAGCATCGCCAGCACGCTGGCGACGCTGGCCCCGTGGCTCGCGCTGGGCATGGTAGGCGCGGCGCTGCTGGCGCTGCGGCGGTCTGCTAGGGCCGCGCTCGAGCTTGTTGCGATCGCCTTGCTGGCGCTACTGCTGCCGCCGCTGCTGTATTTCATCGTTTACTTCTGTGCCCTGCATAGCCCGCGCCACCTGCGCCTCGCCGCAGCGGGCGCGGCGCCGGACGCGCGCCGGCGCATGGGCCAAGTGGCGCTGCTCTATACCGCACTGAGCCTGCTAGCCGCGGCCGTCGTCTGGCTAGGGCTGCCCGCCGTCGGAACGCAGGACTGGAGTGCCGATCTGCTGCGCCTAGTGTTTATCGGCCTAGCCGCGCTCACCCTGCCGCATATGCTGGTCGTCATGCACGCCGAGCGGGCGGCCGTCGCGCCATGAGTCTGATATCCAATCGCAAAGTCAGCCACATTGAGGCAGTGCTGTCGGGCGAGGCGAACGCGCGCGAGGTTTCGGCGGGCTTCGAGCGCGTGCGCTTCGAACACTGCGCACTGCCCGAACTCGACCTCGCGGATATCGACCTGTCCACGATCTTTCTCGGCAAGCGCCTGCGCCGGCCCTTCCTGATTAGCTCAATGACCGGCGGCCATGCCCACGCGGCCACGATCAATGCGGTGCTGGCACAGGCCGCGCAGATCCTTGGCATCGCGCTCGGCGTTGGCTCGCAGCGCCTAGCGCTCAGCGGTGGCGGACTGGATGGCACCGATCGCAGCCTGCGGCAGCTGGCGCCCGATGTGCTGCTGTTCGGGAACGTCGGTGCGGCGCAGCTGCGCGAGTTCGACCTCGACGCCATGCGTCGCGCGGTCGACATGATTGATGCCGACGCGCTGATCATTCACCTCAATCCGCTGCAGGAAGCCCTGCAAGCGCGCGGCGACACCCGCTGGAGCGGTCTGCTCGCCCGCCTTGAATCCTTGTGCGGGGCGCTCCCGGTGCCGGTGATTGTCAAGGAGGTCGGCTTTGGCATCTCGGTTCCAGTCGCGCGTCGGCTGGCCGGCTGCGGCGTTGCGGCGATCGACGTGGCCGGCGCCGGCGGCACCAGTTGGAGCGCGGTGGAGGGCCGCCTTGCCGGCGATTCCGGGCAAGCCGCGCTCGCCGAGATCTATCGCGACTGGGGCATTCCCACCGCGACCGCGCTGCGCGAAATCAATGAGGCGTTGCCGCAACTGCCGTTGATCGGCTCCGGTGGCATCCGCCACGGACTCGACGCCGCCAAGGCGCTGAGGTTGGGCGCACAGCTGGTCGGCCAAGCCGGCCCCCTGCTGCGCGCCGCCATTGAGGGCCTAGAGCCGCTGTTAGCGCACTTCGCGCTACTAGAACAAGGACTGCGCCTCGCCTGTTTCGCTACCGGATCCCCTGATCTCGCCGCGCTGCGGCGCGTCCGTTTGCTCAATGAGCCCCGCTGACTTAGGCCCGCTTATCCATCTGCTTGACCATGCCAGATAGTCCGCCGGCCAAGGCAAAGGCCTCAAATCCGAGTTTAGTCAAAATATAGGCGGCAGCGGCACTACGTTCGCCGGTATTGCAGTAACACAGGTAGGATTTTTCTTTGTCTAGTTCGGGTGCGTATTCGCGCAAGCGGCCCAGCGGCATATTGATGCTGCCTTTGATGGCGCGCTCGTCATACTCTTCTGGCATGCGCACATCAATGATGCCGGCGCCTTGGCGCACCAGGATCGACGCTTTGCCTGGCGACATCCATTCAACGGTGGGTTGTTTCAACAATTCGCTGAAGTCGCTCTTTTTCAAGCGCATCAGTTTGCCGTCTTTCATCATGGTGACCGACGCGTTGCGCACGCTATTGGAGAGCAGCGCGTCTTCACCAAAACTGTCGCCGCGCACCAAATAGGCCACCACGGCCGGATCAAAATCGCCGGCTTGCGACACGCTGGCGGCGCCATCCTTGATGACATAGAAATAATCGCCGTCATCGCCTTCGCGAACGATGGTTTGATGTTCTTTGACGGTGATTTCTTCGAAGCGCGAAAACAAGCGCTCCAGATTGCCGGCTGGTACGCGGCGCATCGCGTTGTTCTGTAACAGCCGGAAAATCCAACGATTGCCATCTGGATTTTTGTCCAGCAATTTGAAGCCGGTGCTACGGGTCAGCTGATCGAAGGTAATCAGCTTTTCTAAAAAGCGTCGATCCACCGAGACAACCGTGGCGACCAATGATTGGATGGTCGCGGTGAAACGCCGCGGCATCAAATCACCGATGGGATAACGCCCTTGTAAGGAGTCGGACTTGATGTCTTTGCGTTTGCCATCGGGGTAATCGCCGGTGATGCTGCCGGATAGCAGGTAATGGGTGACTTCGTCCTGGTCGCCGGCACGAAACAACACTTGGTTCAAGCCATATTCGGCGGAATCGGCCTCGCGTGCGATGACGCCCAGATGCTCCGGGCGCAGCGAGTCGAGAGGGTACAAGTGCTTGAGCTGACTGGCATCAATCGACATGGGCGCACCTATGCAGCGTAATGGGCGGAATATAGCCCGATCCGCGCTAGCCGGGAGTCATGCGCGCTTTGATCTACACAAAGCTTGATTATTTTCCAGTTCCTGGTTCCGAGTTTCTGCAGTTGCGGTTCGAGCCTGGGTGGGTTCGACCTGCGCTTCATCGGTCGGCGCTTGGCCGCTGCAGCGCGGAACAGTTCGCGCACAGTGCGGACCGTCGATGCTTCGCGCCACGGCTTTAGGCTCCCTCGTCCCTCATCCCTCGCAATGAACATGTAGCGTAACTCATTGATTCGTCATTGTGAGGTCTTCGACGCGCCAGCGGCGACGGCCGTGGCAACCCAGGGACGTGGGCGGTGGCTGGAGCGAACGTCCCTGCATTGCCGCGGTCGCTTTGGCTCCCTCGCAAAGACGATTCTGGTGGCGGCTACACGCGCAGGAACTGCCGCACCACCGGATTGTCGGTCTCATCCACGCACTCAAAGCCCAATGCGTCCAGGCTGCTGCGCAGATCGGCGGCATCGTTGGCGTCGGCTACCTCGATCCCGGCGAAAACGCGCCCGTAAGCGGCGCCGTGGCTGCGGTAATGGAACAAAGTGATGTTCCAGCGCGTGCCCATTTGCTCCAAGAAGCGCAACAGCGCGCCTGGCCGCTCGGGGAACTCAAATCGATAGACGCGCTCGCGGCCGTTGATTGCCGCGCGACCGCCAACCATATGCCGCACATGCAGTTTGGCCAATTCATTGTCGGTGTAATCGGTCACCGTGTAACCCGATGCATTCAATTGTGCGGCGATTTCCGCGCGTTCGGCGGCGCCGCGACGCAAGGCAATGCCCACGTAAATCTGCGCAGCAGCGTTGGGCGTGTAGCGATAGTTGAACTCGGTGACGCTGCGCGGGCCGAGCGCCCGACAAAATCCCAAAAAACTGCCGGGTTGTTCGGGAATCGCCACGCCAAACACGGCTTCCAGTGCCTCGCCGATTTCCGCGCGTTCGGCAATATGCCGCAGGCGATCAAAATTGACATTCGCACCGCTGGCAACCGCACATAAGGTTGCGCCCGGTGGCAGCTTTTCCGCGTAGCGCTTTAATCCAGCCAGGGCCAAGGCGCCAGCCGGTTCCAGTACCACGCGGGTATCGTCAAACACGTCTTTGATGGCCGCGCAGATCTCGTCGGTATTGACCAGCACCATCTCGTCAATACAGTGACGGAGCACCGCAAAGGTGTGATCGCCAACGCGTTTGACCGCCACGCCGTCGACGAACAAACCCACTTGATCCAGCGTGATGGGCTCACCGGCTTTGAGCGCTGCATCCAGGCAAGCGGCATCGATGGGCTCCACACCTATTACTTTAATTTCCGGACGCAACGCCTTGATGTAGGCCGCCATGCCGGCGGCCAAACCGCCACCGCCAACCGGGATGAATACCGCATCCAGCCGTCCGGCGTGCTGACGCAATAACTCCATCGCCACCGTGCCTTGGCCAGCAATGATGGCCGGATCGTCAAACGGATGGACAAAAGTCAGACCGCGCTCGGCGGCAATACGTTTGCCCACCGCTGCGGCAGCATCGTAACCGTCGCCTTGTAAAATGATCTCGGCGCCAAACGCGGCAACCGCTTCGACCTTGATGGACGGTGTGGTGCTGGGCATCACAATGGTCGCTTTGCAGCCCAGTTGCTGGGCGGCCAAGGCGACGCCCTGTGCATGGTTGCCGGCCGATACGGCAAGCACTCCGACCGCGCGCTCTGCTTCGCTCAAATTCGCCATTTTGTTATAGGCGCCGCGTAATTTGAACGAAAACACCGGCTGCAGGTCTTCGCGTTTCAGCAACACGCGATGGCCAATGCGGCGCGACAAACGCTTCGCATCGGTCAGCGGCGATTCGATCGCCACCTCGTAAACACGTGAAGTGAGCACCGCGCGCAAGTAGTCGGGCATCGAATCAGGCATGAAAGCACATACGCTAAGAATGGCCTGCGATGTTGCATCGCAACAGGCGGCGGTGCAACCTGCGCCTGCAAGTGCGGGGGGGACTAGACTATCCCGCACCGAAACTACCCACCGATGACCCCATTCATGTCTACCCAGTTTCCAATGATTCGCCCGCGACGCATGCGCCGCGATGATTTTTCGCGTCGTTTGATGCGCGAAAACAGTTTGAGCGCGGCCGATTTGATTTGGCCGGTGTTTGTGACCGAGGGCGAAAACACGCGAGAGCCGGTCAAATCGATGCCCGGAGTCGAGCGTTTGTCGATTGACCAACTCGTCATCGAAGCCAGACGCGTGCATGGATTAGGCGTGCCGGCGTTGGCGATTTTTCCAGTGACGCCATCGCCAGCCAAATCGCTGGATGCGGTCGAGGCGTGGAATCCTGAGGGTTTGGCGCAGCGCGCGGTGCGGGCCTTGAAGGCCGCACTGCCCAGTTTGGGCGTCATCACCGATGTGGCGCTCGATCCATACACCACCCATGGTCAGGACGGCATCATTGACGAATCCGGGTATGTGCTGAACGACATTACCGTAGCCGCGCTGATCAAACAGGCTTTGTCGCACGCGCAAGCGGGTGCCGACATGGTGGCGCCATCCGACATGATGGACGGGCGTATCGGCGCTGTTCGTATGGCCTTGGAGGCAGCGGGCTATGTGCATACGCGCATCTTGGCGTATTCGGCGAAGTACGCGTCGAGCTTTTATGGTCCCTTTCGCGACGCGGTCGGCTCCGCTGGCAATTTAGGCAAGGGCAATAAGTACACCTACCAGATGGATCCGGCCAATGGCGATGAGGCGCTGCGCGAAGTGGAGCTCGACATTGCTGAAGGCGCCGATATGGTGATGATTAAGCCAGGCATGCCCTATTTGGACATCGTCCGGCGCGTCAAAGACCGTTTCCATATGCCCACCGCGGTGTATCAGGTCAGCGGCGAGTACGCGATGCTGAAAGCCGCCGCCCAAAATGGCTGGCTGGACGAACGGGCGGTCGTGATGGAATCACTGCTGGCGTTCAAACGCGCTGGCGCCGACGCCATCCTCAGCTATTTCGCGCCGCAAGTGGCGGGCTGGCTAGCGGAGTAGGGCGCTCGCGCGCAGCACGAGCTGACGCCTGCGCCAGCAGCTGATCCACCGGGACGCTCAAACGGCAAAGGGCACGGCGTCGTCATCGAAAGGCGCCGGATCTACAGGTGTTTGCGATAGCCATTGATCAATTTCTGCGGCAATGGGCCTTGCGTCCGCATAGGCCGATTCAGGCACCTGCACGCAAATCAAGCCACTGGCGGGTAACTCGCCGATCGCGCCGCTCAGCGCGGAGCCGGTAATAAACGCGGGAATGCCGGCTGATTCCAGCGCGTCTTTGACCAACTGGGCGTCGAACAGGTTTCCGGCGGAGTAAACGCTGCGCATGGTCATCCAGCAAAGGGCATCGAAACAAATTCCCGTTCTGCGGGAACGTGTCCGCATTTTGCGCCTTCAGGGCATCGATTCAAAGCGAACCCGGTCCCGTAGGCACCGAATGGCGATAGAGACCGAATGTCGGAAGCAACGAAAAAAGCCCCGCGAATCATCGCGGGGCTTTTGTTTTTACCACAAGGAATCGGAGCGAACGCGCCGTTCCTGCTTAGCTGTGGAACTTGGCAATCAACGGCACGATCAACAAAGCCACAATATTGATGATCTTGATCAGCGGGTTGATCGCTGGGCCGGCGGTGTCCTTGTACGGATCGCCGACGGTGTCGCCGGTGACCGCCGCTTTGTGGGCTTCCGAGCCCTTGCCGCCGTGGTGGCCATCTTCGATGTACTTTTTGGCGTTATCCCATGCGCCACCGCCGGTGGTCATCGAGATAGCCACGAAGATGCCGGTGATGATGCAACCGACCAGCATGCCGCCCAATGCCGCCGGGCCGAGCAATAGGCCGACCACGATCGGCGCTGCCACCGGCAGCAACGACGGCACGATCATTTCTTTGATCGCCGCCTTGGTCAGCATGTCGACCGCTTTGTCGTACTGTGGCTTGGCGGTGCCTTCCATGATGCCCTTGATTTCCTTGAACTGGCGACGCACTTCGACGACCACCGAACCGGCGGCACGGCCGACCGCTTCCATTGCCATTGCACCGAACAGGTAGGGAATCAGGCCGCCGATCAAAAGCCCGATCAGCACCATCGGGTCGGCCAGATCGAACTTGACGTTCGCCATGCCGTACAGCTCCAGCTTGTGGGTGTAATCGGCAAACAACACCAACGCCGCCAGCGCCGCAGAACCAATCGCATAACCTTTGGTGACCGCCTTGGTGGTATTGCCAACCGCGTCCAGCGGATCGGTGATTGCGCGTACTTCCGGGCCGAGTTCGGCCATCTCGGCAATGCCACCAGCGTTGTCGGTGATCGGGCCGTAGGCGTCGAGCGCGACGATCATGCCGGACATCGACAGCATCGCCGTGGCAGCAATCGCCACGCCGTACAAACCCGCCAAGTGATGGGTGACAAAGATGGCCGCACAAACGGCAATGATTGGCATCCAGCAAGAACGCATCGAAACGGCCAAACCGGCGATGATGTTGGTGCCGTGACCGGTGGTGGAGGCTTGCGCGATGCCCTTAACCGGCGCGTATTCGGTGCCAGTGTAGTACTCGGTGATCATCATCATCACACCGGTCAGTAGCAGACCCACCAGCGCGCAACCGTAGATCTGCATCGCGGTCAGGGTCATGGTGCCATCCACAAGCGCGGTGGCCTCGCTCGGGAATAGCGCCGTGGTGATCGGGTAGAAAGCCACTGCGGCCAGCACGCCGGAGACGGCCGTACCCTTGTACAACGCGGCCATGATCTTGCCGTTGTTGGCCTTGACGAAGAAGGTGCCGATGATCGACGCGATGATTGAGGCGCCGCCGAGCACCAGCGGGTAGAGCAGTGCGTTAGGACCCGCAACATCGATAAAGATGAAGCCAACCAGCATGGTCGCAATAATGGTGACCGCGTAGGTCTCGAACAGGTCAGCCGCCATGCCAGCGCAGTCACCGACATTGTCACCGACGTTGTCGGCAATCACGGCCGGGTTGCGTGGGTCATCTTCCGGAATGCCGGCTTCCACCTTGCCGACCAGATCGGCGCCGACGTCGGCGCCCTTGGTGAAAATGCCACCGCCCAGACGGGCAAAGATCGAGATGAGCGAGGAGCCGAAAGCCAAACCAATCAGCGCATCCAGGATGATCTGCGTCTCCAGACCCTGGCCGAGCATGACCGAATAGAAGCCAGCTACACCAATGAGGCCCAGGCCAACCACCAACATGCCGGTGATGGCGCCGCCGCGGAAAGCCACGGCGAGCGCCGCGTTGATGCCCTTGCGCGCCGCTTCAGCGGTGCGCACATTGGCCCGGACCGACACGAACATGCCAATGTAGCCGGTCAAACCAGACAACACCGCACCGATCAGGAATCCGGCGGCGGTCAGCCAGCTCAGCGCCAAGCCGATCACCAAGAACAACACCGCGCCAACGATGCCGATGGTGGTGTACTGGCGGTTAAGAAAAGCGTTGGCGCCTTCTTGAATTGCCGCGGCGATTTCTTGCATCCGGGCGTTGCCGGCCGGTTGCTGCAGGATCCAACGTGTCGATACGATGCCGTACAGCACCGCAACGACCGCGCATCCCAGCGCCATCATGATTCCGTATTGCTCAAGCATGGAACTTCCCCAGGTTGTGAAATTTGGTCCGAGTTCGCGGGTCATTCGCCTTCTTGTGAAGACCATGTGACCGGTGAAAAAACGGGCGGAGTATACGGGTGCGCGGCGGACTTGCGTGCACGAGATTGCACACGGGTGAGCCGCAGGACAGACGACGCCAACTCGGTAAAAAACCAAAATCCGAGAGCTGCGTCACATTTTGCGCTGTGCAAACCGGCGTGACGTTACAGTTGTGTGCATGCTTGCCGCTGGGGATAGGTTGATTGGGAGGAGTGGATGTTTGATCGTCCAGCGTATTTGTTGTTTCTGGCGCACGCAGCAAATCGCGCGCGGGTGTCGGACTACCTTGCCGCACTGCCGCCCTTGCAAAACTATGGTGGCCGTTATCTCGCGGTAGCGCCCGCCGCAAGCATTGAGCGTTTTGGCCCTAACCACAGCCCGCAAAGTCTAATTTTGTCGCGCTGGCCGTCATTGGCCGCACTTGCGGCGTTTTGGCACAGTACAGCGCATCGGACCCTGGAATGGGCGAGCAGCCAAGGCGTGCAAGTGGCGGCGTTTGAGGGCGAACTGCATGCCGCGCGCGGCGAGAGTCTGGACTCTGACGAAGCGCTGGCCATCTATTTAGGGTCTGGCCCATCGCCGGCATTGCTGGAAGCTGAAGGTGCGCGCGCGCTGGCGCTGGTTCGACAAGCTGCCGCGTCTTTGTTTGGCGCCTGGGAGCACGGTGACATCGCCATCTATGCGTGGAATAGCGCGCAGCGCGCGCGCCGTCAGTTAGTGACCTTTAGTTCCGGATATCGCGGACGCTCGATGTTGGTGCCAGCGCTAGAAGCGAGCCGCAAGCAGCCGGCCCGCGAACCGCGCCAGCAGTTACTCGCTATCGCCTAACTTGGCACGTTGGTCGACCCGACGGCTGTGTTCGACCAGTAACCGCATCGCCATGACCCCGCTGATCATGAATAACGCAACCATCGCGACCAACACCAAGGTGGCGTAAATCACCACCGCGGTGGTTTCGCTGGTGGCTTGGCTGATAGACGCCCAGCGCCAAGTAAGCAGCAGCGCCGCGGTCAACAGCACGCCCAACACCAAAGCCAATTTGCCCAGTGGCCGTGCCCAGCCAAATACCCCCACCGCAACCAGGGGCAGGGAAGTCAGCACCAGCCACGCCTCGCTGCTGTTGCGCCCGCCATCGGTGGCTTTCCAGAGCAAGAACACCACCAGCAACAAGGCCAGCGCGATAAATCCGCTGGCGCGCCAGATGGCGCTGCGCGCCAACATCGCAATCAACGCCGCTTGCAGCGCCAATAAGGAAAAAATAATGCCGGTCATGCTCACACTGGGTACTCCGACAGGCGTTTGTCGACCAGACGATTCTTCAATGTCACGTAATCAGGCAGGCCGTTGACATACGGCGGGTAGGCCTCACCCTGGATCAAGCCCTCAAGGTAGGTGCGCGCCGCTTGGGTAATGCCAAAACCATCGGCCCGAATGAAGTCTTTGGGCAGCTTGCGCTCGTGGTTGGCCACATCGCCCAGCGCCGCGGTGACGATCTGATAGCGATAGGGCTGGTCGGATGTGCGTTTGACGATCGGCATCGTAGCGTTTTTTCCGGCCAGCGCCAATTTGACCGCGGCGACACCCACTTTAACGCTGATATCAACATCCACTTTGCTAGCGATATGGCGCGCCGAGCGCTGCAGATAATCAGAAACCGCCCAGTGATACTTGTAACCGTGCGCTGCGCGCACTTTTTCGGCAATCGCCGGGCCAGCGCCACCCAATTGCACATGGCCGAAGGCGTCTTTGGTGCCTGCTTCGGCCAAGAACCTGCCGTCTACATCGCGCACGCCCTCGGACACCACGACCGTGCAATAGCCGAAACGCTCGACCGCGCTTTTAACTGCGGCCAAGAATCGGGGCTCTTCGAATGGCACTTCTGGGAACAAGATGATGTGTGGTGGTTCGCCGTCTTTTTTGCCCGCAAGTCCAGCGGCGGCGGCGATCCAACCGGCATGGCGCCCCATCACCTCCAGTACGAATACCTTGGTGGACGATTCGGCCATGCTCAGCACGTCCAGGCTGGCTTCCAACGTCGATATCGCGATGTATTTGGCCACGGAGCCAAATCCTGGGCACACATCGGTTAGCGCCAAATCGTTGTCGATGGTTTTTGGCACACCCACGCAAATCAGATCGTGACCTAAGGACTGCGCCACCTGCGAGAGTTTATGGGTGGTATCGGCAGAATCATTACCACCGTTGTACAAAAAGTAGCGGATGTTGTGCGCTTTGCAGACCTCCACCACGCGCGCATAGTGGGCGCGATCTTTATCCATCGACTTCAACTTAAATCGACACGAGCCAAACGCGCCACCCGGCGTATGGCGCAGCGCACGAATCGCCTCTGGCGTATCGAAGCGCGTATCGATCAATTCCTCGCGCAGCACGCCAATAATGCCGTTGCGCGCCGCGAACACATGGCCAATCTTCTCTGGAAATTTGCGCGCCGTTTCAATGACGCCGCACGCGCTGGCATTGATCGTGGCGGTAACGCCGCCGGACTGGGCGTAGAGTAGGTTGGCTTTTGGCATAACGACGGTTGTTCCGATGAATGCGCTGCGCGCGACGCCAACAAGATACCCGCAAGTGGGCGATTTGGGCGCGTCTTCGCACATCTGTTTGACTTGAACGTAGCGCGCACGCTAGGTTCGACCATTATGTGACTTCACTCCCATGTCCAGCGCTGGCAAGCTCTACTGCTAGCCTGCAGCTCTGCGAGACCTCTAATCATGCGCATCGTACTCCTGGGTGCCCCAGGTTCTGGCAAAGGAACACAGGCGGGTTTGCTCAAATCCCGTTTGAATGTCCCACATATCTCCACCGGCGAAATCTTGCGCGCGGCGGTCGCTGCGGGCACCCCACTCGGTATCGTAGCCAAATCGGTCATGGAAGCGGGTGCTTTGGTGTCCGACGACATCGTCCTTGGCATGCTCGAAGAGCGTTTCGGCCAGGCAGACGTGCAGCGTGGTTTTATTTTGGACGGCTATCCGCGCAATCTGATCCAGGCGCAAGCGCTGGAACAACTGCTCGCGAAACTCAATTTGCCGGTCGACAAAGCCCTGCAATTGGACGTATCTGAGGATCTACTGTTGGCACGTTTGGCCGGCCGCGCGAAGGCCGAAGGCCGCGCCGATGACAATCCGCAGTCGGTGGGCAATCGCCTGCATGTCTACCAACAACAGACGGCGCCGGTCATTGACTATTACCAGGGCATGGGCGCTTTGGTACGGGTTCCAGGTGAAGGTACGGTCGAGGTGATCTTGGAACGTATTATTAGCGCACTGGGTTGAGGCAGCACGCCTTGATCAAGGCTTAACGATGCGGATGGTATGCAGACCCTCGGCATCGCTCGTGCACCCCAAATACACGGCGCCGCCGCGCGCGCACAGCACTTCGATATCCAAAGCGGCCAGCGGATCGGTCGCCTGAATTTCCACAATCGCACCCGCCGCGGCTAAGCGCAGAGCAAGCCGCGTGCGGACCAAGGGCTCAGGACACAACAAGCCGCGCGCGTCGATCACAATGGGTGGGATACCGTTTGTCTGCATGGGTGCTGGGAAGCGGTTAACTGAGGTTTCTGGCCAGGCTAGGATAATGCCTACAATCAACGAGTTCTCCAGCTTTGAACTGCACTTGATCAAACTTACCGCATGAATCCGCTTGCCTTACTGCGCTGGACCATCGATCTGTTGCTACTGCGCGGCACGCCGGCGGACGCGCCAAAATCGACGTGGCTGCTGGCGCAATTGCTAGCGCTTGATCTGATTGCTAGCGTGTTCTACCTGCAGGCCATGGGCGGCGAGATTCCCATGAGCGCCTTGTTGAGTCGCATGTTGCTGCGTGTCGCCATGATTTATGGTTTGTTGTGGATTTTCGGCCGGCAGGGGCGCTTTCTGCAGACCACGTTGAGCCTCTATGCAGCAAGTGCTTTGCTGACCTTTGTGTTGTTGCCGATCGCGGCGGCGCTGGTGCGCTCGCCGACTGAATCGGCCGACTTCGATGTGCAATTGTTACGCTTGGGCTTTTTGTCTTTGCTGCTGTGGAGCATTGTGGTCGACGCGCACATCTATCGCCACGCGGTGAATCTGAAATTCTGGTTTGCACTGCCACTGTCGCTACTGCTGTTCATGCTGTTCAATGAACTCGCCAGTGCGTGGTTTCCGTTTGAACAGCCTTGAGATTTGAAACGGAGCCGCGGTGACGACTGATCTACATATCCTCGGTATTTGCGGCACCTTTATGGGCGGGATTGCGGCGATTGCGCGCGAACTGGGTTTGCAGGTCGCCGGTAGTGATCGCGATGTGTATCCGCCGATGAGCACGCAGCTGCAGGCGCTCGGTATTCAATTATCTGAAGGCTATGACGCTGCGCATCTGGAACCGGCGCCCTTAGAAGTGGTGGTGGGTAATGCCTTGTCGCGCGGTAATCCCGCGGTTGAGGCGGTTTTGAATCGGCGCCTGCATTACACCAGCGGCCCGCAGTGGTTGTCGCGTGCGGTATTGCAACAGCGTCGGGTTTTGGCGGTGGCTGGCACGCACGGGAAAACCACGACAACCGCTCTGTTGGCTTATTTGTTGGATAGGCAAGGCTATGACCCGGGATTTTTGATTGGTGGTGTACCGCAGGATTTTCCAGTTTCGGCACGCTTGGGTAAAGGTGATTATTTCGTCATTGAGGCAGATGAATACGATACTGCCTTTTTTGATAAACGCAGTAAGTTCGTGCATTATCAGCCGTTCGTCGCTATTTTGAATAATCTGGAATACGATCACGCCGATATATTCCCGGATTTAGCGGCGATCCAACGCCAGTTTCACCATTTGCTACGTATCGTGCCGGCTACTGGTCGTTTGATCGTCAACGGCGAAGATACAGCCTTAGCCGAAGTTTTGAACATGGGCTGTTGGACCCCGGTCGAACGTTTTGGTTTTGGCGCAGAAGATCTGGACTGGCGCGCGGAACTACTCAGCGAAGATGGTTCACGGTTCAAGCTGTGGCGCGCGGGCACTGCGGTCGGCGAAGCCAACTGGTCCCTGCTCGGCAAACATAACGTGGCCAATGCGCTGGCGGCAATCGCTGCGGCCGCTGCTATAGGCTTGGATCCCGCAACATCGCTGCAATTGCTCAGTGGTTTTGGCAGCGTGCGCCGCCGCTTGGAGCGGATTGGTGAGGTCCATGGCATCCGCATTTTCGATGATTTTGCGCATCATCCCACGGCGATTGCGACCACCTTGGCCGGCGTACGCGCGTCGATCGGCAACGCACGTCTGATTGCGGTCATGGAGCCACGCAGCAACTCCATGCGGCAAGGCGCGCATCGCCAGGCATTGGCAAGCGCGTTTCAGGCGGCGGACGCGGTGCATGTATGGGTACCGCCAGAATTACGCTGGGATGCTAAGGCCGCACTTTCCGAACTCGGCGCGCGTCTAACGACCGCGGCCAGTGTGCTTGAATTGATCGCCAATATTGCCGCCTCTGCGCGTTCAGGTGACCATATTGTGTTCATGAGTAACGGTGGGTTTGAGGGCGCATCGCGGCGCTTATTGACGCTAATGACCGACAGCCAACAACGGCCAATGGAGAATGGGCCATGAGCCTGAGTGAAGGCGAATACCCATTGTTTCCGCTATCCACGGTGATGTTTCCGGGCGGTACGTTGTCTTTGCGGATTTTCGAGCCGCGTTATTTAGCCATGGTCCGCGATTGCGCCCGAGTTAACCGCCCATTCGGCGTGAGCTTGTTACTTCGTGATGAGGAAAATGGCGAAACGGCATCGGCATTAGCGGTTGGTACGCTGGCGCAGATCGTCGATTTTGACACCTTGCCGGATGGTTTGCTCGGCATTCGAACCCTGGGTGGCAGCCGCTTCCACGTGGATCACGTACAGCCCCGCGATGATGGATTACTCATTGGCCAAATTACTATTTGGCCAGACGAACCGCGCGTACCCTTGCCGCCAGAATTTTATCTGTTATCACGATTAGCGCAGGGTTTAGTTGAAAATCTAGTGGAAGGCGCGCCCGAGCCCAGTAAAGCAGAACTAGACGATTCATCCTGGGTGGGTTTTCGATTGGCTGAATTACTGCCATTTTCGCTGGCCGAAAAACAAACGCTGCTCGAAATGACCGATTCTGCCGAGCGCTTGCAGTTTATCGTCGACGCGCTACCACGTTTTCGCAGCGAACCAGAGAATGACGAGTGACGCGGATTATCGTTGGCGTTGAAAAGGCGGGGTGTAGGTGCAATTTACATTCCGACCACCCGTAATCATGAAAGTCTCCGCCGCCATGACCGTTGCTAGAGTTACTTGCCTTTCCCTCCCCAGCCCGTCCGGCCCGGCAGCAAGTCGCCGTGCGTTCGCAGACGCGGCCGGCATGCCGGCCAAGCACGCGCCTTCTTACCCCCAAACAACGGGGGAGGGAGCAAAAAACCGAACCTGAACGACTTTCACGGCAACCTACATCCGCCGACGAAGAATCGATGACTTACGACATTTGCTCATTGCGAGGCACGCGCCGCGAGAAGCAGCAATGATCCTCGAACGGTGCGCTGGGCGGCAATGGTCAGCCCCGGGCCGGCCTCGCGATGACGTGGTTTGGCCGCTCACCCGAGTTTGACTCGCACCCGGCTGGGACTGACTGGCGCAGGAAACCAGTCCCCGCCTATATTCGCGAACAGTGGCACTCGGCCCGACGATTTAGTTCAACGCGGCTCTGCCATCCTCATTTCTGCGTTTCGGCTATGCCCAGAGGGGGGCGTGCCACATACACGCTAACCCTTGGAGAGAGTCCTATGAATGGTTGGTTTTCGCATTATTTGGCCTTGTTGCTCGTGCTGACCCTTTCGGGCTGCGGAGGCACGACCGATTCCGCGAACGCAGCGTCGGCCGAGGCCAGCCAATTCACCGGCCGTATCACGAACGTCGACGGCTCGCCCATCACCTTGCCCGGCGTCGAATTCGAAATCAATATCAACGGTGTCACCGCGGTCGGCGAGAACAACAACTTTCGCCCACCCGTAGGCCCCGACGGCACGTTCAAGCTCAAACTTCCGCAAGGCCTGTTCTACCCGCCTTACGGTACGATCACCTTCCCGTTCGAAGGCAAGAAGTACATCGCCGAACTCGACCCGGTCAACCCGTACAAGGGAACGCGCGAAGGTGCGCCCGGCATCGCGCAGAACTTCGTCTGGCGGATTAGCGGGCCGAGGCCCACAGCGCTGAACCCCGACATCAATAACGCGACGCACTGGTACGGCCTCACGATGCCGACGAACTACGCGCCGTACCGGGACGACACCCAGCAGTCGACCAAACCACTGCCGGACGGCACGAAAATCGTCTGGACCTTCAAGCCGACCTCAAAGCTCATCGACGGCTCCGACGGCAAGCCCATGACGATCGAGCGTAAGTACAGCGCAATGTCTTCGCTCGATTCGGTGAATGACCTGCCGCCGGCCAATTACGAGTTCAGCGCCGTCGCGATATTCCCCGACGGCTCGACCAAACCGGCACTGGTCCAGGAGTGGGAAGAGCGCAAATACAAACCCACAGCCAAACTGAGCCTGCAACCGTACGCCAACGGTAATACGGTCATCGCGGTTCCCATGCAGATCTCGTTTGTTGTCGAGTGAATGTCAGGGCCTGCGAAGGGCGGGTTTGAAACCCGCCCCCATCGTTTGGTAATGGTCACACGCTCAGCAGATGGCGTCAGGCGCTCAATGCGCTGGCGCGGACTCGTAGCGCAGGCCTTTCTTCGCCGCTTGTGCTTTGACGGCGCCGAAGATTTGGTAGTCCAGCGATTGCGCGATGTTGGCGTCTTTGCTGAGTTCGTCTTCGATGTATTGCTGGCGCTGTATGGCCAACGCTTCGATATCGCCACTTAACGCGTCGCGTTTGCCTTTGGTGTCGATCAGCAGTTTGCGTTGTTCGTCGGTTGATAGCTCGCGCAGAGGCGCGGGCAGTTGGGCTTTGTGGATCTTGGCGAGGTCAACCCGGCCGCTGGCAACGTCCGCTACGAGTTCGCTATCGACGAGGAAGTTCTTCGCGCCGGCGCTCGAGGTATTAAATGCCGCGCGCTGGGCCAGCGAGCCTAAGGAGCCTGGATCAGTCGCGACAAAGTCGGCTGGCTGACCTCCAAAGTCGCCTGCAACTGCGCAGCCGGCAGCGCAGCGCGCGCCCGCCGCAAAACGCTCAGAAGCTGCACTAGTCGATCGTCTGCCATGTCAAGTATGAATGGATATTTGAATGGATAGTATCAAGATAAGAAACAGATATATCCATGAAAATACACAAATATTTTCTGCGTGATTGGTCTTTGGCAGTCAGATCGTGAATGAATACCTGGGTAGGTAAACTCCGCCAGACAGCCCAGTCCGTGGGGTGCGAGCCAAACTGATGTGGTCGCGCTTGATGTAGGTCCAGAGCAAGGATGCAGGAAAAGCGTCAGCGCACAGCGCCGGCCCACCACAATCAGCTTTCTCTCCCGCACCCGTTTGATTCCGGCTGTGCGAAATGACAGCCACCATAGATCACCACATTAGATTGAATCGCACCCCATTCCGTATAACCCCACCCGCATACAAATCAATTCTGGCATTGTCTGGGCACCTTTTTTGCCCCAGATCCGCAGTCTTGCCCCTCTACCAGGCCGATCTCTCTGCTGGTTCCTTGATGCTGCCTGAGAGCCGCGTACTGGCGCGTTTGCTGGCGCACGGGGTCAGCGGGGCGGCGTTTGATCACGCGGTGCGTATCGACAACGTGTTGCAGAAGAAGGCGCCGGCGACGGCGATTCGGCAGGCGCGTCTGATCCGCTTGCGTCTGCATTCGATCGCGGCCGAGGCTTGGCCGTTGATTGCCGATGGCGATAAAGAGCTGAGCTCGCAGCTGTTATTTGCGGCGGCGTTGAAGCACAGCGCGCTGCTGACCGATTTCGTGCGCAATGTGGTGGCTGGGGATGTGCGGCGGCTGGAGAGCAAGCTGTCGCTGCGCGGCTGGGCGCCGTTTCTGGCGGACTGCGCAACGCGCGAACCGGCGGTGGCGACCTGGGTTGCGGCGACGCGTGTCAAACTGCTGCAGGTGATCCTTCGTATGCTCGTCGAGGCGCGTTCCGTGGGACTTCGAATCACATCCCCTCTTGAGAGACTTTCCGAAAGCGTTGTCAACTGTACAATCGAGCTACGCGACTTGGAGCACCCAAAACCGCGCCACCATCGCCGAAATGCAGCGCCTCGAAGTAGAGAACAATCGCCTCTTTATCGACGCCTACGGCTTGCAGGACGAGCTGACGCCAGAGGTCCCGATCGAACAGATCACGCTGACGGTAAACCCCGCCTACCGTTACGGCGGAAAGCTCAGCGAGGACGAGTTGTGGACGCGCTTTCGCCAGGACAGCATGGCCGAGCTGGTCTCCTACGCCATCGGCTGCATGATGGGCCGCTACAGCCTGGACGAGCCGGGCTTGATCTATGCCCATAGCGGCAATGTAGGCTTTGATGCCAGCCGCTACGCCACCTTCCCCGCAGATGCCGATGGCATCGTGCCGCTCACCATTGAGCACTGGTTCACCGACGATGCCGCCAACCGCATCGCTGAATTCCTGCTGGCTGTCTGGGGCGCAGACACGCTGGAAGAAAACATGGCCTGGCTGGCCGAGAGCCTGGGCAAGAAATCGACCAGTGGGGCGAGCGAAACCCCGGACCAGACCATCCGCTGCTACCTAAGCGATAAGTTCTTCAAAGACCACCTGCAAACCTACAAAAAGCGCCCGATCTACTGGCTGTTTTCCAGCGGCAAACAAGGCGCCTTCCAGGCTTTGGTCTACCTGCACCGCTACCATACCGGCACCCTGGCCCGCCTGCGCGCCGAATACGTGGTGCCACTCACCGGCAAGATGCAGGCCCGCATCGAATCCCTGGAAAAAGACATCCAGTCCGCCAGCTCCACCGCCATCCGCAACCGCCTCAGCAAACAACGCGAGCAACTGCGCAAGAAACACCTCGAACTGCTCGGCTTCGACGAAAAACTACGCCACCATGCCGACCAACGCATCGAGTTGGACCTCGACGATGGCGTCAAGCTCAACTACAGCAAGTTCGGCGACCTGCTCGCCGAGGTCAAAGCCGTGACCGGCGGCGCCAGCGATGACTAACCACAGCCCAACCCGTAGGCCGGGTCTATGCGTCCGCCAAGACCGGGCAAGCGACCCGCCGTCTACGCAAGGCGCCCGGCGCTTTTCGCTCGCACAGGCGGGGCCAACAGCAACACGCATTCGACCAATGCTTTCGCCAGAACGGCAAGACCGCAGCCATACTCTCGTCTCTCCGCTGAAGGAGTTTGCAACATGAGCATCGTCACCGAAAGTCAGATTGCCGAAGCCATCAGGGAATGCGCGCCCACCCGCGTTGCCGTCGCCTACCTAGGCGCCGACTGGAAAACATTTCTTCCGTCGGTCCTGGAACTCGAATTTGTGATTATTTCACCGACTCTAGGGACCAATCCTCAAGCGGTAGGGGAATTGGCGCGAGCGATCGGCTGGGAGAGAGTCTTTCTGTTGGACCAACTGCATGCAAAGGTATATTTCGGCAAGAACGGCGCCATCATCGGCAGCGCCAATCTTTCGCGCAACGGTTTGTCAGGTAAGGCCTTACGCGAGTTATGCGTTGTTATTCGGGACACGGTGGTGCTGGGAGCACTCCCTCCCATCATGGACGCGTGGCGTGATCGCGCAGCCGAAAGATATCCAGATGAACAGGCAAAAAAGAAGAAACTAGCTGCTCTCGTGGATATTACGAACGCCGCCTACGCTCGGAGGCTGATTAAGCGGAAAGAAAAGAGAGTGAGGTCGTTTGACGAATTCACGCTGTTCGGAAACAGCCATTTTTATGTCAGTTGGTACGAGAATACTGACCAGCCCGTCATTGACCCTAAAGTTAAAGAGGCGGAAGAGCAGATTGCCGCAACTTTCCTTTTCCGCGAAAAGGACCAAGTTAAATCAGAAAAGTGGCTGCTTGCTTGGAAGATCACTAAGGACAGAAAACCCAATAGAGCAACCACGCCGTACTGGTTCTACATTGATAGTGTGTTCAAGAAAGGGGTGTGTGGCGAGAAGGACTACACAACCTGCGGGATCCAGCGGAGTGAAGAGAATCTGCCTCCCCTACCGTTTAATTTGACCGACGATGTGGTTTCGGCTTTTCGTCGCGCCATTGTTCATCCAGATCTGGAGCAATTTTTCATTCAGAGCAAGAAGCCAGTCTACAATCTAAACGAATCTGTGAAGGGCCTTCCGCTGCTGATTGACCGCATGCGATTGGAACTTAAGGCGCGAATACGCGACGATTCCGAAGCTGTTTGACGTCGACTGGCGGCCGTTTCGTGAACGGGGCGCGGCAGAGAAGCCATGGACCTTAACGAACGCCGCCTGACCGAATCCCTGCGCGCTCTGTTCGCCAGCGAGCGGGTGGTGTTCTGGTGCGATAGCGAAGCGCAGTTCACCGCCATGCTTGATCATCTGCAGCTGGGCGATGAGGTGCGGCTCATCCGGCTGGACCAGACACCTGTGCTGGCGGTCAAACCGGAGCCTGTCAACCCATGTGTCGCTTTTTCTTGCTAATAAATTAGCGATTTATTTGTTTGGTTTGCCCACCTTTTCGACGCGTAGAGGGTTGAGATGGACGGCGTCTTTACGTGACCAGTTGCGGGTGCCTTTGATCCAGCGCTCGGGGTGGTTCTGG
>Ga0163154_10003897_pt1 | contig 20128 bp, 14 predicted proteins | sample OliLakLV19MP9P1_FD_148649 | JGI IMG/M metagenome (GOLD analysis project Ga0163154, IMG submission 148649) | Freshwater microbial mat bacterial communities from Lake Vanda, McMurdo Dry Valleys, Antarctica - Oligotrophic Lake LV.19.MP9.P1 | ecosystem: Environmental > Aquatic > Freshwater > Lake >...
CAGCTATCTTTCCACCGCACGCAAGCATGGGCGCTCCATGTTTTCCGCCCTCGTCGATGCTTTTTCCGGCAACCCTTTCATCCCAATCTTGCATCACCCCTGAGCAGTTACGAATTTTTCAGGAATTAATGTTCTGCAATGCGAATTCGGGTTATACTATAGATAGGTTTGTAACAAGTCTTACCTAAGGGTCACTCATGGCTCCTCCTGTTGTACAAGTGCGCTACGACGAGTTAGCAGCTATCGCAAGAGTCTTCTCGGATGAGTTTGAGCAAGTGCGTAGCTTGCATGATCGCGTACTGGCGCAACTCGATGTTCTCAAGCGCGGTGCGTGGGTTGGTGAAAATGCAGATAGTTTCATCACCGAGATGAATACCGATGTGTTGGCGGGGATTGACCGATTATTCCGCGCTCTGCGGCAGAGCGAAGAAGCGGTTAACACCATAAGCCGCATCATGATGGAAGGCGAAGAAGAAGCCCAAACCATTATGAAGATGGGCATCATTGGCGCGGGCATCCTTGGTGCAGGTATGGGTGGCTCTGGTTCTGCTAGTCTTGGTATCGGTGGTGGCGGTGCTGGTCTTATCGGCATTGGCGCAACGGGCGGAATTGGTGTGGGCGCTGGTGGCGGTGGCGTAGGCAGTCTTGAACTAGACAGAGATGTTGATCTGGGGAAATTCCCAAATTCTCGATATATCAATAAAAATGATATTGCTAACCTTTATCGTAGCGGCATTCTTACTTTTGATGAAGCAGCATTTCTCTATGACGCTGCCGAAGATAACCGGACTTTACAAAACTCGGTTGATTTAAGCGCGAAAATTGAGAAGAAATTATGGGGCACAGAAGGGGAATGGCGTGGTTTTTCGTTTGGTGATGGCGATACAACCAACGGTCGTTTGTCGTTTGGCAGTTATGAAGCGGAACTAACAGCGCGTGGTGTTTTACGCCCAGATCAGGTTGATGTTGGGCTGAAGTTCGAAGGTGGTGCTTACCTTGCTCGCTTCGAAGGGAGTGTCGAGTATAATGGTTTTCTCGCCTCCGTTGATGCTTACATTGGTGCTAGACTTGAAGCTGACGCGGGTATTCAAATTGACCCGAAGAATGGACAGGTCAAGGTTGGCGCCGGGTTTGAAGGCTTCATAGGTGCTGAAGCGACAGGTTCAATCGGTTTTAGAAATCGTTATCTCGCCGCAGAAGTGCAAGGTTCTGTCAGTTGGGGCGCTGGCGCAAAGGGCGATGCCCGCTTCTCGTATGATAATGGCGTCCTCACTCTCGATACAAGTCTCCTCGCCAGTTTAGGTCCCGGTGCTGGTTTGGGAGGACGAGTCGAGATAAATGTCGGAAACATCATTGAAGACGTGGGTAGCTATATCAAGGATCAGGGAGCGGACGGTGTACGCGCAGCGAGCGAGAGCGTAGCCGATTTCGTGGAAGACTTGGGGCGCGATACTGCGGATGTCATCCGAGATGCAGGCAACGCAGTAGGACAGTGGTTTGATCCATTCATGTAAAGTGAGCAAAGGTGTATGACGGATTACATGCTTTTCCGGGGTCCGGGTTTTACGATGGAAACCCCCACTGATTGGCTCGTGCAGTCATCGCCTGCATATCAAGCGATGTTTATCGCACCGCGCTTCAATCCGCAATTAACGAGTCGCAGCAATTTGCTCGTTTCCATTCGCGGTGTTGAAAATGGTTTGGCAGCAGTATCGGTTGCTGAAGAGGCGCGTCTGACTCAGCAGAAAGAATATCCAGAATATCAGATTCTCGACGCAGTTGACTACAGTGAGAACGGTGCAAACGGATATAAACGGCGTTATTCATGGCGACCCGCAGACACTGGTATGGTCGTTGTGCAGACTCAGGCATTTTTCGTCGCGGGGCAGGGGTTGTTCACGCTGACAGCAACACGCCCTACCACCGATCCTGACGAGGTGGATGGTGTGATCGATCACATGATCGACTCATTTGCTTTTAGCATCACTTAAAGCGATTTGGCATGTAATTGATGCTTCAATGGGATGCGCTGAGCATTGAGACATTTTATGTAACCAACGCCATTGTGGCGAAATGGTAAATCAGGTTGAAGTGAAAGGTATAATTTTCAATGGCAGCATCAGAAGTTCGTATTGAATATGATGAAGTTCGTGCGATTCGGGCGTTGGCGGAAGAACAACGCGAACGCATTACCCAGCTTTTGCAACGTATCAACGATCAAATCGACACGCTTAAGAGTGACAATTGGGTTGGGGATAACGCCGATGCGTTCTACAACGAAATGGGTGGGGATGCTGTTCCAGGAATGGATCGCCTGATCCGCGCTGTTGCCGCGCTTGAAGATAGCTGCAATCAGATTATCACTATTTTCGAAGCAGGAGAAGACGAAGCACAAGCCTGCTTCCCTAAAGCCTAAGCATTTACATCGTATATTGAGTCTATACAACAGAGGAAATGCCAATGCCATCGAACAATGTTACCAAGATGGTCTACCCGGAAGCAGAGAAAATGGTCGAAATTCTCCACACGGGTTCACAGGATCTCCAAGAAGTGATCGAAGTCATGCAGCAAATTGCGGAACGCCTCGAAAAAGGCGCCCTGCTTGGTGATGCGGGCGATGCATTTGCTGGCGCTCTCCGCTCGGCGCTCTGCCCTGCCATTGACCGTTTGGCTGATAAACTGAAAGAGCAGTCAGACTACGTTCAGACAGAAATTTACGACATGCGTGAAGCCGAACGCCGTAGCCAACAGTTGTTCCGCGATTAGTTAAGAAGAGGATAATCCACTATGTCAGGCATAATGAACCGATTGCTTCGCCTCGCTCGTCAGGTTGTCGAAAATGTGATGCGCGAAGTTCTCAATCAAGTCAATGTTGTCGATAACCTCATTCAGCAAACGATCCGCAGCTATATTCAATCCGTGGTCGGCGGCGTGTGGCAGGGAACGGCAGCAGATGAGTTCGTCCAGAAAGTAGAACAAGTGGTTGCACAACAGGGTTTCCCGATGCGTGACATGATACAAAACATCAGCACTAGTATCACAAACGCTATGGATGCCGTTGATCGCACTGACCAAAACGCGCGCGGTGTCGTCGATTCGCTTGCGGACACGTTTAAGCAAGTCTACTAGCCGAATAAAGTAAGAACGTAGAGGGGAAGGACAGGCATTCATGGAAACCACATTTATGGATTTTGACCGCATGAAGCAGATTTCCGAAGGCTTTCAAGATGCTGCGGAACTGCTTCAAAACGTCAGCAAAGCATTGGAAGCGGCGATGACATTGTTAAGATTGACGGCATTCATCGGACTCGTGGGTGGTGCGGCTGTCGAGCGTTTTATCAATATTATCAAGCCGCGCATTGACGAATTGGCGAGAAACTTCGTCGAGATGAGCGATGACATTAACGGATCAATGGAAGCTTTCCGCGCTGCACAACAAGCCGGTAACAACTAGCAGCATTTTTGTGTACGAAACTGGCGTCGGGGCGTACTGTTCAGTGCGCCCCGACGATTGTTTCATAAGCCTAGCAGGCGTAAGAGAATTAGGATGGTGAATCCCAGTGCCAAGAATCCTGCTGCTAATATCGCGCCGTGCCAAAGAAAAGTAAACACGTTGCTCCACGTTCGCTCAACTGAAACGGGGACATCTCCAAAATAGTCGATCAACTTACGGCGAAATTCACCGACTGTTTTGTAACCGCGTTGTTCCGGTTTTTTTGAGATAGCAGATTGAATCACTTGCTTAGTTTCTTCGACAAACGGCACATCTCGCCGGTCAACGGCTGGGATACTGTGCTTTTGGTTTTGTATATCGCCGATAATTTCGCCGTCGCTGCGTAGCGCGAACGGGTAAGCGGGTTTCCCCGCAAGCATCTCGTAGAACAGCAATCCCAATCCATATACATCGGTTGTATTCGACAATGAGAGAGATTGCACTTTATTGCCATATTCGTCAACACTGTCTACTTCAGGTGCCATATAAGCGGGCGAAAGGTGTTTGCGAATCTGCTGGACACGTTGCGTGTCCATATTTTCTGTCCCAGAATACATCACCCCAAGATCAAGAAGGATTGGGTAAGGAACGCGCGTCTTTTCGTTGCGGCTGATCAGAATCAAATCCGGGTTGATATTGGCGTGAACTACTTTTTCGATGTTATGCAGTTCAGAGATCGTGCGGGCAACGCCAATGGTGATCCATGCGGCATCGCGGTACCAAGGTTCGGGGTTTTCGTAAAGCAGATCGCGCAAGAAGGTTCCCTGAATATGATCGAATACGAGGTAATATCTCGTTTCACCGCGAAAGACTGCTTTACCGTATTTAGGGTCCTTAGCAGTGCTAGGTACATAGGCAGGTTGCCAAATGGGCAGACCCGGAATTCGCTTCGGCGCTAATCGCGCGAGCAGGTCAGCTTCTTTCTTGAGGATTTCTTCGTTGCCAGTGTGTGCGACTTTCAACAGCACTCTAGGGGGGTCTTCATCTTCGCCGCTTAACCTTTTCAGCAGACTGCGGCGTTTGCTCTCGTTGAGCGATTCGCGTTCGGCTTCATAAATAGCGGCTGTGCGAAATACGCGGAGCAAACGGATAATCTTAATGTCACCGACGTAGTCCCCATATGTGAACACTGTAGGCACGCTGCCTGCAGGGCAGTCAGCTTGGGGACACCAAAGATGACCATCTTCAGACATTTGTCCGCAGCGTGAACAGGCGAGTTTCACTTGTTACCTCCGATTTCCGACATTTGTTTGTGGAAATTCACCTCAATGTTATGTAGTATAATACAGATTAACGTAAGGTGAGACAACAAAATGTCTCATAACCAGCATTAGCACATCCATTGAGGAGCACCATCGTGCCAGTTCCGCAGCATCGTAACCGATATGCTGATCGTCCACCACGCATCCAACCGGAACTCCCTCAGGCTACGATCCAAATACCGACCCCTCCGGAAGAGTCTCAGCGCGGGTTTTCCATTCGTCAAGCCCTCTTACCATTGATCACGATTCTTGGTTATGTGTTGGTAAGTTTTGCAGGGCAGGGGCGCAACCTGCTGTTTATTGTTCCTATGGCGCTGTCAGTGATTATTTCAACATTGTTTATGTTCATCACATATCGTGAAGAGCGCCGCCGTGTGCTGCTTAAGCGCAAAGAGTATGACTTGCTGTTAGCGGAAATGCGGCGAGATATGGTCGCCATGCATGACAGGCAGCGAAATTATTACGATTTTAACTATCCTGAACCAAAAATTACGCTGAATATCGACGGTAGCCACCGCGATACACGTTCCGGTTCACGTTTATGGGAACGTCGCACAGAGGATAAAGATTTCGGTATGGTGCGTTTAGGTGTAGGCGCACGTCCCTCTACCGTGATTTTTGCAGTCGAACGCGGATCGAACGAAGAAGAGCAGCAGATGAGAGACGCGATCAAACTCGATCAGGATTCGCGTATCGTCTACGATGTTCCAATCACTATCCCGCTTTATCGTCCACTTCTGGTCGATAAACAGTTGGAAACCCAACCTGTGCGCCATGCAATTGGTATTTCGGGAAATCAAACGGATGTGTATCCGTTCATTCGTTCGCTTGTCACCCATTTAACGACTTTTCATTCTCCTGCCGAACTCAACATGCATGTCGTTGGTGTCAATGGCGCAACATCCCAATGGGATTGGATTTATGACAGCTCCGATATGTCAAGCCAAAGATCGCGCGATGACCAGAATCAACGCACTGTCAAACCCTTGATTCCTCATTTCGTAATGCCTAAAGCGGAACAGGATGGTCTGGTTTTCCCTGTGTGTTTTGAAGCACCAGAGGGAAAAGCCGTGCTGCGTGAGAATGATCGTATCGCACAATTCTGGAAGCAGATGCGTAACGAGCTGGATCGCCGTGCTTATCGACTGCGTGAAGACCGTGATCGCGGATTCAACAATACACCGCTGCTGATCATCATCGTCGATATGCTTGATCCGTTTCATCCGCAATCGCCCAACGCTTGGTTGGAAAAATCTATGCTCAAGGATGTCGAAGCAGAAGCCGCGGTCGGAGAGTTGATCGGTAACGGGCAGAATCTGGGCGTAGCGGTCATCTTCCTCGTGCCTGATCGTCAGAAGGTGCCAAGTGGATGTTCTGCTGTGATTGAAGTCGGTGCGAAGACACAAAAGGGAACACGCGCATTCCGCTACGCAGAAGTTGGGGTCAATACCCCGCGTTATTTGGGCAATGCGGACGTCATCGAATCGCCTCAAATCCTTCAAGACTATGCCGGTAAACTTCATCAATGGTCGATACGTCAGACTTATGGTGAGGGCATCCCTGAGAGTGTTACTCTCCTCGATATTAACAGTGTACGTAGTATAGAAGAACTCAAACTAGGGGAAGTGTGGTTGAAAACTCGCTTTGCTGCTCGTAAGGTCGGGGACAATCCCTCTCAGCAGGATGCCGACTGGATGCGTGCTGCGATTGGTTTCATGGCGAATCAAGAAATCCGCCGTCTGTATTTCAAGTCGGATGCTGATGGAGTCCATGGCATGATCGCGGGTGCCACTGGAAGCGGCAAATCGGAACTGCTGATGTCGTTGATTTTGCAGTTGGCGTGTAATTATGACCCGACAGTGATCAATTTCGTGTTGATCGACTATAAAGGCGGCGGCGCATTTGTACCGCTCAAGAATCTGCCGCATGTAGTTGATATCGTGACTAACTTGCAGCAGTCGGCAGTAGATCGCATGTTCAAGGCGATTACAGCCGAATTGAACCGACGGCAAGAGATCAACACGGCTACTGACTCTAAACATATTGTCGATTATCGAAAAAAAGGGCTGCACCTGCTTGCGCCAGACGTATTTGAGCAGCGTTTTGGAATCAAGAAACAGCCATATCCACATCTTTTCGTCATCATTGACGAGTTTGCTGAAATGATGGAAGGTGACAACGACTACAAAGAGCAGTTGAACCGCATCACACGTCTGGGACGTTCACTTGGCGTCAGCTTGATCCTTGCAGCGCAACGTCCAACAGGCGTAACTGATCAAATGCGTTCGAATATTCAATTACGCATCTGCTTGCGTGTTGCAACACCTGCTGAAAGCTCGGAACTGCTTCGACGTCCTGATGCTGCTTTTCTGCCCAATGGTATACCCGGTCGCGGGTATATTCAGGTGGGTCACGAAAGCCTTGAGCTAACCCAGATGGCATGGAGCGGGGCGCCATATCGTGAAGTGAGGCAGACGCCCGACATGCAAGACACCATTTTCTGGAATCAATATCAGGGGCGAGATGTAATCTGGATGGATCGCATCGACGCTGAACATGAACCACGCGCCTTGTTTGAGGTTCTGTCTGATTACATGAGGGCGCTTGCGCTTCAGCAAAGTGAACCACAGCGGAAACCCTGGCCCAATACACTGCCGACTTATTTGGCACTGGGTGATCGTGTGCCAGAAAATGCGGAGTATCTTGTTGAACCGGATCGCCTCATGCTTCAAAACATGTCGCAGAATTTAGCGCGGTTACGTTCTCAAGAAAGCGAAACTGTGGACGATGCGCCGCTCAACGTTGGACTTGCGATGCAGCCAGCAATTACACATTGGCTTACGTATACGCCTGTCGAAGGCAAGAAGCCGTATATGTGGAATGGTATCGATTGGCGTAGTGAAGCTATGCGTCCGGTCATCGGCTTGATTGATGACGCGACCAATGCGAAACAGCGTTTACTTTTTGCCCGGTTACAGCAAGGCAACCTTGCTATTTTCGGCGCGCCGGGGTGGGGCAAAACAAGTCTGCTTCGTACAGCTATCATTAGCCTCGCAGCCACTCATTCGCCTTCTGAACTCCATATTTATATTCTCGATTATGGTTCACAAGCCCTCGCTGTCCTTGAGGGTTTGCCTCATGTTGGGGCGGTCATTGCTCCAGATGAAATGGAACGCATTGAACGTTTGCTGCGAAAACTGGATGATCTGATCGAGACACGTGTTCGGTTATTCCGTGAACGCAGCATCAACAACCTCTATAATTACAATCTCTCCAATACCAATGCGATTTTACCGGCGGTGTTGGTTGTCGTTGACAATTTTGCCGAAGTTAAAGAAAACATGGATCAGTTGTTCGGCGCATTCCTTAGCCTTGCCCGCGAGGGTGGTCGCGTTGGCGTCCACTTGATCGCAACAGGCGAAAGCACGGCGTCGTTCGGTAAGTTGTACAATTTGTTTACGGAGCGCGTGAGCCTCAAACTCGCTGATGCAACAGAGTACATCTCCATTGTCGGGCGTGGCGTTCGTCATATTGATGAAATCCCGGGACGCGGATTTGTTGCTGTAGATCGTGTGCCTCTCGAATTTCAGATTTGTGTCCCTGTCGCACCTACCGCACAGGATCGCAATCAGCAGCGAGATGAAACCAATGTTCTGCGCGACTTTGTTGCAAAGATGCATACTGCGTGGCAGTCTTCCGGAATGTCGGATGATCTGCTGCCTGAACGTGTCGATAATCTTCCGGCGTTTGTTACCTTTGGCGAACGCCTTGACTACATGGACTATATGGAAGAAACAGCTTTGCCCAAAGACCCAAGTGGGCTTATCGGGGTTGATGATGCAACCCTGACGAATGTTTGGATTGAATTCCGGCGTGTACCGCACTTCTTGATTGCAGGTCAACCGCAGTCAGGCAAAACGAATGCACTTCGAAGCCTCATTATTTCGCTTGCGCTGCATTACAGCCCGGAAAAAGTCGCAATGGTCTTCGTGGATCGGCTCGGCTATCTGCCATATTACGGTGGATTGCGATCTCTGCGTCAACTGCCTCATGTGATAGACGCAGTTAGTACACCCGAAGAAATGAAACAAACCATGCGTCATCTACACTATGAGTATGAAGAGATGCCGCTCGAAGCGGGCAGTAACCCCCGCGAGTTATTTGTTTTTATCGATAACTATGACGATTTCGAAGAATTGGAAGTGCGTCCTGCTGATCTAGGTGAATTCACGCGCTATATGCCTGATCGACCACGTATTCATTTCATCGTCGCGGGGTCCGATATCAAACTACGCTCTCAAGATGATTTCACACGCCGAATTTCGCGCAATGGTTTGGCTATGGAAAATAAGACGGCACAAGCCCAACCTTTCAATTCCAGCCTAAAGAAAAATTTGCGTGATGCGGAACTGCCACTTGGACGCGGTTTCGTGATCCGTTCGGGACAGGCGTCTATGCTTCAAATTGTGAGTCTGGGTGGGGCAAGCGAGCCACTGGACAAAGCACTCGACCGTTACATCTTTCTGGTGAAGAAGCATTTTGATCCCATGAAAGCAGAGTGGGTGCCGATCCCTGAAAACATAGATGCTCAGAATGACAAGCCAAAGTACACGCCAGAACAGATGACTTGGATTCGCACTAACCTCGCGGCTCGATTAGGTATTGGTATATACTCACTACAAGGTATTGTAGAAGATGACATTTTGCGCGATGCTGCTAATGAAGGCATCCTCGACAATGTGCCTACTCCAGAGGAGCTTTCCAGTGGTAGCAATGGCGCGTTGCCTGGCGACTCACGTAAGAATCCCGGGGAGCAACTATCGTGAAAAACCCCTTATCGTCGTCTCACATTTTATTGCATGTCGTGCTTATCGGTGATGAATCGACAGTTGATAAAGTCGAAGAATCCCAGCCGGCGTTGGTACGCCGAGAACTTACGGTTGCCGACCTGATGGAGCGTACGCTTCGGACATTTGCCAAAGAGAAGGAATTTGACCTGAACAGCAAGTATGATTTTACCTGCGACGATGGTCAGGGTAAGCGTCGCACACTCGATCCTACCTTAACTATCACTGAGTCAGGGTTGATTGATGAGGCGACTGTATATATGGTCTACAGCGACGCGCCGAAGACGTTAAACCCGCAAACTATTGTTAAAGTCGAGACCCAAGAAATGTTTGCGGCAAGAGCGAAGAGTTACCTGCGGCTACACGCTGTCAATATACGTACACGTGCCAACAGTGTGTTCATGCTGTCTATTGAAGAACTTCCGACTGTTATTGGACGGCGTCCGCCTGATCCGAAATATCCCTCTGTGGGCGTTGATTTGACCGCGCTAGAAGAAGTGGGAGAGCGGCGAATTTCTCGCGCCCATGCGCGACTGTCGGTGCAGGATGGAAAACTGAAGATCGAAAGTCTGAACGAGAAGAACCCTGTGCGCGTTCGTGACCGGACGATTGTGCCTTTTGTGGCGCAGTCGCTGCATGAAGGTGATGTTATCTCTGTTGGCACAATCAACTTGCGCGTTGAAATAATCCACCCGTGATGCAAGAAGGTAGTACTTCGTATGACAGATAATCATGATGAGTTGGGTATCCTCGGCAGGACAATTCACGACCGCTACTTAATCAAACAGGTGATTTCTGCCGGGGGCTTTGGTTATGTCTACTTAGCTCACAACACAAAGTTGAACAAGCCTGTAGCCATCAAATTCTTGTCTCTTGAAATGTCGAAAAACCCTGATATTGCGCGTCGGTTTATCGAAGAAGCGCAGAAAATTGCGGGGTTGCGACACCGGAATATCGTTAATGTACATGACATGTTTGAAGCGGGGGATAATCTGCCTGCTCACTATATCATGGAGCATCTCGGCGGGGGCAGCCTAAAAGAAAAACTAAAGGGCAGCAAATATACCTTGCCGGAAACGGTCGAGTTTGTAAAGAAGGTTTCTGCTGCACTGCACGAAATCCACTTGAGTGAAATCGTTCACCGCGACATCAAACCATCAAATATTCTGTTTGATGAACGCGGCGAACCCCGGATCATCGATTTCGGCATTGCGAAAGATTTGCGTCCAGCAGCAACACGTGATCGAACGACGGTCATCATGGGGTCGCCACCGTATATGTCGCCTGAACAGTCGGGTGGTTCGTCCTCGGTTAACGCTAAATCGGATCAGTATTCGCTGGCGCTGGTCGTCTTCCAGATGCTCACAGGACAGCTTCCTTTTGATGTCGAAGAAAACGTAACGGGTATTCGTGATCGTACCGGATCACAGTCGCGTCGCATCAGCAAAACCTACTCAACCTATGCAATTGCCCACATGGCTGGTATTCCACTCGATGTGCGTGATCTGCGTAAGGATCTACCGCCTGCTCTGTCCAAGGTTTTCTCAAGGGCTTTTTCAAAAGAGGCTGAAGACCGCTATCCCGATATCCTCGAATTTGCAAAGGGGTTCGAGAAAGCAACGAATAATCGTGCACTGCCTATCCCGTTAATAGCTGCCGCTACTGCGGTAGCCGGTTTGGCCATCCTTGCGGCGATCATTGTAGGCAGTGGCGGTTCCGAAACAAACACACCGACAGCTATCAGCGTCGTATTTTCCACTTCCACGCCAGATGCAGCTGCTCTCAATGCTGCTCAAACAATTGAGAGCCAACAGTCAACGCAAACTGCGGAAGCTCTAAATACTACAACTGCTCAACTTTTCGAGACAAGCACCATGGAGGCAATCGTCAGAGCTTCAACGTCCGAAACACAAACTATATCTGGAGATGACGAAGCAACAGAAGCGGCGGTGCAAGCAGTGGTTCTTGCAACCCAAAACGCAGGTCTGATGTTGACGCAAGCTTTCCAACTGACGGGTAATGCTGGAACGCTAGCAAGTGTCGAAGCAGGGATAACAGGAACGGCAGTGCAGTTGGCATTGGAATTCCAACAGACTCGCAATGCACAGGAGACACGAGCCGCCGAGGATCGACAGACAGCCTTAGCTGTGACGAATCAAGTTGAAGCAACGGCCCTAATGGCGATTAGGATGGCTGAGGCGGCACAAACGGCAACGGCTGAATCCATTTTAACAGCGACCTCTGGCGCAGCATTGATCACACGTGTTGCCGAGGCGAATATAATGGCAAGTGCGAGTGCCGATGCTGCAGCGTCAGCAATCGCATTGATCACCAATACAGCCGCTGCTCAAATCGCCGCTGCTGCTCAAACGCAGACCGCAGAACAACGTGGAGCAGTTGAGTTAACTTCGTCTAAGGAAACGCAGGTATCGCTCGCGCAAACCGTGTCTGCACAAACACGTGCCGCAGAGGCAGCCCAAGTGCAAACGCTAGTAGTTCAGATGCAAATTACGAGCAGTGCCGCAGATACAGCAACAGTGGTTGCTAATGCTCTCACAGCCACTGCTCGTATTACTGCAACTCCAACATTTACGTTCACCCCGCGTCCGACAAACACTCCATCTTCGACGATGACGCCCTCACTTTCGTATTTGGAATTGACTGCCACGTATCAGTCCATTCTCAATTTAGCTGTCGCTGAAACGCTAACCTTGGTAGCTCAGCAGACGGAGTTTGTGCAGCGGGCAGCCGCTACAATTGGTGCAATACAAACGCTTACATCCACTCATCAGACAGGCACACCTATACCTACAGCTACACCTTTTGGGGGAGGTACTGGTTTAATCTCGTTTTCCTCAAATCGCGTTGGAAACCAAGACATTTGGACTCTGAATCTTGATACTGGCGAACTTCAGAATCTCACTGAATGGTCGCAATCTGACGAAGATCACTCGGAATGGTCTCCTGATGGAAGTCAAATTGTTTTCAGCTCGAACAAGTTAGCCAACCGCAATCAAATCTATTTGATGAATGCAGACGGAACAAATGTGCGCCAATTAACAAACCTTGCGGGGGATAACCAGCGAGCTACATGGTCGCCTGATGGTACACGTATTGCTTTTGATAGTACACGAGATGGAAATTCTGAGATTTATGTGATGAATGTGGACGGATCGAATCTGATTAACGTTACCAATCACCCGGGTCTTGACTTTTTCCCCGCATGGTCACCCGATGGTACACGTATTGCTTTCACATCGGATCGTGATGGGAACAATGAGATTTACATAGTGGACTTTGATGGTAGCAACTTGGTACGCCTTACCGAGAATGAGTTTGATGATGCTGCGATCGCTTGGAATCCCAGTTATGATATAGCTTTTCGTAGTGACCTGAATGGTCCATTTGACATCTATCTTATTAATGTCCAGACTCGTGAAGTCGAGCAGTTGACCGCTGATGAACCAGCGGATGCAGCACCCGCTTGGTCACCTGATGGCACTTTTATACTTTTTTCGGCTCGAGTTGATGACTCTGAAGTTTACCTGATGCGTCGTAATGGTGAGAATATAAGAAACCTCACAAATCTTGTTTCGTCGGACGAAGCGCGTCCAAGCTGGCAACCACGTTGAGGGAATTAATGTCTCTTGGAGTAGTCTTTGCGGCAATTGGACAGCATTTTGTTGAGGAAGCTATTGTTTCAGCAGCAAGTATTAAAGAAAGAAATGCACGTGAACTAGCTGTAACTCTGTTTACAGATCAAACTGTGAATTCCCCATATTTTGACCAAATTGTCCGCGTTGAGAAGGGATTTGATAATCCCTCTCTCGAAAGGGTCAGATTACTTGGCATGTCCCCGTATGGGATGACACTATCTCTCGACACAGATACCTATATTGTAGATCCTATTGATGAGATTTTTGAACTTGGTCATCATTTTGACTTCACCGCTGCTCATGCACCTGGTCGCATTACAGGGACAGCTCCGGGCATCTCATCTGCATTCCCTGAGTTCAATGGCGGAGTCTTACTATTTGGCAGCAGCTTGCCCATCGCAAAGTTTTGCAGCCATTGGATTAGATTGTACAAACTATATGGTTTCAATTGGGGCAATCAACCAAGTTTGCGTATTTTGACTTACCGTAGTCGTTTGCGTTTGGCGACGCTACCCCCAGAGTATAATTGTCGGTTTCTCTTTACAGGTTATCTTCGGGATCGCGTGAAGATTCTTCATGGTCATTATCGCGCTGAAGATTATCCGAAAGCGGCTGCCGCATTAAATTCACAGATTACTTGGCGTACTCATAGCCAGTGCAAAGTATATACACATGGTTCTATGGATACGGATGAGTTAGTACCAATTGGGCAGTACCCGTTTCGAAATCCGTTTGAAGGCGTGGTGAACGACTAGTATTTTACTTCTGAGGTTCTATCCAAAGTGACACAATTGTTCTCTCAATCAACTGGGAAATCATATCCGTTTTGGGTTGTTTGTTGCGGCATGTTGCGCTCCGCATCAACGCTCCAGTATCAGCTCACTATTACGCTCTTGACAAAACTGGGTTTGGGACGTGGATTAGGTATTCAGAGTGCAGCAAGTTTTCCACAATTGTTTCGGGATCATATTCAAGAACGTGCAATTTTAGTAATCAAAATGCACGAGTATTCGGATGATGTAGAAGCGCTGGTCGTATCCGGGAATGCTAAGCTGATTTATAGTTATAGAGATATACGAGACGTGATTATCTCGTGGATGCGTATGCAAGGGTGGTCTTTTGAACAGATTCTGGAACGTCGTTTTATCGAAGATAGCTGCCTATATCCCTATGAGAAATGGACATCCCTCAGCGATGTCTTGATTACGCGTTATGAAAACTTAGTCAATTCCCAATTGACTGGTGAAGTGCGGCGCATTGCGGCTCACCTAGGCTTGGACGTCGCAGAAAACCTCGTCCAGTGGACTGCAAATAACCACACCATTGAAAACCAGAAAGCGCAGATTGCTAGGTTCGACTATGTTCAGAAGGGTGTTCAGTCTGGTGCAACTTCTTACAATCCGGATACGCTGCTCCACAACAATCACATCTGGTCTGGAGCAGTTGACCAGTGGCGTGAAATCTTGTCGGCAGAAGAGATAAACAAGGTGGAGAATATTGCGGGCAATTGGCTTGATGTAGTAGGTTATTCTCGGTTTACATTTCACGGCGATGCAAATCCAACTTTGGAAGCAATTCGCGCCGAAACAGAAGTGTCTCTTATTTCTCGTAGTACCAGCGCCCTAATCGCTCCACAAGAAAGCGGATTCCCACTAACGACTGGATTGGTTTGCGTTATGCCAAACGAACGTGTTGTCGAAATTCCATGGGCACTGATGCAACTTCCTCATAATGGAACTATTCTGGACATAGGAAGTTGTGAAGCAACCTATTTATCGACCATTGTTAATCCCGGACGAATACTGCACTGCTTAGATGTGAGAGACTGTCAAGCAGATTTGCCGGAGAATGTTTATTTCCATCATCAGAGTTTGATCGGAAATGATCTTCCCGCTAGCTATTTCGACGCCATACTTGTCCTCTCTACTCTCGAACACATTGGTCTGCCCCATTATGATCAGCAAGGTTTAGAGAATAGTGACGTGTTGGCGCTGTCGGAGATTCGCCGCTTGTTGAAACCTAGCGGTTCGACGATTATTACGCTTCCTGCAGGGCGTAGTAAATTAACACTTTGGTACCGCCAGTATAGCCCCGAGGATATAAAGCAGTTGTTTGCTCAATGGCAGTATACGGTAGACTATTGGGGATTTCGCGGTGGCGCTTACCAAAAAATAGACGAAAGTGAAGTAACTTCTTTCGATTATGATTATGCTCATGGTTCGGGAGCCGTTGCTTGTATCGTAGCTCGTATATTAGCCTAAGCGCTTAGTATTGTTATACATAAATCAGCACACAGGCGAGGTTTTCCAGTCTAGATGAATGAACAACAACGAGCTATGAGAATTGGTATCGACTATCGCCTGATTTCTGATTCATTGACTGTAAATCGTGGGATGGGGCGTTATTCGCAACAGCAACTTCGCGCGGTTCTTAAGCATGACAAAGTAAACCAGTATTATCTGTATTGTTGGGAAGATGCCGATCCTTCGTTGATTCTGCCTGAAATTTTCAACAGTGCGAATGTCTCCATAGTACGCGACTTGCCGCTCCAATCTCGAACATTAGATCTCCAAAATACACTCAAGCACTCCGAAGAATTTCAGCAGTTTCTATACCGTGATCACATTGATGTATTTCATTGGATGACCCCATTTTTGTATGATCGACCTCCACTTACAACCTTTAATGTCTGTAAACTTGTTACCTCACACTATGATCTTATTCCCCTTATTTACTATGACCAATACCTCAAAGGGTCATCCCTAGAAGAAATTTACCACTTAACATTGGATGTGGTATGCCAGTCTGACGTGTTGATAGCGATTTCGGATGCGGTTCGGCAGGAAGCAGTTCACCGTCTCAAGTTTGCTGAAGACCGTATCCAGATAGCTTACCCAATTGCCGATCCATGTTTTCGAATGCTTTCAGAAGTCGAGGTGAACGCACAACTAAAGCAATTGAACGCTCGTTTGGCAAAAAAAATCCCTGAACATTTTATTTTTTGCGTAAGCGCGACACATTATACAAAAAATCTGGAAACACTTCTCGAAGCCTATAGCTTACTTCCACAAACCCTGCGCAAGCGACTTCCGCTGGTGTTGACTTTCGCAGTTACCGAACATGAACGCAAAATAGTTAATTTATTAGCGCAGCAATTCGGGATTACTGACGAAATTATCTTGACGGGATTTGTCTCAGAAATTGAGCTAGTCACACTTTATAACGCTGCGCTAATGCTAATACACCCTTCACGTTATGAGGGTTTTGGGCTTCCTGTATTGGAAGCCATGATATGCGGAACGCCGGTTATTACGACGAACGCAGCTTCTCTGCCTGAGGTGGTGGGGACAGCAGGCATCCTTCTCGATCCTGAAGATGCGGTCAATATGGCAAGTGCAATTGAGCGACTATACCATAACCCGTCACTTCGAGAGTCGATGAAGGCTGCAGGGGTGGCACAGGCGCATCAATTCAGCGAAGATAAACTCGGACTGGCAACTCTGCAGGCTTACCTTCAGGCAGAACAGGTATCCATAGGGAAGTCATCCGCAGAGGATAGGACGAGAATCGCACTATGGACTCCCGTTCCACCGCAACAAACCGGAATTGCGGACTATAGTGTTTTCGTGTTGGAAGCTTCAAAAGATTTCGACGTGGAAGTTTTCGTGGATGATGGCGTTTTGCCACAAGCACAACTTCTGCGGAATTTCACAATTCAGCACTACAGCGCATACGATCGTCGACAGAAACAGCAATCTTTTCAGCAGAATGTATATCAACTTGGCGCGTCGTTTTACCACAACTACATCCTCCGTCAAGCCCTGACAGTACCAGGCATTGTTGCTCTTCACGATCTCGCAATGTCTAATCTTTACTATGGATATTTGATGGGATTTGAAAACAACCTAGAAGCTTGGAAAACTATACTTCTCGCTCTGGAGGGGCAGGAAGCTGTTGATGATTTTGATGCACTGTGGCCCCCGAAGGATGACGCCGTCATTCTGGAATTCTTTTCAAGATACTTTATGCTCCAAACACTGGTTGAGCGCAGTCTCGCCATTATTGTCCATTCTGAGGACGCCAAACATCAACTTGATAAGCGATATCCGAACGGCAGGACTTTTGTTGTTCATCATGGAACCTCTGATCCTTGGCAGAGTATTTCCAAAAATGAGCGATCTCACTACCGGACGATGCTGCGTACCCAGTATGATTTTACCGAAGAGACATTTGTTGTCGGCGTTTTTGGAATCGTGCATCTCACTAAGCAAGTACATCTTGTGCTAGAGGCAGTTGCCCGCCTAGCCGCAAAGCATCATACTGTGAGATTGATGATTGTTGGGTATATACCGAGCGAAGTCTACGGTGAGCAATTGCGCCAGATGGCGAAGACACTCCAAATCGATTCAATAGTCGAATTCACGGGATTAGTTTCTTGGGATGAGTTTAATGCTCGCTTGATAACGTGTGATGTGCTTGTGAATTTGCGCCATCCTAGTATGGGGCAAATGTCAGGAACACTAATTCGTGGCATCGCAACTGGGATGCCCGTAATCATTAGCAATGTCTCGGCTTGGAATTTTTTGCCAGATGATATTTGTCCTCGTGTTCAAACGGGCACTGCCGATGCCCTCATGCAGTTGACAGCACACCTAGACAGGCTGCTGAATGATGTACCATCTAGGAAACGACTGTCATCTGCCGCGCGCGATTACTATCTTTCAGACGGCACCGCTGACTTAATGACAGCGCGTTACAAGCAGGTCATAGATGCTGTGTTGATCAGTAAGATCGAGCTTCCACTAATCTTTGTTTCAGATCCATTTCGTTACTTTGATCCACATAAGGTAAAGACTCCTGTGGTGGATCACGACAGGAATCACAGAATAATGGAAAACTTACGGTCACAATTGCGTTCGATGCGAGATCTTTTTGAGGCTTGGGACGCAATACGACTTCGCGATCTAAGACGTATTTTTAGTCAAGTGCCTGTTCTCAGTTTCATCGTCAAGACTGTGGTACGGGTTCGAAACCTTGGGCGTTTGTGGGGCGCGCAGATGTACCTTTATGAGACATTCCTACAGCACCAACAAAGCGTAGTAAACACGTTAGGGCAGCTAGATATTCAATCTCAGCGATTGCAAGCACAGGCTGAACAAACCGCCTCTATCTTCGGACAGTTTGAGAATCGGCTTATGACTGGGTCACAAGATTTTGACATCCGAGTCCAGGCTCTAGAAAGAGACTCAAATGTGCGCTTGGCTAGCCTTGAATTCCAATTAAAGGCTGTAGAGCGCGTGTACGACGAAAACCTGTCGACCTACGGGAATCAAATTGACACACTGCGGCAAGAGCTGGAAACACGCACGACCACCTATGGGAATCAAATTGACACACTGCGGCAAGAGCTGGAAACACGCACGACCACCTATGGGAATCAAATTGACACACTGCGGCAAGAGCTGGAAGCACGCGCCACTGAACTGAGTGGGATAGTTGAGAACCTGAATGTGAAGATTGCCTCACGCTTGGACGCGCATGATGGGGCGTTCCGCGAGCTTCTACAGGGTATAGAAACTGATTTTGCTGCTCGTATAAATGACATCGTTGCCCAATTGTCAAGCATCTTGAATGCACTTCACTATTTGCAGACCAATACCCAAATCGTCGAAGGAATACTTGCGACAGTTCAACACGATTTAGACGAGCAAAGGAACACCATTCAGAATGATATTCTGAATGTCGAGAACAAAATCCATGCTCACATCGACAAGTTCGATGTGCAAACTAGGGTTATGTCCAATCGCCTTAACTCAACAGATGCGCAGCAAAGTCACATGCTTAATGCACATCGACTTCAAACGAGCTATATCCGTCTATTTGAAGACAGGCTTAAGGCTAACCTTGACTCAACTGCCCCTGATCTCGGTAGAGGTGGGATAGTAATTCGGCTCATACAGCAGCTTGAACGTGAAGTGGACTGGCTCAAGAATAAGTACAAAACTTACGTCAGCATTCAGAACAGTCGGGCAAATTGGCTGATGGATGAGTTAACACAGTATTTGGGTGACCGTCGAGAAATCACTCAACCGGAAATTTGGTATCACATTGATTTTCACCAAGATTGGTACTATCCAAACCTTCTCCATAATGCACATGTAAAGTTGGGACAGGATGGGGTTTTCGTAGTTCTAGCCCTCGTCCCAGAGACAATCCCTGTTGATTTCGAGCATCCTTGTTTGGTCTGGTCGCATGTCTTCACCCCATCACCTAATACGCTGATCCATGTATTTATGTTTACAGGTCTCAATAAATTGGACGTAACTGCTCAGGGGTGATGCAAGATTGGAATGAAGGGGTTGCCGGAAAAAGCATCGACGAGGGCGGAAAACATGGAGAGTCCATGCTTGCGTGCGGTGGAAAGATAGCTGCGGACAGCGCAGAATAGTTCGGCACCTTGCAAGGAGCGAAAACAGCCTGACACCTTCTGCTTAACCTTCATCATGCGCAGGTCGCGTTCCGCTAGATTGTTGTCAAAGGGAACGGCAAAGTTGCACATGAAGTGCAGCACGGCATGGCGGTCACGGTCGAGCCGCTTGAGCAGTTGGCGTGGGGGACTTTCAGCGACGCGTCGTTTGCCCGGTCGAGTCTCGGGCGGGGGATGGGCGGCGAAGCCGGCCTCAACGAGGGTCTGGTAGTCAGTGGTGAGGGACGCGGCGAGGGCGTCGTCGAGCGTCTCTGCACCGCCTTGGCGGTGCCGCCGCAACCGCCGCTTTCGCCTTGAGCAGCAGCGCTTTCATCTCTTGTGCCCACGTCTGCTGGTACTGCTCGTGCAGAAAGGTCAGTTCGCGCAGCAGATGCGCGCCGCAC
>Ga0163154_10003900_pt1 | contig 20125 bp, 13 predicted proteins | sample OliLakLV19MP9P1_FD_148649 | JGI IMG/M metagenome (GOLD analysis project Ga0163154, IMG submission 148649) | Freshwater microbial mat bacterial communities from Lake Vanda, McMurdo Dry Valleys, Antarctica - Oligotrophic Lake LV.19.MP9.P1 | ecosystem: Environmental > Aquatic > Freshwater > Lake >...
CAAACGGACGCCCCGTTGGTCGTCCCTACACAGAGAATCGCGTTTTTGCGCGTTGGTCTGTTCAAAAATTAGAACAGCAGTCTAATATGACATTGGCGAAGTAGTCACCCTGAAACCTCGTATTATGCGGCGCTGCAAACCCTCTTGAACGAGGTCGGCGCAGGGTTGCGCCCCCGCGTTCAGGCAGTGATCCATTCGAATGACACTCGTGCTGGCATTCCCGACCTCGGCTTGTACGATGACAATCAGCCAGTCGATCAAAAGCCCGCGCGCGGCATTGTTGAAGACAAGCCCGTGAGTGACAATCTGCTGAAAATTACAGGGAGCGAACAGGTGGCCCGCTATGTCGTCCATTATGGACAGGCACTCGTCACGAACTACTATCAGTTCGCGCTGGTCACGCGAAACGCGCAGACCGGTCAGCCGGTGATCGAGTAACGCTACGACATCGCCCCATCGGCAGATGTATTCTGGGAAGCGGCAAAGCACCCGCGCACGCTGGCACAAAAACACGAAACCGCGCTGCGCGAATACCTGATGCGCGTCATGCGACGCTCGGCTCCGCTTTCGACCCCGCCAGATGTCGCATGGATACTTGCAAGCTACGCCCATGAAGCCCGCGCCCGGATTGAGGCAGGCGGATCAGACCTCGCCGCGTTGAACACGATTCGCCGACAGCTTGAAGCATCGCTCGAGGTGCGCTTTGAAGATGAAACCGCTGAGGATTTCTTCCGCTCGACGCTGGTGCAGACGTTGTTCTACGGGCTGTTCAGCGCGTGAGTGCTGTGGCATGAGAAACACCCCGGCGTGGGTAAATTCGATCTATGGCGCGACACTCGCCGTCTGAACATTCCGGTTATCAGCGAGTTGTTCGAGCAGTTTTCCAGTGGAAGCGTGCTATCGCAATCGGTGGAGCAAATCCTCGAATGGACGGCAGACGCGCTCAACCGCGTGGATCGAGCGTTTGTTCTTCACCAGCTTCAAAAGGCACGGCGGTGCAGTACTTCTATGAGCCGTTTCTCGAAGCCGTCGATCCGGACCTGCGGCGGCAGTTGGGTGTGTGGTACACCCCGCCTGAAGTCGTTGAATACATGGTAGCGTGTGTGTCACGATGCGCTTCTACCGAAAGACGCACAGAGTTTTCAAATACTGCTATTGTGCCAGCGGAATGGTCAGTGTACGGTCCTGCGTGCTCAAATTTGCACCGGTTAGCGTGATCGGCAACCTTTCTAAGGTTTCAGGATCATAAAGCGCGATCATTGCCACCGCCGCGCCGCTAGGTCGATCGGCACAGCGCTCATCATCGAGCGTTTGTCCGGACCGCCACAGTCCGCTTGGATATAATCCATCGAGCGGCGGGGCATCGGCAACCTCCAGCACCTCACCAATGACATCGAGAATATGCAGCATGAAGGTGTAATCTCGTTCCGGTACGCTGCTAATTTGCCACCGCACTCGCAGGCAGACCGTACCCGCGTCGGGATACGTCAGTCCGTACCCACGTAGGTTGATCGTATCACCGAAGCGGGCATCAATTGGCATCAGATCATTAAAGCGTCGGTCATCACCGGTCAGATGTATCTCTGTAAGGACAGCATCACTTCCGCCCTCTATCAGCGTGAGCGGTTCTAGGTCTGCTTCCCCGTCTAACACCAGCACCCGAAGCTCCGCCAAGTAGGGTGGCGCGTCGGCGGAAATTGGGACGGTAAATTGTTCAACAGCATATCCATCCAGCGTCCAACGGTTCTGCGGTATATCAACCAGATTGATCTCCACGACGCTGCCCCATTCCTGGCGACCATTTAGGCTGGTCAGTTTGATCGCGGGGCGCAGCGCATCCATCGGATCTATCGGACCGATGCGCCGCCAGTAGATGGCACCGCTCAACGTCCCACCGGGCGTAGCGTTATCTTGGTCAAGGTCGTAGCCGATCAGTTCGACTGTGCCGCCGAAAACGTAACTGACGCGGTGTTGGACAGGCACCGTTTCGAAAGTACTCCACGGGTGGAAAATATCAGCATAAACAGCGGGGGTAAACGTATCATAGGCGATCCAGACGAAGACGATCACCAGTGGCAGTGCTGTCCATGTGTGCCCGAACGTCGCTCGTTGAGCAGCCTCGGGGACAACAGCCGTTGCAGTTCTGCGCAGGGACAGAAGAATCAATCCGGTGCTGATCACCAGACTGATCAGCGCTAACGCCTCGGAGATGTGCTGTACTGAGGTGCCGCCGTAACGCAGGCTGACATTGTGATGCCCGGCGGCAAGATCAACGGACAGTAGCCCGTACAAGCCGAGTGGGTACGTTTCCACCGCCACGCTGTCCACCTGCACCAACCAACCGGGGAAATACATCTGCTTGAACATGAGGGTGAACGACTGCGGACTGTCGACGCTGTAACAGGCTGAACCGAGTTCGCAATCTAGGGAATGAGCGACGATCGCATCCATCGGTAGGGAATCGTCCCAGATGCCGACCGACCATGCCAGAGTTTCGTAGTCAGACGGGTTGACGCGCAACGGGCGCTCCTCGGCCCATCGCGGCAGATACTCGTTACCGCTGGTCAATCCCAGATTGCCTGTGCTGCCTTCGTAGTGGATCGCGCCGGCGGGAGTCGGTGACTGCGGAGAGATCAGCGTCAGCGGCGCGTAGCGCATAGGCAGTGCGAAAACAAACAGTACAGCGATCGCACCGCTTGCTGCCAAGGTGCGCCAGCGCTGCGGAACCAGATCGATGGCAGCCGCTGCACCGGGCAGAACGATAACCGCCGCAATCCCCAACAGCCGCCAAGGGTAGACGATCAGGTTAGCGATAGGAATGTGATCCCACAGCCACACCGATGACGGTGTCATCATGAAGACGCACACTAGCAATGCCACCGCCCCGAAGACGACTTGAATCTTCAGCGTACGGAAAAAACGACGGATGAATACTGTCGGTAGAGCAAGCAGGGCGAGCAGAACTTGCGGTGTGCCAATCGATAAGAAGCTTGGTGTGTTGAGCCTCGCTAGGTCAACCGACGGAATCGGTCCGATCACCGTCGCCGGATGCAGCAGGTTAGCGGATGCGCGGAACGCTCCCTGCTGCACAGCGCTGATCTTCACAAATTGTAGTTCAGCCAACGCCGGAATCAGGAAGATCGACGCGATCATCAAGCCGAGCAGCAGTCCACCTAAATTGATTGACCAACGTCGAGCCGAGCGCCAGCCGTTGACGAGGGCGTAAGGACCCGCCACCAGTGCCGTTATAAAGCCGGTGGGGTGATGTGCCAGAATGATGGCGGCGAACAGCAGCGCGATCCAAGCGGCGCGGCGTGGGCGATCCGAGGAAGTGGGCAGCAGAGCGATGAACAGAAACGGAATCAGAGCCATTGCGGTGAACTGCGACAAATTGGTCTGCGCCCACAGTTCGTGAAAACGGAACGGTGCCAGTGTGTAGGCTGCTGCTGCGACAAGTGCTGCCCACCGGCTGGCGAAGCGGCGTGCAAAGAAATACGCGCCAAGCGGATACAGGAGCGTCGCCCCGATCTGAAGAAGTTTGATCACCTGTACGGGATCGGCGGAGATTGCCTTGATGATCAGCGCGCCGACGATGTGAACGCCGGGAGCGTAGAAATTATGAATAGGATAGCCGTAGCCATGATGCAGGTACGGTGACCAGCGAGGCCACCAGTAACCAGCGTTGATGTCCACCAGAGCACTAATCGTCCGATGCAGGTGAATTTCAGCATCAGCTGTGTTGGGCAGCCCAGCATCCAAAAAGGGACCAATCAGTGGCACAGCGATCAGCAAAGATAGAATCATGAAAATGTCGAAATGACGAACAACTGACCGCATTTTGCTGTACAATTCTCACGCTTCAAGATACATAGAAAGCAGGCGAACAATGCTGAACGGAAAACGTATTATCGTAGTTATGCCCGCCTATAACGCCGAGAAAACCGTTGAGGAGACATTCAAGGGGATTCCCCAAGATATGATTGATCATGTCATTTTGGTCGATGATAGCAGCAGCGATGCAACCGTGTCTATAGCAAATTCGTTAGGTGTTGACACCTTTGTCCACCCGAAGAATTTAGGGTACGGTGGGAATCAGAAAACCTGCTACCAGAATGCACTGCGCGCCGGAGGTGACGTGATTATCATGCTGCATCCGGATTACCAGTACACCCCCCGTCTTCTGGTCTCGCTGGCAGCAATGGTTGCTTATGGGCAGTACGATGTAGCGCTCGGCTCCCGGATGCTGCTTGGTGGAGCACTCAAAGGTGGTATGCCGTTCTACAAGTATGTGAGCAACCGCTTTTTGACTTGGGCGCAGAACCAGCTCATGGGCACACATCTGTCTGAATTCCACACTGGTTACCGGGCTTTCTCGCGGGATGTGCTGCTCAATCTGCCGCTCATGGAAAACAGCGACAACTTTGTTTTCGACAACCAGATACTCGCTCAGACAATCTTTTTCGGCTACAGCATCGGCGAGATAAGCTGCCCGACCAAATATTTCGAGGAGGCATCATCGATCTCCATCCTGCCATCGATCCACTACGGTTTTGGAGTATTAAGGACGGCTTGGCAGTTCTTCCTGCAGAAGCGCAGTTGGGGAAATTTTCGCATCTTTGGCCGCGATGGCAAACGTCTTTTAGAGGTTATTTGAAAAGTGGAAATCAACAGATTAGACTGGAGGGATGACACGAAAAACTTACCCTAGTGACCTTAATGACAAAGAATGGGCGCGGATCGAACCACTCATTCCCGCCGCGAAAAGCGGTGGGTGTCGGCGTAAGTCCAATCTTTAATACACAATGGGACGTTGACGGCAACGTTGACTTGATAGAGCTTGGATTTTATGACTGGGCTGTCAATCGTTGGGAAATCACCCAGTCCAGCTTGCCGGAAACCAACAATACACTGGAGATTCGCTGCTCGTGAACCATAATGCTGCACTGAAGTTCAGTCGCCATGAAATCGCTATTGTCATGGTGATCATTGCGCTGACGTTAAGCTATCGTGTCATCATTATTTGGGATCGTGCTGTCGCTTCAGACAATGCTGGACTTTTCGATCCATTGCCTAGTGGGTCGGACTAATTAACTTATTACTCAACAATACTGGACTATCAGGCGGGAACCTAGCCTCCATCAACCTTTTTCTATCAGCCGGGAATCTCATATTTCCTAATCGGGCTGACCTCATTAATCGGTTCAACCAACTTGGTGATCATCCGCTTGGCGTTGGCGGCTTTCGCAGCGATCAACTGTGGACTGCTGTATGCTGTGACACGACTTGTCTTCGACAATCGGCGAATAGGCATCATCGCAGCCGTAATTCTAGCCATTTATCCGGTCGGTGCTTTCTATGACACCGACCTCGTCATCACATCCCAAGCAATTATATTGCTGACAACCGCTCTATTTGGCGCTCTGTGGATGTATCGAATGCCGCGCCGCTGGATCGGCGTGCTTCTGCTGGATTTTGTTATCGGTTTTGGTGCCATCATCCGTCTTGAAATCGCGGTGGCTGCTTTCGCGCTGACCGCATGGTTGGTCATCGTTCGTTTTCAGCAGAAGCGCTCTTTGCTCCCGTTTGCGCTGACCGTAATGGTGGTGATTGCGTTCATTGCTCCTGTCGCACTCCACAATCGTCAGGGTGGGGGAGATTACATGATTACGCCTGTTGGAGCGACGGCGATCTACGTAAGCTTTAATCGGGACGGAAGTGGTATCGCTTTCACTTCACGCGCCGATTTCACCACGCGCTTCGATTATTATCACTTTCTTGCACTGAATATACAGCTTGAACCCCTTCGGTTTGTTGAACTGGTGCTTCGGAAAATAGGGCTTTTCTTTTCCGCCATCGAACTGGGTAATAACCTCAATTATATGCTTGCAGGTGAAATCATTTCGCCCATACTGCGTTTCAACCCATTTGATTTTCGTGTGTTGTTCGTGCTGACGACATTCGGGATTATGGCGTTATGGCGGGAAAAACGAGCGCTACTGATCCCGTTTTTCGTGATATGCGGCGGCATGTTTTTCATGACGATGCTTATCTATGTCGAAGCACGTATACGCACTCCTATCATCGCTGCCATGGTTCCGCTGGCGGCATACGGAATCCATAACCTATGGCAGGGATTCCGTCGCTCAACGTTTTGGAAGCAAAGACTGCCGCTGATCGCGATACTGGTGAGTATGTAGCGAATAACGACAGTCCGCCACTTTCTGGTCAGTTGCTCACAAATTCACTGCCGCCTCTGTACCAATTAGAGGATGAAAGAACGGTTACACTGCCTGAAACACCCGGAATATACCAAATCTATGTTGCGGTATATCGCCAAAGCGATGGCATCAGATTAGACGTAAACAACTCTGCAGAAACCTTAGTACCCATTGGAGTCATCCAAGTTGAATAGGGAATGCTAAAAGGCGCTTGGAGATATGCCTTTGTTGCAACTAGGCATAGACGCGATTATGGTGAGTTTGTGACGGTCAGATCAGCGAGAAGAAACTGATCTCCCTGAACCATTGTGAGTCGCTGCCCGCCATAGGGATCATAAATGCCGATCAAAAGCCGATATGATCCGGTGGGCAGATCAGACGGAATCGTGAGGATGAATGGATCACTCACCAGCGTTTCGCTTGGAACTGCCCAAGTCAATGTGGGACGCATGAGAGGTTCCGGAGCGCCGTCGGACTGTGCGACGAGTTCCTCTGAATCGGCGGGCATTAGGTGAATAAATGGTAACTGCTCAGGTGGGATCAAGGCGATTAAGTGAAAACAACAAAAGTGTTGCAAAAAGCAAAAATCAGGTAAAGTAGAGGCATGTCAAAATTACCGTTGTTCAGCCGCGAAAGCCTACAATCCGTCAGCAAGGAAGATCTGATTACGCTGATTCTCCAGATGCAGTAGCAAACAATGCACTTGGAAGCACGTATTCAGGATTTGGAAGATCGGTTGGCGAAAAACAGCAGCAACAGTGGAAAACCACCGAGCAGCGACGGGTTAGCGAAGAAACCTGCGCCGAAAAGCCTGCGCGAGTCAGGGCAACGAAAGAGTGGGGGACAAAAAGGACACAAGGGTGAAACCCTGAAAATGGTCGATGAGCCAGACCCCCTGGAAGTCCGCAGCGTCCAAGAATACCCCCATTGCCAAACAGATTTGAGCGTCGTGGCGGTGCGCGAAGTGGAAAAACGGCAGGTGTTCGATATTCCGCCTGTGCGGGTAGACGTGACGGAACATCAGGCGGAAATGAAATGCTGTCCGGGGTGTGGGCAACAGGTGCGCGGACAGTTTCCAGCCGCAATGCCCATCATCTGCGCGAGTTGCTGTTTGTGTTTGAACGTACTCAGCAAGCCTGGTCCCAAAACATGACCCAATTGTTGTTGGACATCCACCACGAAGTCAAAACGACGCGCGCCCATGCCCCTCAACTGGCACCCGAACGCCTCCTTTATTATGAAGCGCGCTATGATGAAGTCCTTCGGCAAGGTTTAGCTGCCAATCCCCCGCCTGAAGCGGTGCTTCCCAAGAAGCGCGGACGCAAAAAGCAATCCGATGCCGTCAATTTACTGGCACGGCTCGACCAGTACCGTGCCGAAACCCTCGCCTTTAGGCACGACTTTCGCGTCCCTTTTGACAACAATCTTGCCGAGCAAGCGTTGCGCATGATGAAAGTCAAACAGAAAATCTCCGGTTCATTCCGCACCTTTGCGGGCGCTCAGGTTTCTGTGCTATCCGCAGCTTCCTGTCCACCGCCCGCAAACAGGGTCTCAATATGATGCGCTCTATTTCTGACGCTTTCGCGGGTAATCCCTTCATCCCCTCCCCTTAAATACCCACCTGAGTAGTTCGCCAATGTCACATTACACGCACGTTCTAAAAATGTCGAAAATCCTCCTAGAAAACGGGCAAATGGTGGGACGCTCAATGGCGTGTCAGCGAATTTATGCCTACAAACGGACGCTACATTGGTCGTGCGTATACAGAAAATCGCGTTTTTGCGCGCTGATCTGGTCAAAAATTAGAACATGTTTTTAATGTGACATTGGCGAAGATGCTGTTGGCGAATCAAAATAGGAGATGATCCGTAGGGGCGCAATGCCTTGCGCCTCCACAAAAAAGACACGCCGACCCTAGATAAAATCAATTCGCCAACAGCATCGGCGAAGTAGTTACGAATTAGAATTAAAATAAGGGTTTCCAAGCAGTGAGTGACTGGTCAACAATACTCAACCAAGCTCGCCGGCTAATCGAAGCTGGCAATCTTACGGAAGCGAAAAGTTATCTAACTTCTCAGGATAAACAGATTCGCGATAGTGCTGATTACTGGTGGCTTATTGCTCAAACTTTTGATAAGGAGTCTGATGAATATAAGAAATCTATCAGTTCAGCTTATAAGCGCGACCCATCCAAGTATAGCGAAATAAGCAAGGAACTAACTGCAAATCTTGCCAAAACAAACATTGAAATTAACTCGAAGCGCAAAAAAGGAAATCAGCAATCTTCACGGAAAAATATGTCGGCATCACAGTCAGGAAAAAAATCCAGCACAGGCGATAAATACGCTCAACCAGCAGCATTGCCTTCTAAAAATATCCGACCCACAGGCAAACAAGTAAATCCTGAAAATTTATATAATATTATAGTGGCAATTCTCTTATTGTGTTTGGTTGGCGCAATCGTCTTCCTCATATTTAATCTGCTACAACAGGTTGTGCCCCCAGTGAGTCATACACCGTCTGTGCTAGTCATGAACGAAACAGATTTGCCTTCGGCAATTACACATGAGGTAACAGAAAATCCACTACAAGAGACGAACACACCTTTTCCAATAAATACTGAAATAGTCTCCCCATCCCCGTCATCATTAACTATAATCCCGACACTAGAATTTACTTTTGTGGTCGAGCCTACGTTGGAATCGCAAATCGCCACACAATTGCCCTTAATTTCAACATCTGAAGTAATCACTAATACAAATCTGCAACCGACACCTACGTTTCCAGTTGACACAACATTAAATGATGTAGTTCTAGGAGAAGAGGGTAATTTCAACCGCTTCCCGATACGATTATTCTTCATCACCCAACAAAACGAATGGAATAACGTTCGAGATGTTGCGATACGTGAATTGAATACGGTTATCCCAATAGAACTAACATCCAGTTTGCAGGATTCAGATGTTGTCATCGAGATTATTAAACGCGATTTACTATACAGCGTCACAACCTGCGGAGCGCAAATCGATATTGCAGGTTGTACAAATGTAATAGGGGTGCGAGATATTGCTACTTCAGGATCATCATTGGTTTACTCCGCACATATTTGGATCGCCGAAGACGCTTACAATCCGATTGGTGCAGTCTTGCACGAACTCCTACATTCTCTTGGCCTAAGAACCCATTCAAGGGATGCAAATGACATCATGTACGGATTCGAAACTAACCTAACACGCCTAAGTCCAAATGATATTGCACAACTTCAGTCTCTCTACCCTGCCAGCCAATCCTCACGATAAGCTATCAATGCACGCAATAATTGGTGTTGTATATCTTTGCGACGGCGAGAATTATATTCTTGGTAGTTAAGTTTAGCCAGTAGCTCTGGGACCTTACAGGGGCGATATATCAAAGGGATTATACGTTTAGTCTCTTGGCGTTCTACAAAGTATTGCCATTCAGCATCCACATAATCAGAATCAACAGCATCAGGTGACAAGATCAACAACATTACGGCTGATGCACTTAATCCCTTTTCAATATCTCTTAAAAATGGACTACCTATCGGGATATCCTCTCTATCAATCCATATGTTAAATATATGTTTAAGTTTAAAGAATTCTACAAATTCATAAACAAAGTCCTTGTCTTTACGTGAATAACTGACAAAGATTTGCATCTCTTTTGAGGCTTGGCTATGTATAACCATTTTCACAGGTGTTGTTTCACTGTTTTCCGGAGAAACGACACCTGCGAGTGTCCTATGATGGCGAATTATAAGTTCGTCACGGTAATGCATTTCAACGATCACTAAAGCCTCTGCTGATATAGGTTCCCAATAAATGTTAGACAAACTCCATCCGAAATATTGATCTGCCGTTGGAAGATCTTTAACGGAATTGAAACTCTTAGGTTGAAGTACGAGTTTCATGGTCTTCGGCAGATTTTTGCGATCCTCTGATAATGCAGGATGATTAATCTCTATACCTCGACCGAATCCCAAAAACTGGAGTGGTTGAAAACTTGTAGAGCGAGATCGAGTCGTGTGTCCCTTCAAAATGAAAGATGGCTCTACAGTGACATAATTAGCATTCGCAAGCTGAGGTGAAAAGGTCACATCCACTGTTAGGCTACGTATAAATGTTGCTTTCAGCCGCCCATTTTGGTTCCACGGTGGTCGAAACTCGAATGCCAATGCCCTTTCGTTGGGTTTCCAAACAATTTGATATGGCATATTTTCCAAACCCTTAAGTAAATCAGCACGCCAACGCCAGTAAATATAGGAACTTACCGAGAGAGCAATTACAACACTTCCAATCACTATAATATTTACGAGTGGCACTGACTCATCCAAAGCTGCTTCGATGGGGGTACGTGGGATAGGTAAGCGCAATTCATTTGCAACGCCCCGATTGTCCGCAAGGATGTTCATTGCAGACTCGGGCGTTAAATTTCCGTCTCGTTCTAGTAAAAGAGCCAGTGATCCTGCGGTTAAAATAGGCGCGATCCCACTTGTGTAGTTATCGGGATCATTGCTGACTATTCCAGTAGCATAAATTTCGGGTTTTTGACCTTCCGCTGTCGTGAAACGCGATGCACTTAGTGGCGCATAAATACTATCGGGTGGCGCTGGTAAGGCACCGACCGTCCATGTGCCCGGCAAAGCATTCGGAAATGGGATAGACCCTTCATTCATCGGAAACTGAGGTAATGTTGCACTACCGATGAAAATGCGAAAACCTTGGTCTTCAAGAGAAACCCTAGTTGTGGTTCGCTCTACAGAAATATATCGCCTCACATAAGCACCATCAACCTGAGGTGCATATACCGTCCAAATTGATCGATTGATATCTTCCTGCTTCACATTCTCAATGCTGCAATTGCCTGTTGTTGGTTCATTGGAGGTACATAGCCGGACACGCAACACATCCGGAGGACCATTTCCTATTACCACTGCGCCCCAAGCTATATTTTCAGCGAGAGGTTCAACTTGAAGAAGGGAATCGATACCATCCATTTCAGCAAAATTATGGATATTGCGTAACGCAGATGGGCGAAATTCCGAAGTGGAATAATAACCATTCCCAAAAGAACCCGCACTCTGAATCCATACAATACCTTCAGACAAAGTCGTATTGAGCAATCCGGTGATTTGCAATTGCTCGCTCTCGTTAGCAGTCAAAAAATGACTAGACACATTAACTATCACAGCGGCATTTTGCTCTCTCAAGAATGCAAGTGCATCACCAAATACTGAAACCATATCAATATCTGGCGTAATAGAAACTTGAAACACCGCAATCTTCACGTTTGGTGCAACAGCGTTAAGCGTCTCAATAAGCGTTGATACACGCGCATCACCTTTTGATCTCGATCTCCATATCGCTTCTTGTACAGGTGTAAACACAAGTTTTTGCGCATTGAAGATAGCCTCAGTATTTCCAAACTGGGGGATAGCGTCTACAAGTAACCCAATAGTTATATTTACACCACAGAATCCTCCTTCGAAGTATTGATCCAGTTCAGGCAGCGCATTCAAGACACCTGCCTGAATACTAGGTTGTGCAATACGAAAACAATCATTTGCTCGGATTTGTGGAGATCCAATGAGGATAAGTAATATACCCATTAGGAGTGTAAATGACTTCATCGCGCCCACGATGGCAAACTCGATTCTGGCGCGCAAATTGCCCCTTGATGGGCACGAATTTGCAGGTCATTGTTTATCATATTGTATTCTACAATATCCACAAGCGATGGGTCTCGGTTATTTTGGTTCTCCAATAAAGTGAAGCCCTGAGTGGGAGTTAGTGTGATGCGCTGTCCCGCACTCTCTACCCATCCTTCACTTCTACGACTGTTGAAGTAATCGTCAAAACTCATATTGCCTACTGAACTAAAGCTCGCGCCAAAGGGTCCCGACGGGACATATGGTTCCCTTTCATTTCCAGTCAATGTGATTTCCCCTTCCAGAACCCCTTCGTTCTGTAAAAGCAGGAGATCAAGGTGATCTGACGAAGAGGTATGCACAAAACTCATCGACACACTATTTCCAGTGAAACCTTGGAAGGTCATATCCCATTCGGTTGACATCTGTTCATTGTAAAAGTTGCCCAGTGTTCTATAGGCTACCTCGTCAAGTTGGGTAAGGTCAGGAATTGCCAATTCGTTTTGGTCTAGTGTTGATAACGGCATAAAGAATGTGAGTGTTCTCGTTGGGTCACCCCTCAGCAAAATATGCCGAGTACTTGGCATGGGAAAAGGTACTTGAGAAGAAAAATAGGGTGATAGTAAATCATTCTCCAAAGTTGGTACTAAATGTTCAACATCGATTGCATATTGTTCCATGCTATAGGAAACAGCAATATTGTCTCCCGGTTGATCAAATTCTTCAGGCGACACGGGTCTAAAATCCTTTAATGCCGACAAACATGGAGTGTACAGTTCCTCAAGATTTATTGAATAGGCATTATTTCTATAAGAAACTTGTCCGTCTGAGCCTTTGACATAAGCATCATTTGACTGTGGGTAGAGAGTCATTTGGGTACACAACGGGATTTCAGATTCAGCATATCGCATTTTATCAACCACATAAATGTCACGCACAGTATTGGTTGGTGAGTTTGTAAACTGCCAAAATAAAAGTTCACGATAAGGTTGTATATTGCCAACGAGAGTGTAAGTCGTTTCACATCGATCAACACGCCCCATATAAAGATTTTCTTGGGCATGTAATGGTAGTAGGCTAGAAGCGGCATTGAAGAAAAGGGCTATGGTGAGCAATGCAGTTATTCGATGTTTAAAAAACATATTAGACCTTTGCGTCCACACAAACGGGATAACAATAAAACAACAAAGATAAAAACCTTATTGCAAATCGAGAAATTAGGAGTCATAGTTGTAAAAGCCTAATGTAGCATATTGTGGAGAAATACACATGTCACAAAAAATAAACACATTTTTTGTCCGCTGCAAAGTTCCATTGACGACGATTTTATTTTTTAGTTTCTTAATCGTGGGCGGCGCGAACATCCGATTAAACGCCCAAGACAGATCTCGCAGTTTTAATGAGTGGCGGTGCCCCATAAATGTCTCGGAACTACCTAATCTAGTTCTACGAGATTATGAGAGTGACAGTATAGCGGGAACCGCCGGTGAAACGCAATTCGTTATCATTGCGCGTAGCGCCGACGGGCTGGATTACATCCTACACATGGGTGAGGATTATGATGGCAGTGGCGATCTTCGATATACATCAGTTATTGACTTCAATTTAACCCCACAACAACTCGACAACCTCGGTTGTCGCATTCCATTCTGGGGACCACCGGATGAGGAAGCAATCGACCTATCAACTATCGTCAATGAACGATTGAATCTTGACGAATGGCACCGCCAAAATATCACTGGAAACGATGTGCGTATTGGAATCATCGATAGTGGTTTCGATGAAATAACCGATGTCGGACTACCTAGTGATTTGTTGGTCTCAGCACCTGCACTGGTATTGGATGAAAATGGCATAGAAATGTCCATCGACACCGATGGCGTGCCAGTCGAATGTGAACCCCAAAATACTGAAGCTATCATAGCCGCTGATGGTTCGGAAGATGATACTGAAACCGTTATCCCCGCTGATGGTTCGGCAAAACAAGGTTCGTCATCTTTATGTTCTACTGCCATTAACCATGGCACAAATGTCATTCGTATCCTTCGTGCCGTCGCCCCCGAAGCCACACTCGTTTACACCCGAATTCTCAATAGTGCTACTGAAGAATATCCCGGTATTTCTGTTGAAGATGCATTTGAAAGTGGGGTTGAGGCACTCCTCGCTGGTGAGGGTGTAAACCTCATCATTTATGCGGGTTTCGTGATCACTGATCAACCAGAACGCTATTATGAAGCCGTAAAATCCGCAACTGATGCAGGAGTCCTATGGTTCAACGCTGCTGGCAACATCGGTGCCGGTTACTTTAGAGATGAATTCACAGGGGCGCCATCAGCTTCTGCCAATTATCACCAATTTTTAGACCCGAATCGCGATCCGACCCCGTATAATGATAGCCATGAGACACGCCCCTCTCTTATGGTTTCAATGGATCAGCGCAGAGATGGCATTGTCACCCTTCTATGGCAGCGTTCATTTGTCCAGTTTAGCCCTCTGGATGGAGATACAGAACTTGTCAATCTAAATGATTTCCGACTATCTGTTTCTGGTACGGCGTTTGAAGGTGAAACTCCTGATTTTCCTCCTCTTCGATCTAACGGGCGTCAAACTCAGTTCCGACTTGCTACCAATCAAATCGGAAACCAACTAGAGGAAGAGGGAGTCGAAATTACAGATCCGCTGTTGGAGAATATTTTCATCCCCATGTTTCGTCTGCGGGCACTTCGGGATGCGCGCGCATTTCCGTCTGAGCCACGCGCAGAGTTAAATCCCGATCGCAATGGTGATACGATACCTGACGGTGATGGTGTAGCGGATAACGAAATCTTTATCCGAGTGGATAGTTGGTTTCAATCAGCCGTACCGCAAGGATTCGATACAAGTACTTTCAGCAATCTTTCGTCCCAACAAAGGACACCCTTCACACTCATCATTCAAGGCGCGCTTCCCGCAGAATATGATCCTGATTTAACGTATTCTTTGGAACCCGTTGTACTCGTCCCAGCAAATATGGACGCGGTCATCGCAGTGGGTGCTGCGCAAGGTGATCATATGGCTTGGTACTCGTCACGAACCAATTACGATCAATACTTCGGGGATATTTTCGCGGAGTATAGCCAAGTGTTAGATCTAAATGATTTAAGGTATGTAAATGCTATTCGCGTCAAGCCCGAGGTGACCACCTTTGGTTCGATCATAATCGATGGCAACGAGTTTGATGGAACCTCGGCATCGGCACCCATTGTTGCGGGACTCGCCGCGTTAATGCTTGATGAAGACACAGGCATCGAACCAGCGGCAGTACGCGACATTCTGACACAACGTGCCGTATCATGTTTGCAGGACGGGGCAGTAGGCAAACGGATCGGGCGCTTAATGGATAACATGCCGCTGCCCACTGATTTAGCTAATCGCGAGCGGCAAGAATGTAATCAACAAGCCTTTCAGTCTAGCTTCGAAGATGTTCATGATTTCCGCAATGTAAGTACAGCACTCATCCCCGAAATGGCGGATATTACACTAACAGAAGATAAACCATTCAGTGAGAATTTCCTCATAATCACCGGGTCCGCTCAAGGTGAAGATATGGAAACGTATCTTTTGGAAACCGCACCGATAGCTGAAGACGGCACTATAGGTGAATACAATCTCCTTCCGGGTGTTATAGATACCGCCCCCGATACTTCTACAGACCTTTGCACAAGGAGTAGCGAACGCGGGTTGCCACAACGTCCTGAGGGGATAAGTGAAAATGTTCTTGATACACTAAATGTGACATTGGTAAACCCTGATACCGAACGGCGTTATTTTGAAGACGGGTTCTACAGTTTCCGTTTAAGATTGTGCGTGAGTGGACGCACAACGTTGATCGACACAGTTCGCATAGAAATACGTAACCAACCTGACCCCGAACTACTGCTCGAAAACACAGCTAGGATCAGCGGGCAGACAATTACATCCCCCATAAGCTTCCAAGGCACTGCTTTCGGGCGTGGGGTAAGCCATTATGTGCTCCGCGCTTTTAAGAACGGATCCCCAGAGCCTATCCTACTTGTTCCTAATTTAAGCGAAACGGAGACGTTTCCAGCGGAGGTTTGCACATATGCATTCTCCACGGAATCTGCCGAGTGGGATCCATATGGAGCGCCTGTTCCAAACGCAGATTTATTTCGTTTCGATCCATCAAACTTTAGTGATAAAGGGGATGGGTCTTACACCTTCGAGGTCACACTTTGTGGGTTCGATCAGATTCCACTACCCTTGAGTGCAAGCCTGACTGCAAATCCCCTTCAAATCACAGATGTCACCATCGATAACTTTGACGACCCATTTGCTCAATTTAGTCAAACTTTTGTCGACTCGATCAGAACATCAACCATTGTTGACTCCCCGTTAGAAATCAGGGGGCAAGCAGGAGGTGAAAATTTCACTCGTTTTATCGTTGCACTACAACCAGTAGAAGTTGAGGGAACAGATCTTCCTAATCGATTTATCATCCGCCCGTCAGCGCGACCGGAAGAAGATTTAAACGCTCTCTGCCGTATCCCATCCGATGAAACGAGCGATGATCAATCGACTCTGGCGAAACAAACTTCTTCAAGTCAAGTTCTGGCAACTTTGTTGCCAGAACTTTATCCGGTTGGTGAATATCTCCTGCGAATATACACCTGTGCGGAGAACCGGCTCATTCCACCAACAGAAGGTAATGTTCTAACTTCCGTTTCGATCATCATCCCAGAAAATACAAGTGGTTTAGTTCCTCGTGTGGCTTTATCAAGGGTCACCGAACCACTGGAGGGCACAAGAGTCGGTATTCTTGGAGTAGTTGATGTTTCAGAGTTAACCCACTATGGGTTGGAAATCGCACACCTAGATACACCGGATCAGTGGCTGCCTCTTCCGCTCACCCCAGATATTGAACCGATTTTTGCAGTAGGTGAAGAAGTATGCTCTGTCGAAACGTCACAAAATCCCTTGAACTTGAGCTTAAACGAAGGTCAAATCGCCATTATCGATACCACCCAATTTGTGAATGGGGACTACTTAATTCGATTGACCGCATGTATTGAACCATCGAACCAGCTATCTGATGAACAACTTGCACTCCTTACTCCATCTCCAATTCAAGTTCGTCTAAACAACCCGATCCTTGTTGAGTTCACTTCACCCTCTGAAGGTCAAATCCTTGCTGATGGTGATTTGCAAATCGAAGGATCAGTTATCTTTCCGGGTATGGATCGGTATTTAATCGAATTACTCCCCCTTGACCCGTCCCAGCCTTCAATCCCTATATTGGGACCATCGGTGACTGAAGACGGGGAGCCAATCATCGACGCTTGTAGCCTCGAAATCACTTCCCTTTCAAACGGCTTCGGCTTCAGTGAAATCACAAAAGGGCGACTGGTTGAAGCTTTTGACACCACATCCCTAAACCAAGGACTGTATCAATTACAGATTGTGATATGCGCAGAAGGGCAGACTTATGACACTTTCCAATCCGGCATATTTGAAAAAGGAATTCCTGTACTACTCAATGTCAGTAATGTTGTTCCTTTTACCGGTATAAATGGCGCACCTTCATTCCTCATCATTGAAGGGGAAGCGACAGCACCAGACTTCCTCAAATATGTTGTTCAGGTAAGGGATACCGACGCCAGTGATGAATCTCCGTGGATTTCAGTACCGATAGGCGTCGAACCTATACCCGCCGAAACAGTCTGTGATATCGATGTATCCACCGCTGGCTTTGGCACGAATCCAGAGGTAGGAGGCACCCTTGCGATTATCCCCTATTTTGGGCTTGAACCAGCACTTTATGATGTTCGCGTTACACTGTGCCGAGAAAGCGTTGTAATGGATGCCTCGACCGTCGAAGTCAATCCTGTCGTGATACAGGAAGGGGTTCTCGATGTCAGATTGCAAAACGAGACACTCGGTACACAAACATTTATCAGCCCAATTAATGTGAGTCCCGTGGCACTTCGCATAGGACCATCTAATGCTTATGCAGTTAATGGTTCAACCTTAGAAGTTGGTTCAAATGCGCGCCCTATTGGGCGCAACGAGGAAAAGACATGGGTCTATGTCCAGCCTGAAGATGGTGGAGTTGCGGGATGGGCAAATCTTGGTGATGTTTATTTCCGAAGCGGGCAATTCAACATCGAAAATCTCGAAGTTGTACCTGTGCCAGCGCTCACTACCAATATTAGTAACAGCGCATTGAACAGTGTCGTGTTCTTCAGTTCTAATCAGACAGGGCGCTGGCAGATCTACCAAACCACTTTATCGAGCGCAGATCCAATACAACTTACCAGTGATGGAGACAATGAACTCCCCTCATTCTCCATCACGCGACAGCAAGTAGTATTTGCATCCAATCGGACAGGTAATCAGGACATTTTCCTGATGAACGCTGATGGAACCGATCAAGTTAATCTCACTATCAATGGTGCTGATGATTACCGTCCAACTTGGTCTCCAGATGGCAAATTCATTTTGTTTGAGTCTAATCGTAATGGGCTACGAAACCTCTATCGTCTCGATCCAGATACACAAATGGTTACAGCACTAACCACTGGTGAAGGCGCGCCTTGCTGTATATCATTGGCGACCGGCGAAAGTTCATTAGTTTATGCTTCCCGTCTGAGCGGAAGTTACGACATTTATCGCTCGTCTCTCGATGGAGCAGAGAATTTCCAACTAACATCGAACCCTGCCAACGATATCAATCCTGTTTGGCAGCCAGAAGGAACTACTATTGTCTTCCAATCAGATCGAACCGGCATTTTTCAGATTTATAGCATGGACATCAACGGGTTAAACGTTACTCAACTTACCGATGGGGAAACGCCAAGCATTCAGCCTAGCTGGACAACGGACGGACAAAGATTGATCTTTGCACGTCTCGACAGTGATGGTTACGATCTTTATACTATGAATGCAGATGGATCGAATATCCAAGCCCTAGTAGATGAGCAAGGCGCGGACGTCGCCGCCAACGCAGGAGAATAACGATTTTTTCTCGGATAGAGACCGAATATAATGTGTTCGGTCTCTATCTGGTTTGATTAATGCATTAATTGAGATTAGGATCAATCATATTTCGCATACTGTGTGGGGGTAAAGCGGCTCATTTCTCTATCAGTTATGAACCTCATCAAGCTTTAGCTTCAACATGAGTGAGCAAGCGTTTAACAATTTTTCTCATGGTATTCCAATGGGATAGTGTGGGCATCGTTTCTGACATGGCATTCTCAATCGACCTAAACTTTTAATCCATTATTGTGTTACGGGGTACGATCCGACCAACAAATGAACAAAAAAGCGGCACAATCTACACTGTGCCGCTCTACCTGGCTATCAAGATTTTATGATCTGCACCGCTGCTTGAACCGCTCGCTCAGCCGCACCTTCGTCCGCAAGCGCATCTTCACCTTCCGCCGCTCCCGCGTACCACCCGCTGTAATTGATGTGACAAAGCCCTTCCCCTCCTCTCTGGACACCTGCACCTTGCCGATATACGGAATATCGACCCACTCTCCGCTGGCGATCTCCTCTGCCAGTGCCTCTAAATACCGCTCGACCGACTCACGCACGCCAGCTTTCGTTAAGCTACGCCGCTGCCGAGCGACCTGTGCTACGCGCTGTGTATGATTCATTTCCTCATCTCCTCAATCGTTGGTGACAAACGGGACAGTGTGACAATGTGACTCTGTGACAAATCTGGTTTTGTCACAGAGTCACGAGTCCCATTTGTCGCGCCAGTCACAAAATAACTACAGTGGGCTGTATTCGCTGGCGGTGTAAGCCTCCGCCCCATCGATGCGGACTTCAACCACCAGCCCCGCCTTGACGAGTTCCTGCGCTACTTGTCGCCCGACTTTGGCGGTGATGTGCATTTGGCGATACAGGTCACGTAATTCGCATCCCTGCCGCTCCTTCGCTCGAATGACCGTGAGCATCCGATCCTGCTGGCGGCGTTCGACGGTCGCCTCGCCGCTGCGATCCAACTGTTCCAGCAAACGATGGGCACTCACCCGCCAACCGTCTGCGATGCCCTGTGCCGCTTGCCAGTGGTCGAGTGTGACGGTCGGTGCGTCGTCGTTCGTATTCAGCCAGTCGAGTGACGCGAACAGCGATGCCAGCTTGAAGGCTTGGACGTGCATCCGCCCGTAGACACCCTTCAGCCGATCATCAAGTTCGACCTCGCGGCGGGGATCGCACAAGCGGCGCAGATGAT
>Ga0163154_10003909_pt1 | contig 20098 bp, 18 predicted proteins | sample OliLakLV19MP9P1_FD_148649 | JGI IMG/M metagenome (GOLD analysis project Ga0163154, IMG submission 148649) | Freshwater microbial mat bacterial communities from Lake Vanda, McMurdo Dry Valleys, Antarctica - Oligotrophic Lake LV.19.MP9.P1 | ecosystem: Environmental > Aquatic > Freshwater > Lake >...
CGGTCTTTCTGTTCGGCACGCAGCTCCAGGCCCACCACGCGGTCCATCACGTCGCCGCGTGCGGTGAGCATGACGATGGGCAGTGTGGCCAATGGCGGCGGCGCCTTGCGGATGGTGCGGCACAGTTCGAAGCCGTCCATCTCGGGCAGCATGACGTCCAGGATGGCGGCGTCGAAGGCTGCACCCGGCGCTTGCAGCAGCGCCAGCCCGGCGCTGGGCCGGGTGGCGTGCTGCAGTTCGAAGTCGAAGCGACGGAAAAAGGCCGCCAGCGGCGGCCCCAGGTGCTCGTCATCGTCGATCAGCAGCAGCCGGCGCATGACGGGCATTGTCGGTGCACGGGGCTCAGCCGCCGTGGCCGTGATGGCCGCTGTCACCGCGGCGTTCACCGTCGTGGCCGTGTCTGCCGCGGCCGCCCTTGGCCATGAACTCACGCACCTTGGCTTGTTGTTCGGGCTTCAGGCTGTCGTAGAAGTCGGCCATGGCCGCCACCACCTCGGGTGACTTGCTGTTGACCGCGCCCACCTTGTCCTGGATCAGTGCCGTGGCCTTGTTGCGGTCGAACGTGGGACCGGCCATCAGCGACTGGATTTCAGCGCGTGGGTTGGTGGTGCTGCCCACCAGGGCGTTGCGCTGCTCGCGCAGCTTGTCGGCCAGCAGGCCCAGCTTGGCTTTTTGTGCGGCGTCCAGGTCGAGCTGCTTGCCGACTCGGTCCACGACCTTGCTCTTCATCTCGGCCGCATCTTCGGCACTCATGGCCTGCCAGCCGTGGCCGCGATAGCTGTTGTGGGCAAAGGCGGCCAGGCCGCCGAACACGGTGCCGGCGACGGCCAGGCCGATGAGGGTGCGTTTGATCCAGGTCTTCATGGGGTTTCCTTCTGCGTCTGTCGGCCCTGTGGGCTGTGCCTCAGGGCCTGGGTTGAACATGACGCTATGGTCGCGGCGGGGCGCCGTGCCGTCCTTTCGCTGCGGTATCGCTGCGTAACGTTTTTTGTCGCGGCGGGGATGGAACAATCGGACTCAAGTTTCTGCTTCCCCGTACGCTCTTCACCTGCTCTTCACCTGCTCTTCACCCACCTTTCACCGGAGAACCCGATGTCCCTCAAAGGCAAGACCGCCCTCGTCACCGGCTCCACCAGCGGCATCGGCCTTGGCATGGCGCAGACCTTTGCGCGCCAGGGCGCGAACATCGTGCTCAATGGATTTGGTGACTTCGAGCCCGTCAGGGCCGCCATTGCCGCGCTGGGCGTGCGTGTGGAGTACCACGGCGCCGACATGAGCAAGCCGGCCGAGATCGAAGCCATGATGGCCTTTGCGCAAGAAAAATTCGGCGGCGTGGATGTGCTGGTCAACAACGCCGGCATCCAGCACGTGGCCAAGGTCGAAGACTTCCCGGTCGACAAGTGGGACGCCATCATTGCCATCAACCTGAGCAGCGCCTTCCACACCAGCCGCCTGGCCATTCCCCACATGCGGGCCAAAAACTGGGGCCGCATCATCAACGTGGCCAGTGCACACGGCCTGGTGGCCAGCCCGGCCAAGAGCGCCTACGTGGCGGCCAAACACGGCATCGTTGGCCTGACCAAGGCCAGCGCGCTGGAACTGGCCACCACCGGCGTCACCGTCAACGCCATCTGCCCGGGCTGGGTGCTGACGCCGCTGGTGCAAAAGCAGATCGACGACCGCGCCGCCAAGGGCGGCATCACGGTGGCGCAAGCGCAGATCGACCTGCTGGGCGAAAAGCAGCCGTCGTTGCAGTTCACCACGCCTGAACAGCTGGGGGAACTGGCGGTCTTCCTGTGCAGTGCGGCAGCCGACAACGTGCGTGGCGTGGCCTGGGCTGTGGACGGCGGGTGGACGGCGCAGTGAGCGGGTCGCGGTGTTGCGCTGGCAGTTGGTCGGCCAGACCCACTGCCTGTTCCACCGCAGCACCACGCGCGTCGAAGGCAGCTGCTGTGTGCAAGACCGGGCGGCTGCTGTACGACCAGACGGCGCGGCACATGGGCTTCATCGTCTACGCCCACGACGTGGCTTGAACCGCTACACACGCTCCACGATGAGCGCGATGCCCTGGCCGACGCCGATGCACATGGTGCACAGCGCGTAGCGGCCACCCCGGCCTTCGTTGATGCGGTGCAGCTGGCTCACCGCCGTGGTCACCAGCCGCGCGCCGCTGGCGCCCAGCGGGTGGCCCAGCGCGATGGCGCCGCCCCAGCGGTTGACACGCGGGTCGTCGTCTTGCAGGCCCAGGTCGCGCAGCACGGCCAGGCCCTGCGCGGCGAAGGCTTCGTTGAGCTCGATGACGTCCATCTGCGCCAGGCTCAGGCCCGTCAATTCCAGCACCTTGCGTGTGGCCGGCGCGGGGCCGAAACCCATGATGCGTGGCGCCAGGCCCGCGGTGGCCATGCCTACGACGCGGGCGCTGGGCGTCAGTCCGTGGCGTCGGGCTGCGGCTTCGCTGGCCAGTATCAGTGCACAGGCGCCGTCGTTCACGCCGCTGGCGTTGCCTGCGGTCACCGTGCCGTCGGGCCGCACCACGCCCTTGAGTCTGGCCAGCGCGTCCAGGCTGGTTTCGCGCGGATGTTCGTCGCTGTCCACCAGCAGCGCGTCGCCCTTTTTCTGCGCGATGCTGACCGGCGTGATCTCTGCCGCCAGGTGGCCGGCCTTTTGCGCCGCCACCGCGTTCAGTTGCGAGCGCAAGGCCATGCGGTCCTGTGCGTCGCGCTCGATCCTGAAGTCGGTGGCCACGTTTTCGGCCGTCTCGGGCATGCTGTCCACGCCGTAGAGTGCTTTCATGCGCGGGTTGATAAAGCGCCAGCCGATGGTGGTGTCGTAGACCGCGCTCGTGCGGCTGAAGGCGGTGTCGGCCTTGGGCATGACAAAGGGCGCGCGGCTCATACTTTCCACGCCGCCAGCAATCATCAACTGCGCTTCGCCGGCCTTGATGGCACGTGCGGCCGTGCCCACCGCGTCCATGCCGCTGCCGCACAGCCGGTTGATCGTGGCGCCGGGCACGTCTTGCGGCAAACCGGCCAGCAGCGCAGCCATGCGTGCCACGTTGCGGTTGTCTTCGCCGGCCTGGTTGGCGCAGCCGTAGATCACGTCGTTGACCGCCGCCCAGTCCACCCCCGGGTTGCGAGCCATCAGCGCCTTCAGCGGGACGGCACCCAGATCGTCGGTGCGCACGGAAGACAACGCACCACCGTAGCGGCCGAAGGGCGTGCGGATGGCATCGCAGATGTAGGCCTGGTTCATGGTTTTGTTCCCTCTGCGCACGCCAAAACCTGACGTGCAGTTGGTGTTGTAACGCGACCCAGCTTCCCGCCACGGAACCGGCTTTGTCGGGCCGTCGGCGGACACCCCCCTCGGGGGGCAGCGAGCGCTAGCGAGCTTGGGGGCACCTTCTTCTGAGCCAGGGGCTGACGCGGTAGCGTTCGCCGCGGTATTGGGTGTCCAGCGCGTCGAGCAAGTGCGCGACCTCGGTTTCGTTCCAGCGGGCGAGCCACTCGAAAGGCCCGGCCGGGTAATTGACGCCCAGCTTCATCGCGGCGTCTGCACCTTCGGGTGTGCACACACCCTGCAGCACGGCGTCGGCAGCTTCGTTGATCAACATGGCGATGGTGCGTGCCACCACCAGACCCGGCGTGTCGGCCACCTGCAGTGGCGCAAAGCCCAGGGCGGCCAGCCAGGCACCGGCCTGCGTGCGCCAGGAGGAGCTGGCGGCTTCGTTGATGGCGTAGGCCAGCGCGGTGCCGGGTGCAGCGGGCAGGGCCACGATGCGATCGAACACGGCCACTTGGGGTGTGCGCAGTTCGGCCGCCATTTCGCTGGCCGTGTGGCCGCTGCTCATGACCAGGTGCGCGCCGTCGATCACCAGCCCCGTCCAGCCGGTGTGGCGCAGCCGCGCCGGCCCCCAGCCCTGGGTGGCCAGGGCTTGCGTGGCGGCGGCCTCCAGCAGGTCGGCGATGGCGCCTTCACCATGAACGGTGACTTCACGTGCGGTGTTCGGCGCTTCGTGCACGGCCACCGGCAAGGCCGGTGCACCGTCAGGGTAGCGATAGAAACCGCGCCCGCTCTTGCGGCCCAGCAGGCCGCCGTCGACCATCTCGCGCTGCACCAGGCTGGGCATGTAACGCTTGTCCTGGAAGTTGGCCTCAAAAACCGAATTCGTGACCGCGAAGTTGGTGTCGTGGCCGATCAGGTCCATCAGCTCGCACGGCCCCATGCGAAAGCCTGCGCCGCGCAGGCAGGCGTCGATGACCGTCGCCGTGGCCGCCTGTTCCAGCAGCAGCGCCAGCGTCTCGGCGTAGTAGGGCCTTGCGATGCGGTTGACGATGAAGCCGGGTGTGCTTTTGGTGTGCACCGGCACCTTGCCCCAGGTCTTGGCCAGGGCGTGGATGGCTTGGGCCACGGGCGCTTCGGTGTGCAGCCCCGACACCACTTCCACCAGCTTCATCAGCGGCACCGGGTTGAAGAAGTGCATGCCCACCAGGCGCCCCGGGTGCTGCAGGCCATTGGCGATGGCCGTGACGCTGATGCTGCTGGTGTTGCTGGCCAGCACGCAGGACGCGGCCACGACGCTTTCCAGCTGCGCAAACAGGGCCCGTTTGGCCGCCAGGTCTTCGACGATGGCTTCCACCACCAGCCCTGCGCCAGCGGCTTGTTCAAGCGCGGCAATGGGCTCGATGCGCGCCAGCGTGGTTTCAGCCGCATCGGCCGCCAGCTTGCCCTTGGCCACCAGGCTTTGAAGCGTGGCGGTCAGCTTGGTTTTAGCAGCGGCCGCTGCTCCTTCGCGTGCGTCGTGCAGCAGCACCGGGTGGCCGGCCTGTGCCGCCACTTGCGCGATGCCGGTGCCCATGATGCCGGCGCCGACGACAAGCAGCGGCGTCTGTTGAAGGCTCGTCATTGCGGGATCCATTTCGCCAGGCGTTTGCCGAGGAAGGCCGCAAAACCTTCGCGCGCTTCTTCGCTGCCACGCACGCGGCTGATGGTCTGCGCGGTGAGTTCGATCGTCTCGGCGGTGATGGGGCCTACGTCCAACTGCGCAAACAGCGCCTTGATCTCGCGCTGTGCACCCGGGCCGCCGACCAGCAGCGCGTTGACGGTGGCGTCCACGGCCGCGTCCAGTTCATCGAGCGTCGCGAGCTTCTGCACCAGCCCCATGGCCAGCGCTTCGGCAGCGCCGATGCGTTCGGTGGTGAGTGCCAGCCGCTTGGCCTGCCGCTTGCCCACCGCATTGGTGACATAAGGCCCGATCACGGCCGGCAGGATGCCGAACCGGGCTTCGCTGACCGAAAAGCTGGCGTTGTCGGCCGCAACGGCGATGTCGCAGGCGCAGGCCAGGCCCACACCGCCGCCCAGCGCCGCGCCCTGCACGCGCGCCACGGTGGGCTTGGGCGCGGCTTCGATGCGCGCCAGCATGCTGGCAAAGCGCCGTGCATCCTGCAGGTTCCACTCTTGCGACGCGGTGCTGGCGCGCTGCATCCATTGCAGGTCGGCACCGGCGCTGAAGTGTTTGCCTTCGCCGGCCAGCACGATCACGCGCACGCTGTCGTCGGCGATCAGGCGGACGAATGCCTCGTCCAGTTCGCCGATCATCGTTTCGTCGAAGGCGTTGAAGACGGCCGGGCGCGACATCGTGAGCTGCGCGACGCCCGGGCCGCGTGGCGTGATGACCAGCGTGGTGTAAAGGCCCATCAGTAGGTCTCCAGGTGCAGGCGGCCTTGGTTCTTCAGATCGGCGCCAAGCGCTGCCCAGTCCAGGCCCGCAGCCTTGGCGATGTCACCCAGGGCCAGCACCACCCCTTCTTCCATGCTCTTCAGGCCGCAGACGTAGAAGTAGGCGTTGGGATCGGCCATCAGGGGTGCCAAGTCGGCGGCGCGTTCGCGCATCGCGTCCTGCACGTAGCGCTTGGGCTGGCCGGCGGCGCGGCTGAAAGCGAAGTTGGTGTCGATGAAGTCTTTCGGCAAGCCCTGCAGCGGGCCGAAGTAAGGCAGCTCTTCTTTGCTGCGCGCACCGAAGAACAGCATCAGCTTGCCCCCTTCGAACCTGCCCGACTGCCTGAGGCGACGCCGCCACTCGGTCATCGCGCGCATCGGTGCGCTGCCGGTGCCGGTGCAGATCATCACGATGTGGCTCTTGGGGTGGTTGGGCATCAGGAAGCTGGTGCCGAAGGGGCCGATGACCTGGCAGCTGTCGCCCACGGCCAGGTCGCACATGTAGTTGCTGGCCACGCCGCGCACGGGCTGGCCCTGGTGGTCTTCGAGCACGCGCTTGATGGTCAGCGAGACGTTGTTGTAGCCCGGCCTTTCGCCGTTGCGCGGGCTGGCGATGCTGTACTGCCGCGGGTTGTGGGCGCGGCCGTGGGCGTCGATGCCAGGCGGGACGATGGCGATGCTCTGGCCTTCCAGCACCGGGAAGGGCATGGCGCCGAAGTCCAGCACGATGTGGTGGGTGTCGTACTCTTTGCCGACCTCGGTGACCCGCACGTTGCCCACCACGGTGGCCGTGATGTGTTTGTCGCCCGCCGGGTTGCGAGGGTTCGGGCCGTAGAGGTTGGTGTAGGCATGCGCCGCGCTCCAAGGAGGCAGCGTGGCGCCGAAATGGGCACTGTTGAAGGCGGGTTCGGTGCCAGGTTCGACCGGCGCGGCAGCGGCCACTGCGGGCGCGGCGACTTCCAGCGCCACCTCGTTGCCGGCCTGTTCAGCCAGTTGCTCGCGGCTCAGCTCTGCCGGCAGTTCGTCCCAGCCCATCTGCTCTTCCAGGCTGTAGGCCTTGAGGCGCAGCACCTGGCGGTAGTTGTCGATGCTGCCGGTGGGGCAGGGCGAGATGCAGTCGTTGCACCAGTTGCACTTGCTCGCATCGACCACGTAGTTGCGCGAATCGTGCGTGATGGCGCCCACCGGGCACATGGTTTCGCAGGTGTTGCAGCGGATGCAGATCTCGGGGTCGATCAGGTGCTGCTTGATGACGCTGGTCGTAGCGTCAATCAGGGCCATGTCCATGTCCATGCCGATGTCTCCTGTGCGGTGCCCCAGTGTGGCACCGTGCCCGGGCCGACCGGCCAAGGCGAGCGATCAAGTGGGCGCCACGGAACCGGCTTCGCCGGGCCGCTGGCGTCGCCCCCTTGAGGGGGAAGCGGCGCAGCCGCTTCGGGGGTGGGTCAATTCAGGCAAAACGGACATATTCAAAGTCCACGGGTTGCCGGTTGATGCCCATCACCGGCGGTGCAATCCAGTTGGCAAACTTGCCGGGCTCGACGACGCGCCCCATCAGGCTGCGCACGAAGGCGCGGTCGCCGCCGCTGGGCAGCCAGTGGTCGACATTGGCCTGCCATTCGGCATCGCCGAGCACACGACCTTCGGGCGACACCTTGGCGCCGCTGAGCGCGCCGATGCTGCGGTGGAAGGCCTTGTGCGGTGTCTTCAGCACGAAGGGGATGCCCGCCTTCTGGATGACCTTGTTCCAGCGTTCGACACCGGCCACGCTGTCCTTGATGTAGTCATCGCGCAGCACCTCGTTCAGGGCATTGAGCATCGGCACCTCGCGCTCAACCAGCTGGCCATTCACGACGTTCAGCACCTTGTAGGTCTGGCCCTTGAGCACATGGTCGTCCACGCGCTTGCCTTCTTCGTAGCGGCCCTTCAGCCCGGTGCTGTAGAAGGTGGCGGCGTTGCTGGACTCGTCGGCGCCGAAGAGGTCGATGGTGACGCTGAAGTGGAAGTTCAGGTAGCGCTGCAGCGTGGGCAGGTCGATGACACCGGCCGCACGCAGCCTGGCCGGGTCGTCGGTCTTCAGTTCGTTCATCGCAGCGCAGGTGCGCTGGATGACGCGGCTGATGCCCGACTCGCCCACGAACATGTGGTGAGCTTCTTCGGTGAGCATGAACTTGGTCGTGCGGGCCAGCGGATCGAAGCTGCTTTCGGCCAGTGCACACAGCTGGAACTTGCCGTCACGGTCGGTGAAGTAGGTGAACATGAAGAAGCTCAGCCAGTCGGGCGTTTCTTCATTGAAGGCTTGCAGGATGCGCGGGTTGTCTTCCTGCCCGCTGCGTCGTTCGAGCAGCGCTTCGCCTTCTTCACGTCCGTCGCGGCCGAAGTACTTGTGCAGCAGGTAGACCATGGCCCACAGGTGGCGGCCTTCTTCCACATTGACCTGGAACAGGTTGCGCAGGTCGTACTGGCTGGGCGCGGTCAGGCCCAGGTGGCGCTGCTGTTCGACCGACGCCGGTTCGGTGTCGCCCTGCGTCACGATGATGCGGCGCAGGTTGGCGCGGTACTCGCCGGGCACGTCTTGCCAGGCGTCCTGGCCCATGTGGTCACCGAAGTGGATCTTGCGGTTGGCTTGCGCCGGGTTCAGGAAGATGCCCCAGCGGTAGTCGGGCATCTTGACGTGGCCGAACTGCGCCCAGCCCTGCGGGTCCACGCTGATGGCGGTGCGCAGGTAGACGTCGAAATTCTGGCTGCCGTCCGGGCCCATGTCGTCCCACCAGGCCTTGTAGTTGGGCTGCCACTGTTCCAGCGCACGTTGCAGCGTGCGGTCTTCAGACAGGTTGACGTTGTTGGGGATCTTGTCGCTGTAGTTCATCGTGGTCATGTGGTGCTCCTGGTGCTGCCTGATCAAACCCGGGTCCAGTCGAAGGCGGCCTTGTCGCCTGTTCCGTAGACTTTCAATGCGCCCTTTTCGCCGACGGCGTTGGGGCGCTGGAAGATCCAGTTCTGCCACGCCGTCAGGCGGCCGAAGACGCGGGTGAACATGTTCTCGGGGCCGTTGAAGCGCAGGTTGGCTTCCAGGCCGGTCAGCGCGTCGGGGCTCATGGACACACGCTCTTCGATGGCGATGCGCACCTCGTCGGCCCAGTCGATGTCGTCGGGGTTGGCGGTGACCAGACCCAGCGCAAAGGCCGCGTCGGCGTCCAGCGCCATTCCGGCTTGTGCACGCACGGCTGCCATGGCGGGCGCTTCGTTGTAGAAGCGGCGCTGCAGGCGGCTTTGGCCGGTGACCATGGGGAAGAGGCCGAAGTTGCTGTCGGCCACCGTGATCTTGGGCGAGCGGGCGGCATCGTCGGGCAGCATCAGCTGGTAGCTGCGGTCGGCGGCCAGCGCGATTTCCAGCAGGCTGCCGGCAAAACAACTGCCGGGTTCGATCAGGGCAAACAGGCTGCGGCTGCTCACGTCCAGGCGGCTGAAGGTGCGGCGCAGGTAGCCGATGGTCTCGCGCACCAGCCAGTGCTTCTGGTGTGCCACCAGCGTGGCGTCGGATGCCAGCACGGCAGCGGCGTCGCCCTGGGTCTTGAGCAGCCAGGTGCCGATGTCCAGTTCGTTGGTGCGCATCTGCAGGATGGCGTCCTCCAGTTCGCGGGCCAGGGCCAGCGGGTACCAGGCGTCGCCCAGCGCCAGGATGCCGTCGATGGTGCCGGGCTGGGCCGTTTTCGGGGCGTGCACGGTGAAGGTGGCGGTGCGTTGGGCACGTGCGATTTCCACCGTGACGTGGCCGTAGCGCAGTGCGTCGGCTTCCACGGTGCATTGCAGCGGCGTCAGTGCCACACCCTGGGCATCCGCCGGGCGGTCGCTTGGCGCGGCCAGTTCCAGCGCACGTTCCTGCACCTTGGCCGCGAAGGCCGCCGGCTTGGCAATGTCGTCCACCAGGCGCCACTGCTTGGCCTTGGCGCCACGCACGCCCTCCACGCTGGTGCAGAAGATGTCGGCCAGGTCGTGGCGCACCTTGCGCTTGTCGGTCACGCGCGTCAGGCCGCCGGTGCCGGGCAGCACGCCCAGCAGCGGCACTTCGGGCAGGCTGACCGCGCTGCTGCGATCGTCCACCAGGATGATCTCGTCGCAGGCCAGCGCCAGTTCATAACCACCACCGGCGCAGGCGCCGTTGACGGCGGCGAGAAAACGAAGGCCGCTGTGGGCGCTGCTGTCTTCCAGGCCGTTGCGTGTTTCGTTGGTGAACTTGCAGAAGTTCACCTTCCATGCGTGGCTGCTGACCCCCAGCATGAAGATGTTGGCGCCAGAGCAGAAGACACGGTCCTTGGCACTGGTGAGGACCACCGTGCGCACTTCGGGGTGTTCGAAGCGGATGCGCTGGATGGCGTCGTTCAGCTCGATGTCCACGCCCAGGTCGTAGCTGTTGAGCTTGAGTTTGTAGCCCGGGCGCAGGCCGGCGTTTTCGTCGAAGTCGGCGGCCAGGGTGGCCACCGGGCCTTCGAACTTCAGCTTCCAGTGGTGGTACTGGCTGGGCTGCGTGCGGTAGTCGACACGCGGGTCGTGGCTCATGGCGGGCTCCTGGGGTGGCGCAGCATCTTGCGACTTTCGGGAATTGTTGATAAGCATAATAGTGCCTATCATCGGATCTAGTCAAGCACTTAATGCATTTTACTGCCTGATTTCACTTTGCACTCAGGCTGGAAGTTGCAGCGCCTGCCTGACTACCCGCCGCAGCGCAGCGAACGTGGGTTCCAGCGCCTGCTTGCTGGTGTCGAGCCGGAATTCGGCCTTGGAATAAAAAGCGGCGCGGCCGGCCAGGATGCCCTTCAGGTCTTCCATGGCCTCGCGGCTGGCGGCCATGGGGCGCAGGTCGCCCTGGGCCGTGACCCGTTTCATGTGGTCTTCGGGGTCGGCCTGCAGCCACACGGTGGTGCAGTGGCTCAACAGCTGATTGAAGGTGGCGGCGTCGCTGACGATGCCGCCTGGTGTGGCGATCACGGCCTCGGGGTAGATCTGGATCGCCTCTTCCAGCGCGCGGCGCTCGTAGCGGCGGTAGGCGTTCTGACCGTAAAGGCCCTGGATCTCGCTGATGCTGCAGCCGGCAAACTTCTCGATCTCGCGGCTGAGTTCGACGAAGGGGTAGTCCAGGTCGTTGGCCAGCATCTGTCCCAGTGTGGACTTGCCGGCGCCGCGCAGGCCCACCAGCGCAATGCGCGTGCTGCGCGCCGCGCCCCGGGCCGCGTTGGCGCCGCCCGTGCCCAGCAATTCACCCAAGGCCACACGCACGCGCCGCAAGCTGTCTTCGTCGCGGCGTTCCAGCAGCTCGCGGATCAACAGCCATTCGGGACTGGATGTGGTGACGTCGCCCAGCAATTCGGCCAGGCTGCATTGCAAGGCGCCCGCGACCTGCAGCAGCACCAGGATGCTGGCATTGCCGATGCCGTATTCCAGATTGGCCAGGTGGCGCTCGGACACATCGGCGGTGAGGGCTACTGCCTTGCGTGTCATGCCGCGGCGCGAACGCAGGGCGCGCACGCGGTCGCCCAGCGCCACCAGGAAGGGGTTTTTTTCTTCGATCTCGGCGGACGGCAGGGCCTCGGCCGTCGGCGCAATCTCAGGTGAATGCAATATAGTGCTTGACATGAGGTTGTGGCAGTTTTATGGTTCCTGTACGCACAATAGTGCATCACACCAGCGGAGGCAAGTTTGAGCTGACGCAAGTTTGAAAGGGCCGCCCATGACACCAGCCGATGATTGATCCCACCGCCTGAGCCCGGACCACCGCGCCAGGACCGAAGGAGACACACCCCATGAGCCCCGCATCGACGATGCCCCCCGGCATCCAGCCCCCCGGCGAAACCTTCAATTTCGCGCAGCACCTGCTGGCGGCCAACACCGGCCGGCCCGGCAAGGCTGCCTTCATCGACGACCTGGGCAGCGTCAGCTACGCGAAGCTGGACGAACGGGTGCGCCGCATGGCCGCGGCCTTGCGCCAGCTGGGCATCCGCCGCGAAGAGCGGGTGCTGTTGCTGATGCAGGACACCACCGACTGGCCCGTGGCCTTTCTGGGCGCCCTGTACGCCGGCCTGGTGCCGGTGGCGGTGAACACGCTGCTGACGGCGGACGACTACGCCTTCGTGCTGGAGCATTCACGCGCGCAGGCGGCGTTGGTGTCGGGCGCGCTGCTGCCGGCGCTGACCGCGGCCATGACCAAGAGCGATCACGAAGTGGGCAAGGTCATCGTGTCGCGCCCGGTGGCGCCCTTGCACCCGGCCGAGACCGACTTCGATGCTTTCGTGCAAGCCCATGCACCTCTGCAGCGGCCAGCAGCCACACGCGCCGACGACCCCGGCTTCTGGCTCTACAGCAGCGGCTCCACCGGCCGCCCCAAGGGCGCCGTGCACTCGCACGCCAACCCCTACTGGACCTGCGAGCTGTATGGAAAGGCCATCCTGGGCCTGACCGAACAGGACGTCTGCTTCAGTGCCGCCAAGCTGTTTTTCGCTTACGGACTGGGCAACGGCCTCACCTTCCCGATGAGTGTGGGCGCGACCACCCTCCTGATGGCCGAGCGGCCCACACCCGACGCCACCTTCAAGCGCTGGCGCGGTGAAGTGGGCGGCGTCAAACCCACCGTGTTCTTTGGCGCACCGACGGGCTTTGCCGGCATGCTGGCCTCACCCAATCTGCCTTCGCGCAGCGAAGTCGCCATGCGCGTGGCCTCTTCCGCCGGTGAAGCGCTGCCGGCTGACATCGGTGAACGTTTCCAGCGCCATTACGGCGTGGACATCGTGGACGGCATCGGCTCGACCGAGATGCTGCACATCTTCATGTCCAACCTGCCCGGCAAGGTGCGCTACGGCACCACGGGATGGCCGGTGCCCGGCTACGGAATCGAACTGCGTGGCGAAGAGGGTGGCGCGGTGCCTGACGGCGAACCCGGCGACCTGTACATCCACGGCCCGAGTGCGGCCATGATGTATTGGGGCAACCGCGCCAAGACATGCGAGACCTTTCAAGGCGGCTGGACCAAGAGCGGCGACAAGTACGTCAAGAATGCCGACGGCACCTACACCTACAGCGGCCGCAGCGACGACATGCTGAAGGTCAGCGGCATCTACGTCAGCCCCTTCGAGGTGGAAGCCACGCTGGTGCAGCACCCGGCGGTGCTGGAAGCCGCCGTCATCGGCGTGCCAGACGCGGAAGGCCTGACCAAGACCAAGGCGTTTGTCGTGCTGAAGGCCGGTGGTCAGGCCAGCGAGGCCGAGCTCAAAGCCTTCGTCAAGGACAAGCTGGCGCCCTACAAGTACCCGCGCCTGATCGCGTTCGTGGCCGAGTTGCCGAAAACGGCCACCGGCAAGATTCAGCGATTCAAACTGCGAGAGGCTGAGGCCCCCAAGCTCGCTGACGCTCGCTACCCCCCGGCAGGGGTGTCCGCTGTCGGTCCGGCAGAGCCGGTCCCGCGGCGGGAAGCTTGATTGGCTGCGTCTGCTGCTGAATCTGGACCGCTGCCGATGCCGTTGATCGACATTGATTGGGCCGGCCTGCCGGTGCGCATCGAACACGCCTGGGTGGGCGTGGACGACCCGCACGCGCCACTGATCGTGTTCCTGCACGAAGGCCTGGGTTCGCTGGCGATGTGGAAGCACTTTCCGGCGCAGCTGTGTGCCGCAGCGGCCTGTCGGGGGCTGGTGTTTTCACGACCGGGCTACGGCCGCAGCACGCCGCCGGTGGCAGACGAGGTGTGGGATCTGGACTTCCTGCACCAGCAGGCGCTGCAGGTGCTGCCGACTGTGTTGCAGGCGCTGCGGGTGGACACACCGGTCTGGCTGTTCGGCCACAGCGACGGCGGCTCCATCGCGCTGCTCTTTGCTGCGCACCACCCATCGCAAGTGGCTGGCGCGGTGCTGCTGGCACCGCACATCATGGTCGAAGACCTGTCCGTCAGCAGCATCGAACAAGCGCGTACGGCCTTTGAGCAAACCGATCTGCGCGAGCGCCTGGCCAAGTACCACGACGACCCCGACCGCACCTTCTGGCGCTGGAACCGCATCTGGCTGCACCCGCCATTCAGGCGCTGGTCCATCGAAGAAGAAATCGGTGCCATCCAGTGCCCCTTGCTGGCCGTGCAGGGCCTGGACGACGAGTACGGCACCCTGGAACAAATACGGGGCATCCAGCGGCGTGTGCCGCACACACAATTGCTGGAGATGGCCGGCTGCGGCCATTCACCGCACCGCGATCAGCCCGAAGCGCTGATCGTCGCCGCATCCCACTTCATTTCCCGTTCGATGCAAACCCCTGGAGACGCACCATGAACCTGTTCAAGATCACCCTCATTGCCGCTGCCGCGATTGCCACGTCCGTGGCTTCGGCCCAGGGCGCCAAGCTCAAGGTGGGCCTCATGCTGCCGGCCACCGGCACCTTTGCCGCGCTGGGCACGGCCATCGAAAACGGCTTCAAGCTGTACGTGGCCGAACAAGGCGGCAAGCTGGGCGGCCGCGAGATCGAGTACGTGAAGGTTGACGACGAGTCCGACCCGTCCAAGGCCACCGACAACGTCAACAAACTCGTCAAGCGCGACAACGTCGACGTCATCATCGGCACCGTGCACAGCGGCGTGGCCATGGCCATGGCGCGGGTGGCCAAGGAAAGCGGCACGCTCTTGATCGTGCCCAATGCCGGCGCCGGTGCGGTGACGGGCGCCATGTGCGGCAACAACATCTTCCGCAGCAGCTTTTCCAACTGGCAGCCGGGGTATGCCATGGGCGAAGTGGTGGCCAAGAAGGGCCACAAGCGTGTCGTCACCATCACCTGGAAGTACGCCGCCGGCGACGAAAGTGTGGCCGGCTTCAAGGAGGCCTATACCAAGGGCGGCGGCCAGGTCATCAAGGAACTGAGCCTGCCCTTCCCGGGCGTCGAGTTCCAAGCCTTGCTGACCGAGATCGCCTCGCTCAAGCCCGATGCGGTGTACACCTTCTTCGCCGGTGGCGGCGCGGTCAAGTTCGTCAAGGACTACGCCGCGGCGGGCCTGAAAAAGAGCATCCCGCTGTACGGCGCCGGCTTCCTGACCGACGGCACGTTGGAAGCGCAGGGTGCCGACGCCGACGGCATCCTGACCACGCTGCACTACGCCGACGGCTTGAACACACCGCGCGACAACGCCTTCCGCCTGGCCTACGCCAAGGCCTACAAGCTTCAGCCCGACGTGTATGCGGTGCAGGGTTATGACGCGGCGCAGATGCTGGGCATCGGCCTGAACGCAGTCAAAGGCGACGTGAGCAAGAAGCCCGAGTTTGCCGCCGCCTTGCGCAAGGCCAAGATCGACAGCCCGCGCGGCCCCTTCACGCTGAGCCGCAACCACGACCCGGTGCAGGACTTCTATCTGCGCGAAGTGGGTGGCAAGATCAACAAGTCCATCGGCATCGCATCCAAAGGCCTCAGCGATCCGGGCAAGGGCTGCAATATGTGATCCCCCCCCGAAGGCGCTTCGCGCCTCCCCCCCAGGGGGGCGCCGCCAGCGGCCCGGCAGAGCCGGATCCGCGGCGTCAGAGGTAGGTTCCCCCCGAAGGCGCTCCGCGCCTCCCCCCAGGGGGCACCGCCATCAGCCCGGCAAAGCCGGTTCTGCGGCGGTTACTTGATGACCGGCTTCGCTGCTGAAACTTGCCAATGGACTTCGCCACCTTTCTCATTCAGTGCCTGAACTCGCTGCAGTACGGGTTGCTGCTGTTTCTGGTGGCGTCGGGCCTGACGTTGATCTTCGGCATCATGGGCGTCATCAACCTGGCGCATGGCAGTTTCTACATGATCGGGGCCTACATGGCCTATGCGCTGGCGCCGTTTGTGGCGGCCACTTTCGGCGGCGGATTTTTCTCCACGCTGGCCGTGGGGCTGGTGTTGGCGGTGCTGTTGGGGTACGTGCTGGAGTGGGTGTTCTTCAGCTACCTGTATGAGCGTGAGCACCTGCAGCAGGTGCTGATGACGTACGGCCTGATCCTGGTCTTCGAAGAACTGCGCAGCCTCCTGGTGGGCGACGACGTGCACGGTGTGAAGGCGCCCGACATCCTGGCCGGCACGCTGCCGCTGGGCGAATTGATGACCTACCCGGTCTACCGCCTGTTCATCAGCGGCGTGTGCCTGCTGCTGGCGCTGGGCATGTACCTGGTGTTCACGCGCACAAGGCTGGGCATGATGATCCGCGCCGGCAGCACCAACCGAGAAATGGTGCAGAGCCTGGGTGTGGACATCAGCTTCCTGTACCGCGTGGTGTTTGCCGCCGGTGTGGCCATTGCGGTGTTTGCCGGCATGGTGGCCGCGCCGGTCAGCAGCGTCTACCCCGGCATGGGCAATACGGTGCTCATCATCTGCTTCGTGGTGGTGGTGATCGGTGGCATCGGCAGCATCCGCGGCGCGCTGGTGGCGGCCCTGCTCATCGGTTTTGTCGACACCTTCGGCAAGGTGCTGCTGCCCTCGGCAGCCGGTGTGCTGGTGTACGTGATGATGGCTTTGATCCTGCTGTGGAAACCAGACGGCCTGTTCAAGGCAGGTTGAAGCAGATGAACACCGACAAGAGCAAGTTCATCTTCGTGATCGCCTGTTTTGCGGCGTTGGCGGCGTGGCCCTTCATGGCCGGGGCCTACGGCGTGGACCTGGTCACCAAGATCATGATCTACGCCATCTTCGCGCTCAGCCTGGAACTGCTGGTGGGCACCACGGGTCTGGTGTGTTTTGGCCAGGCGGCGTTTTTTGGCATCGGTGCCTATGGTGCCGTGCTGCTCAGCCCCGAGAGCGGCTCTGCCAGCCTGCTTTGGCTGCTGCCGGCGTGCATCCTGCTGGCGGCGCTGTACGCGCTGGCCGTTGGCGCGCTGTCGCTGCGCACCAAGGGCGTGTACTTCATCATGGTCACGCTGGCCTTTGCGCAGATGGCCTATTACGTGGTGCACGACACACCGCTGGGCGGTGGCACCGACGGCATCTACCTGTACGGCAAGCCTTCTTTTGCCGGCCTGATCGACCTGAGCCAGGGCCTGCAGCTTTATTTCTTCACCTGGCTGTGCCTGCTGGCTACGTTCGTGAAGCTGGCGGTGCTGCTGAAGAGCCGTTTCGGCCGTGCATTGGCGGGCATTCGCGTCAACGAACAGCGCATGCGCGCCACCGGTTTTTCCACCTACCCCTACAAGCTGGCGGCCTTCACGGTGTCGGGTGGCATTGCCGGTCTGGCGGGTTTCCTGTTTGCGGTGAAGGACGGTTACGTCAACCCTGAACTGCTGAGCTGGCACCTCAGTGGCGCGGTGCTGATCATGATCATCCTGGGCGGACTGGGTCATCTGCGCGGTGCGCTGATCGGCGCCTTTGCCTTTGCGCTGCTGCAGGAGTTTTTCAAGTCCGAATCCATCTTCGGCAACTTCGCAAGACACTGGCATCTGGGTCTGGGCATCACCATCATCCTGAGCGTGGCGCTGCTGCCCAAGGGCCTGGTCGGCCTGCCCGCGCAGTGGCGCGACAGGCTGCTGGGCCGCAGTGCCAGGGCGCGCGGTGCGGTCGGGGAATCGCGATGAGTGCATCGTCGAAGACCGACGACATCCTGCTGCGCGGCCGCGAGATCACACGCCGCTGGGGCGGCCTGGTGGCCGTTGACAGTGTCTCCATCGAGCTGTCCCGCGGCCAGGTGCACGCCGTGATCGGCACCAACGGCGCGGGCAAGTCCACGCTCATCAACATCCTGTCGGGCGAGATTGCGCCCAGCAGCGGCCAGGTTGAACTGCTGGGCCACGACGCCACCACCTGGACCCAGCCGCGCCGCGCCCGCGCCGGCCTGGGCCGAAGCTACCAGCGCAGCACCATCTTCCCCAGCTTCACGGTGTTCGAAAACTGCCGCTTGGCCGCGCAGGCCCACACGCAGAAACCCTGGCAGTGGTGGCAGGACGCACAGCGCTGCACGGCCAGCACCGGCACCGCGCGCGAGGTGGCCGCCCGCGCCGGTCTGGATGCGCTGCTGGACCGCCCGGCCGGCCTGCTGAGCCACGGCCAGAAGCGGCAGTTGGAGATCGCGATGTGCCTGGCCACCGAGCCGCAGGTGCTGCTGCTGGACGAACCCCTGGCCGGCATGGGCGCTGAAGAAACTGACCGCATGCTGGCGCTGCTGGCCGAATTGCGCGCCGGCCATGCCATCTTGCTGGTCGAACACGACATGGACGCGGTGTTCCGCATCGCCGACCGCATCACGGTGATGGTCAACGGCGCCGTCATCGCCAGCGATACGCCGCAAGCCGTGCGTGCCAGCCCCGAAGTGCAGCTGGCCTACCTGGGTGGGCACTGAACATGGCGCAGGAACTGATCCTCGACGCAAAAGACCTGCACGCCTGGTACGGCAGCAGCCATGTGCTGCACGGTGTGGACATCGGCATCGCCCGCGGTCAGACGATGGGCTTGCTGGGCCGCAACGGCATGGGCAAGAGCACGCTCATCCGTACACTGCTGGGTCACGTGACACAGCGCGAAGGCAGCATCTTGCTCTTCGGCCAGGACATGTCGCTTGCCAAGCCGCATGAAGTGGCGCGTGCCGGCGTGGCCTACGTGCCCGAAGGGCGAGGTGTGTTCCCCAACCTGAGCGTGCGCGAGAACCTGCTGATGGCTGCGCGCAAGGGTCGCGACGGCCGCAACGACTGGACGCTGGACCGTGTGCTGCAGACATTCCCGCGCCTGCAGGAACGTTTCACCAACCAGGGCGCGCAGCTGTCGGGTGGTGAACAGCAGATGCTGTCCATCGGCCGCGCGCTGATGACCCACCCCGAGCTGATCATCCTGGACGAAGCCACCGAAGGCCTGGCGCCCTTGATCGTGGCCGAGATCTGGCGTGTCGTGGCGCAGATCCGCACCAGCGGCATCGCCACGCTCATCGTCGACCGCGACTACCGCAAGGTGCTGGCGCAGAGCGACCGCGCGCTGGTCTTGCAGAAGGGTCAGGTGGTGCTGCAAGGCGAGTCGGCGGTGCTGCGAGACAGCAGCGAGCTGGCGGCGTACCTGGGCGTCTGAGGCCTGGCCATGGACAAAGCCAACACTGATGCAGGAGCCCGACGATGACACCAGCGACCCTGAGCGGAGCCGTGCTCTACGTCAAGGACCTGGCGGGCCTGACGGACTTCTACGCCCACGTGCTGGGCGTGCCAGTGGCCATCCGTCAGGCCAGCCATCAGGTCATCCATCAGGCCAGCCAGCAAGCCGACCACGCCGTGCTGCAGCTGGGCGGCACCGAGTTCATGCTGGTGCAGATGCCGCCCCACATCGCCGCCGGCGTGTCCGTCCAGCAGCCGCCTGAAAGGCGAGAGGACACGCCGTTGAAGCTGTGCTTCCTGGTGCCCGGCATGGCGCCGGCTCGTGAACGGGTGGCTGCGCTGGGCGGTCAGATGAACCCGCCCGAACGCGAGTGGGTCTGGCACGGTCGCACCGTGTGCGACGGCCACGACCCCGAAGGCAACGTCTTCCAGTTGGGCGAAGCCGCAGCCTGACAGCGTTTCGCCGGCCTGCGCTCAGTGCAGGACCAGCAGCGGGATCTTGCTTTCCGACAGCACGGCCTTGGTCTGCGATCCGAACAGGAATTCGCCGAAGGCGCCGCGGCCGTGCGTGACCATCACGATCATGTCGCAGCCGCGCGACTCGGCGGCCGCGATGATGGCCTTGTGCACGCGTGGCACCTCGTCGTGCCAGCCTTCGAAGGGCACACCGGCTGCACGCGCGGCTTCTTCGAAGCGCATGAGCACGCTTTGTGCATGGGCCTTGCTGTGGGCCGCGTGTGCCAGCATCTCTTCGCGCAGCAGCGTGGCGTTGCGCGGGCTGCTGGGTATGGGGGGCTCCGGCTCGGCGACAAAGCCCACGACGGTGGCGCCCAACTGACGTGCCAGCGCCAAGCTGGCATCGATGGCGCGGTCGCTCAAGTCTCCGCCGTCCAGCGGCACGAGCAGGCGTTTGAACATGGGGCGACTCCTTGGGGCTGGAAGAGCCCCGAAGGTAGGCCTTGTGCACGCGGCACACTTTGACCTGGGCCAAAGAGCCTGCGCTCAGGCGGCGTCGCTGGGTGCCCGGCTGAGTTCGTTGTTGGCTTCCACCAGCACGCGCAGCATGCGCATGAACTCGTCACGCTCGGCCTTTGGCAGCGGGAAGAGGATGCGTTGCTGCGCGCGGCGCATGGCCGGTTCCACGTCCGCCAGCAACGTGGCGCCGCTGTCGCCCAGGGTCAGCAGGCGCACCCGTTTGTCCAGGGGCGAGGCACTGCGCTGCAGCAGCGCCCGGGCCTCCAGCCGGTCCAGCACGCCGGCCACGGTGCTGGTGTCCAGGCCGATGCGACCGGCCAGTGTGCGCTGGTCGATACCCGGCTGGTTGGCCACCGTCTGCAG
>Ga0163154_10003913_pt1 | contig 20093 bp, 15 predicted proteins | sample OliLakLV19MP9P1_FD_148649 | JGI IMG/M metagenome (GOLD analysis project Ga0163154, IMG submission 148649) | Freshwater microbial mat bacterial communities from Lake Vanda, McMurdo Dry Valleys, Antarctica - Oligotrophic Lake LV.19.MP9.P1 | ecosystem: Environmental > Aquatic > Freshwater > Lake >...
AGTCAGTTTTTTTCTAATGTATATATGAACCCATTTGATTGGTTTATGTTACGCCAATTGCGCTGTGATGCCTATTTGCGTTATGTAGACGATTTTGCCCTGTTCAGCAACGATAAAGCCCAATTAGGCGCTTGGCGCGAAGCAATTATCCAACGGTTGGCGCGGATGCGACTGGGGTGTCATGAAAACGAGGCGCAAGTGACCACCACCAAAGACGGGGTGCCATGGTTGGGATTTGTGATTTATCCTACCCATCGCTTGCTCAAACGGCGCAATGCCGTTAATTTTACCCGCCGTTTTCGGCATAATATTGCCTTGTATGAGGCAGGCGAAATTTCTTTTGCAGAACTCGATGCCAGCGTGAACGGTTGGATTAATTTTGTGCGTTATGCCGATACATGGGGTTTGCGGACACATATTTTTAACAACCACCCTATTCAAATTCGGTCTATGTTACCACATGAAATACCACCCACCGCCCCACCGCGCAAGGGAGTCAAATTATGGAAGCCCAAACGCAAAAAACCAGCACCCTGGTGGTAAAAAAATTTCGCCCGCTACGCGGGTTGTGGCAGGGGGCTTTGCCCCCCGCACCCCCCAGAGAAAAGAGCTACAGAGTTCAGAGGACAGATGATCAGAGGTCAGAGGCGCATAGGGACAAGCACAACCCGACACCCGCCATAGTAGTCATCGCTATGTGGAAGGTCGTAAAGGCGAATCACGGCACGGGCAATATCCTGAAAGTTAAAGAACGACCCGCCCCGCAACACTTTTGTTCTATTATTAGAGTATCCGTTCAAAACTTGTATGTCTTGATACTCATTCAAGCACCATTCCCACAAATTGCCCGTCACATCAAACGCACCACAGTCAGCCACACCATGTGGATACATGCCCACCGCCGTACTTTGGTCATTAATGCCTGCTTCGGTTGTATTGGCACGCGGTTGGTTATCCCACGCGCCCCACGCAAATTCACGCTTTGGGTCGCCATTTTGTGCCATGAATTGCCAGTACCATTCGGGCGGTAGGCTAATTTTCCAATCGGCAGGATTCAGGTTCAACACCGCTTGAAATAACCCATTTTGGCGGTATTGATGGTCTAGCCACTGGGCAAATGCCATGCTCTGATACCACGAAATCGTATCACGCGGGGCGTTGGGTGCTGAATTGCGTGGCTCATCAAGTTCTTGTGGGCGATGGTCTTTGGGGAATAATTTCCACCATTCAGGGTTATTATACCCATCTTTGGCGTTCACAAATGCCCCATAGTGGGTGTTGGTCGTCAGGTATTTTGCCACATAAAACGGCTTAATGATGAAATTTGTGTTTTCGATGGTGATATTCCCACCTTTTTGCACGAAGCACCAGCTTATATCGGGTATACCATTCGGCAACACGCCAATACCTGTGCGTGGGTCACCAATTTGCGCGAGGCGTTGCCCAATCTCCAAACGGCGGGAGTGCGGTGTTTGGATGTCGTCCAATTCGCGCAATAAATTTGTGGCTTCGGGGTCTGGCGGTGGTGTGGACGACAATAATGTCGTCCGTACAGGCGGTGGAGATGTAATTTGTTGGCGCAAATTTGCCACATCCAGTTGTTCGATGAGTTCGGGATAAAGCACACACCATTTCTTGAACGCCTCTAACCCTGCCTCTTGGGTAAATTTGCGCTTGGTGAGTTCAAGCAATTCATCATAATCATATTGGGCGGTGCGCCTTCTAAGGGCGGTATCGCGGTGTGTGCGGGCATTATTTAAGATGGGGACAAAATCAATAGCATTAGATACATAGCCACTTTTGAGCAATTCTTCTAGCAAAAATATGCCTTTATCTGCCTCGCCCGTCTCTAATAAGTCAAGTGCTTCTAATAGGGTATTGCGCCCTATGATAGGTTTCTCATTTGGTTCTTTGGCGAGTGCATCATGCACCGACTTTTTGCTACGCGGTGTTGCGACCTTCATCTTGACCAAAAAATCTGCCAAGCGTTCTACGGCAGGGATGAAAAATTCGGGGTAAAAATTAATCCCCTGACTTTTTGCCACATCTTTAATATCATCGGGCAAGCCATGTGGGGGCAATAAGCCATTTTCGCAGATGAGGATGATGGGTATGTTGTTGATGAGTGCCTCGCGGATTTCCTTGCGTACCCAATCGGCATCGTTGTGGATGCGGTCGGCAAAGGTGTATTCAGAGACGATGAGCAAAACAGCCACACTGCTTCGCAAATGCGACAAAATAGATTTTTCAAAATTGGCATCATCCACACCATCTATATCCACGAAGATGTCGTCTTGAATGTATAAACCCAATTTTTCGACTAAGCGTTGGGCAAAATGCACCGTTTTGCGCCGATAACTAATGAATAATTTCATAAAAATCCCCAATTGGTTTATAAACAACTGTTTACAAAGTACATTATCGCTAATTTTGTGGTTAATTGCAATCATCACACGGGTAGCCCAAACGGGGTGCATGGGCTACAATATCATTCGGATACGATTATAGGGACGGCATATATGCCGTCTAAAAACCCATCATTTGATAATAAGGTAAGGGCGTGTAATGTCAGACCATCCTCAAGATGAGAACCAACCAGAAAATCCAGCCACAGAGACCCGCCAGCCACCCGCCTCTGTCGTCTTTATGGAGATGATGCGTCGTGCCGCCTCTAAAAATGCCCCACCGATAGATGAAGCGGATGACGATATTCTGCCAGAAACGGTGGATGAAGCGGTCATATCAGACGAAAAAGTCGCGCCACCGCCCATCAAACCCCTCTATAACACACCAGAAGAACGCAGACGCGCCGCCGCCTTAGAAGCCGAGCGCATACGCCGTGTGCAACGCAGGCAGACTCAACGAAAAATTCGGCGTGGGAGCATGGTCGGCGGATTTATCAGTGCATGGCTACTGGCTGTGATTTCGGGCGGACTGATTGCCACCATCCTCAGTTGGGGGACATCGCCCGATGCGCTCAATCGGCAGTTGCGCCAAGAATTGGGTCAGATAGATGCCCAAGCCCGCAACCCCAATGGCTTGGCATTATTAGAACCCACCGCCTCCCCCACCGTCCTCGCCACGCCCAATTTTTTGCGACGTATTGGCATCGTATCGGGGCATCGCGGTCCACAAAATGACCCAGGTGCAGTGTGTCCAGATGGTCTCACCGAAAATTCGATTAACTATAATGTCGCTAGTCGGGTAGTGGTCAAACTGCGCGAATTGGGCTATACGGTAGATTTATTAGAGGAATTCGATTCGCGCCTACAAGATTATGCCGCCGACATGCTCATTTCCATTCATGCCAACGACTGCCGTGATTATGGCGGTGCTAGTGGCTTTTTGGTGGCGTATTCAGAAGCACGTCCCCAAGACGGACTCGATAACCGTCTGATGGAATGTATCGCACAAGCCTATGGGGCAAAAACAGGCTTAGACCGCCGTTTTGGTCTCACCCGCGATATGACCGATTATCATATCTTCCGCGAGATTGCCATTCGCACACCAGGGGTTATTTTGGAACTCGGCTTCATGCGTGATGACCGCGCTATCCTCACAGAAGACCCAGAACTGCTCGTGGATGGGGTGATAGATGGGGTACTGTGTTATCTGAATCCCAATAGTATTGTGCCAACACCATCTGCGCCCTAATATCAACAATCCGACCATTGTATTATCGTGTCGTGATGCGAGATGCGTTATAATTTATCGAAACTTGTCTAATATCCAATTATCTTAGGTGGATACAATGGAAAAAGAACTCATTATGTATAGCCGTTCATCGGGATGCCCGATGCTGACCCTCGCCAAGCGCGTCCTATCCGATTATAACGTCTCCTATCGGGAAATATTCATTGACCAAGACAAAACTGCCCGTCAGCAGGTGGAGACATGGACGGGATTTCTCTCTGTACCCACCCTTGTGATAGCCCATGCGGGGGATGTGCTTCCTTATGAAGAACCTGCCCATCTGCCCAGTGGCGACACCCCACGCGGTGTTAATCGTGGTGCTATGATTACCGAGCCAAATATCAAAGAACTCACGGCATGGCTGGTGCAACATCAGCTTATCACCGAGCCGAGTGAGGCATAAGCACCGATGGATGAGCAATTTATTCGTGTAAATAATAAAGCTGTGCGTTATTTTGAGATGGGACAACCCCATAAACCGTGTGTGTTTTTGCTTCATGGGGCGTTTGGGTCTGCCAAAGTGCAATGGGCGGAGGTCATGCCCTTATTTGAAGATAATTATTATGTGGTGGCAGTAGATTTACCCGGTTTTGGTGGCAGTGAAGCCATCGCCACGACCAATGCAGACACCCTCGCAGAGTGGACAAAACAGGTACTCGACACACTCGGACTAGATAAGGTCATCATCATTGGTAATTTGTATGGGGCATTGGTGGGGCGCATTTTTGCCGCCACCTACCCCGCCTATGTGATTGCGCTGGTGATGGTCAATGGCGGGGCAATCCCTAGCATCCCCGCCATGGGCAAATTTTTGGCAAAATCGCCCGTTATCGGCAACACGATATTTAAGCGACTGGCAAAATCGGAATATAACCAATCCCGACTCGACATGCTATTTGAGGACAAATTGCTCCTCACAGACGAATTTTCTCGTGCTGTCCGCCAAGACCAAAGTGCGTTGGCGCGTATCATGCGCGGACTCGCTACCGCCCCATCACCCCAAAAGCGGATTCCCACCGCGCCAGTTTTGTTACTCTGGGGAGAAGAAGATGCGATTGTCACTATGGAAACAGCCAAGCAAATTCAGGGACGCATTGTCCAAGCCAAACTATCTGTGATTAGCAATACCCGCCATCTGCCCCATATCGAAGCACCCGATGTTTTTTATTATCAGGTGATAAATTTTCTAAAGGACGAATTGCCAGAGAACTTATTTTAGAAAACATGCTATAATAGAACAATTGGGCTTTTGGATGATATGAGGGCAATCTGTGAACACCCTATTTGCAAATCGGTATGTGTTACATGACCAATTGGGCGCAGGCGGCATGGGCAGTGTGCATCGTGCCACCGACCGCCTGACCCATAAAACGGTGGCGCTCAAACGGGTGCGCCTCTCCCCCAATGCACCCCACCCCAATACACAAGATAGCAACGATGTGCGACTGGCGATTGCGCGGGAATTTCGCACCCTTGCGGGGTTGCGCCATCCCAATATTATGGCGGTGCTGGATTATGGATTCGAGACCACTACCGACACAGGTACGCCCGCCCGTCATCCCTATTTCACGATGGATTTATTGCCAGATGCAAAGCCATTAGACCATGCTGGACAGGATAAATCGCCAGAAGAAAAAATTGGCTTATTGGTGCAAATGCTTCAAGCCCTATCGTACTTGCATCGGCGCGGGGTCATTCACCGTGACCTCAAACCCGCCAATGTTTTGGTCACATCAGAAGGTGTTGTGAAGGTACTCGATTTTGGCTTGGCACTCGAATCGTATAGCTCATCTACCAATGCAGGCGAAATGGCGGCGGGGACACTCACCTATATGTCGCCAGAATTATTCAACGACATACCCGCCACCATCGCATCGGATTTATACGCGGTGGGTGTGATGGCATGTGAGTTATTTTTGGGCAGACCACCCTATGTCGTCAAGACAATGGCGCAATTGCTCAATGCGATTTTGAACCAATCACCCGATTTAAGCGGATTGCACGCCGACATCACACCTGTGATTACACGGTTATTAGATAAAAACCCCCAAGAGCGGTATGTCTCTGCGGATATGGTGATTCATGCCCTATGCCAAGCGGTAGCACTACCCACCCCCACCGAATCTGCCACCATGCGCGAAGGATTTTTGCAAGCCGCCAAATTTGTGGGCAGAGAATCGGAATTACGCCAATTGCGTGGGGCATTATCGCATATCCTCACCCCCACCGACCCGGTTGGCTCGGCGTGGTTGGTTGGGGGCGAAAGTGGTGTGGGAAAATCGCGCATTGTGGATGAACTCCGCATCCGTGCGCTGGTCGAAGGGGCGCTGGTATTGCGTGGGCAGGCAGTGGTCGAGGGTGGATTGCCCTATCAGCTCTGGCGCGAGCCATTGCGCCGTCTGGCGCTGTCTACCGATTTAGACCCATTAGAAGTCGGCATCCTCAAAGACATCGTGCCAGATTTAGACGAATTGGTCGCCAGTGATGTCTCTAATCTGCCTGCGCTAGAAGGTCATGCCCAAAAAGAACGCTTAATTGGCACCATCGTGCAGGTATTCAAACGCCAAAATACACCGATTGTCCTGATATTAGAAGATTTACAATGGGCGCAAGAGGGTTTGAGCATCTTACAAATTTTGCTCAATAGCATCGAACAACAACCCATGCTCATCATCGGCAATTATCGAGATGATGAAGCACCCCTCTTACCCCAAAATTTACCCCAGATGAATTTATTGCGCTTAGGCAGGCTAGACTCTGCCACCATCCGCGATTTGAGTACCGCCATGCTCGGTGAAAATGGCAAAAATCCGCAGATATTAAGCCTCATAGAGCGCGAAACAGAGGGCAACACCTTCTTTATCGTGGAGGTCATGCGGGCGTTAGCAGAAGAAGCGGGTAGCCTAAGCCGTGTGGGGCAAGAATCGCTCCCGCGCAGTGTGTTTGCGGGTGGGGTGGAACAAGTCATCCAACGCAGACTCAGCCGTGCGCCACAAGATGAGGTCTTTCAACGCTTGCTCAAAATTGTCGCCATCGCAGGCAGACAACTCGACCTAGAAGTCCTCTATCAAATCGTCTTGCAATGGCGCGATGAGGGTCTATCGGCAACCGATACCGATGTAGACCAATGGCTCACCACTTGCACCAATGCCGCCATCTTAGAAAGTGCCGATGGCGAATTTCGGTTTAGTCACGATAAATTGCGTGAATATTTGCTCAACCATCTACCCAATGATGAGCGCAAATTTTTATCACAGACACTCGCACTCGCCATTGAAGGGGTCTATCCAGACGACCCTAGCCGTGCCACCCCACTGGCAGAATTTTGGTATCAGGCACGCGATTATCAACGTGCCAGCCAATATGCAGTGGTCGCCACCAATCAACTCAATCGGGCGGGGAATTATCGGCAAGTGGTCATCATGACCGAGCGCCTGCTCAAACGGAGTATCCGCCAAAGTGACCGTGTGACGCTATTGCGCTCACTGGCGATTGCCCATGCCAGTTTGGGCGATTTTGAGCGTGCCGATACCTGCTATGCCGAAAGCGCGACCATCGCCCAAGCCGCAGGCGACCAACCCTCATTGGCGCGGGCATTATTGGGGCAAGTGTCTACCAATATGCAACTCCGCAGAACAGGGTTGATGCAGGTCTATTTAGACCAAGCCTTGACGATTTATCAACAAATTGGCGATAAGCAAGGCATTGCCAATGTTTTTTTGCAACGGGCAATCTTAGCAGAATCACGCATGGATTATGAAAACGCCCAAAATTATGCCCAACAAGCTCTCGAATTGCATTTGCAAATAGATGACCACGAGGGTATTGGGTATGATTTGATGATATTGGGGCGAGCCTATATGCACCAAAGCCGATTGGAAGAGGCACACGGATTTATTCAACAAGCACTCGGATATGCCCGTACATCGGGTGCGATGCGCTTTGTGGTGCAAGCCCTGTGCAATTTGGCGCTCATCCTCATCGAACAAGGCAACGATACGATTAGGTTGGCGCGGGATTATTTGGCAGAGGCACAAACTCTCGCAGAAAATAGTGGCGACCAACCCAATTTAGCATGGGTATACGATTTGTTGGCGGTATTATCGCTCAAAGAAGGCAAATCTGCCGACTCTTATGGCTATTTTGTGATGGCGCTCAAAGTCGCACAAGCCACCAAAATCACCTATAAATTATTGGATATTCTCAGCGATATGGCGGCATATTATGTCACTATTGGCGATTTTGCCTTTGCCGCCGAAATTATCGGCATGACCACCGCCCACCCCCATTTGCTAGAGATGACGCGCATATCATCGGTAGAGCCATTGGTCGCCCAACTGTATACAAATCTAACACCCCAAGAACTCGCCAGCGCCTTTGAGCGCGGACGCAGACAATCCATAGAGGCATTGGTGGATAGGGGGTTGGGGATATAACCACTCTGTTCATAACGCACAACTGAAAGCGTTTCCAAAAGCATCCTTTTCGCATAAAATAGGGTATCAAATTTATTTTTATGCTGAAAGGATTTTTCTCATGGCATGGTATCACAACGCAATTTTTTATGAACTCTATCCTCGTGCCTTTATGGACGGCAACAATGACGGCTATGGCGATTTTGTTGGATTGCGCGACAAGCTCGATTATTTGCAATGGCTTGGGGTGGATTGCCTGTGGATTACCCCCGTTTTCCCCTCGCCTTTGCGTGATGACGGCTATGACATCTCCAGTTTTTATAGCATAGACAAAATGTATGGCATGATGGAAGATTTTATCCTCACCATCAAAGCCATTAAAGACCGTGGGATGAAAGTGGTACTCGATTTGGTACTCAATCATACGTCAGACCAACACCCCTGGTTTATGGATGCCCGCAAAAGCAAAGATTCATCCTTCCGCGATTATTATGTGTGGTCAGATACCCCCGATAAATATGCCGATACACGCGTTATTTTTGTAGATACCGAAGAATCAAACTGGGCATACGCCGAAATGACGGGGCAATATTATTGGCATCGGTTTTATAGCCATCAGCCCGATTTGAATTATGATAACCCCAAAGTTCAAGAGGAAATGCTCAATATCGCCCGTTTTTGGCTCAATTTTGGGGTGGATGGCTTTCGGGTGGATGCTGTGCCATATCTGTTTGAACGCGAAGGGACAAATTGCGAAAATCTGCCAGAGACGCATGATTTCATAAAAAAATTGCGGAAGATGGTGGATGAAGAATATCCAGGGATATTACTTTTGGCAGAAGTAAACCAGTGGGCAAAAGATTTATTGCCCTATTTTGGCGATGATGACGAATTTCAGATGTGTTTCCACTTCCCTGTCATGCCCCGCTTATATATGGCACTCGCCAAAGCCGATAGAACCAGCGTAATCGAAATTTTCAAAGACACCCCATCCATCCCAAAAAACGCGCAATGGGCGACTTTTTTACGCAACCACGATGAACTCACGCTAGAGATGGTCACACCAGAAGAACGCAACTTTATGTGGGATTTTTATTCAAAGGATATGCGCCAACGCATGAATTTGGGGATTCGCCGTCGGCTTGCGCCACTGATGAATAATGACCGTCGGCGCATTGAACTGCTCCATTCGTTATTGCTCACGCTACCGGGTGCGCCAGTATTATATTATGGAGATGAAATTGGCATGGGCGATAATATTAGTTTATTTGACCGCAACGGCGTGCGGACACCCATGCAGTGGACATCAGCAGAAAATGGCGGATTTTCGCGTGCGCCAGTCGAAAATCTGTATGCACCCCCCATCATGGATCCTGATTATGGTTTTAGCTCTGTGAATGTCGAATCGCAACAAGCCGACCCATCCTCATTATTAAACACCATACGAAACATGCTCCACAAGCGCAAAAACATCACATGTCTGGCAGAAGGGACACTCACATGGCTAGAAGAATTGCCCGTCTCTGTCTTATGTTTTTGGCGTGAGGATAAAAATAGCAAGCTATTGGCATTGCACAATCTCGCAGATGCACCCATCACCGTCCCATTGCCCGCAGGGACATTTGGCAATGTGTTAAATACAGACACCTACTTGGGCGAAATCTCAATGCAACCGTATGGATATTATTGGCTAAAATTGCAAAATTAGGTGATATAATTCAGCTTATAGAGTGATGTCACTAAGGGGATACCTTCCCAAGAGAGGATGCTAATCGGATGATTTTACGACAAGGCAAGCATATACTACGGCTGGCGCTAGGGTTTTTTCTCATTAGCGGATTCTTTGTGGCGATTGGCACGAGTGATGCCCAAACCAATACCCGCCCAGAACCCCTCCCGCGTGATATTGCCAAAGCATGGCTAGAAGCCCTATTCAAAGTCGATGGCAACGCATTACGGCTATTTACCTGTGCAGAGCAAAGCGAATTTTTGACCGAAGAGAGTCTTTCGGGACTTAATGAAGCCATCAATATGGCGGATCTCATTATAGAGACCACACAGATTATTTATGATTATGATGCAGAAACCCGCGAAGTGACCTTAGCCGGAGTTTTAGGTTTTACTTTTGAGGGAGACTACCTAGAATTTCCGATGACAGATTTTCCCTTTGCCAATTTGCCTATTGTACAAGAAAGTAGGCAATGGCGCGTGTGTTTGGATGTTGATTTAATTTTGACTCCATAAAAAATTTGAAAATCCTTAACCATTGCCTACTTGACAAAATTGTTAATTGGGTGTTAAATATAGTTTAAGAGAGTGGTACAAAAACCCACTCTCTTTTTCATCTAATGTTAACATGCCAATGCGACTATTCACCGCATTTTTAACAAAATAAGGAGGCATCATGAATACTGCAAACGCTCATACCATCCTTTCCGAAACCGCCCGCCTCGTGGAATTGACCGCTATTTTTCAGGCACGGTATGGCAAAAATTATCGTATTACCGCCACCAGTGCCAATGACGCATGGAAATTGCATCATGCCATTTTGGATACCCAACACATCATCGCCAATTTGCTCGACCCACAAATTTTAGAGCATCCCCACAACCGTTATGGCAAATGGTGGGACCGTCACGATGTGATGGAAGCAAGCATGGCACAACAAATGATTAACGAAGTGGCACACCTCATCGCCGTTGTCGCACATTATGAAGCCAACGAACAAGACGGCAAAGCCACATGGTCACATGCGCTCACCACCACCCAAAGCGCCATCGCAGGAATTCTGCACCCAACCGCCTTTGAAGTGCCATCTGCACTTACTCAGGATGTCCAACGCAACGCAAGTTGAGGATTATATGTGTTTAATCACCAGTAATTTCTGAAAAAGCGGGCTAATAGCTCGCTTTTTTTATCCCCGTCCGCGGATTTTTGCAATCAGCCAGCGCAATTCTTGTAATTTCAACACCCATGCCAAAATCACGAATACCCCAATGCTAATACCACCCGATGATGCCGCCAATAACAACGCCTCACGCACAACACCATCAGACCCAATCCATGCCGTGAGCGCAGGCAGGCTAACCGCCCCCACCAAGCCCATCATTCCCGCCGCGACAATCGTCTTTAATAAGGTTGCCCATAGGCGTTGTGTCCCCAATCCGCCAATTTTTGGCGCGAGGATAATCACACTTATCACGGTGTGCAAAATATGTTTGGTGCTATCGGCAATCATCAGGCTTAACAATCCAAATGTATCTACCAATACCAACGACACCACCATATATGCCACCAAACAAAATAATCCGATGAGTGCGGGGGTGAGCGTGTCTTGGCGGGCATAAAACGCATATACCAGCAACAAATCCACCGCCGCAAACGGCAACCCAATTAGGTAGGTATGCAACACAAGCGATGTCATCTCGGTATCGGCAAGGGTGAATGCCCCGTGTTCAAATAATAAAGCGATAATGGGTGTTCCCAACACGAATAAGCCGATGCTGGCAGGGATAATCAACGAAAATGTGAGGCGCAACCCCAATCCGAGCGCATTGACGAAGGCACGATTGTTTTCATCGGCATAATTCTTTTTATCCACTATCATCGCCGCATGACGTGATAATGTGGGCAAAATGGCGATACTAATAGCGGTGGCGACCAACCCCTGCGGAAATTGCATGAGGGTAGTCGCTAGTTCCATATAATTGATGCTGGCATCGCCTGTACGACTGGCGAGATTGTAGCTAAAGGGGCGAATCACTAGGGTGTCCATGATGAGCGAGAACATCACAGGCAAATAGAGCCAGCCAATTTTGCGGAGCGCGGGATGGCGAAATTTGAGCCGATATTGTGCTTGGTTGCGGATAAGTGCGGGTGTTTGGAGCAATAACTGGGCGATTGCACCAATCAACCACCCCACTGCCACCGCCGTAATGCCATAATCTGGGCGACTCATGACCCATTCGGGTATGCCACCTTCTGCCCATTGCATGGTTAATGCGGGTGGCGGGGTGAATACCAACGCGATAATCACAATCGAGGCATTAAAAATGGTGGTGGCAAAGGCGGGATAACTAAACACATGCAAGGCATAAAGCGCGGCGCTGATAATGGCAAACACCGCCATGAATAGTAATGCGGGTGATGTGATGCGGAGCAACGACACCGCCACCGCCTGAATATCGGCAGAATAGCCACCGCCAAAAATCTGCACCACAATCGGCGCACCGAGTTGCAAACCGATAACCAATATAGACATCAATATAACCACGATATTGAGCAACACCGAGACCAAACGCCATAATTCGGCTTTGCCCTGCTTGGCGACAATCTCGCTCAATACGGGAATAATCGCCCCATTCACATGCCCCGCTATCAGCAAATCATAGGCACTTTTGGGGATGAGAATGGCAACACGCAAGGCGCTCGCCACCGCACTCGCGCCAAATAAATTGGTGATGACAATCTCGCGCAATAAGCCCAATACGCGACTGGTGATATTCCCCAACGCCAATAATCCCGTTGCTTTGGCAAAACGGGCCTCTGTGGCTTGCTGTGATTCGGTTGTGGCGCTCATGGAAGTCCTTTAATGCGAGCAATCAACGCAGAGGTGCTACGTTCTGGTACAAGGTCAATCAGGACGACTTGCCCGCCATACGACTCTATCAATGGACGTTCTGGCAGGGGTTTGGCATGATAATCGCCCCCTTTGACATAAATATCGGGGCGCAATGCCTCTATGACCCCATTGGCAGTGTCTTCTTCAAAGATAATTACTGCCGTCACAGGCGCGAGTGATGCGAGTAGCCGTGCGCGTTCTGTAGCAGGTATGAGTGGACGACCAGCCCCTTTAAGCCGTGTCGTGCTATCATCGCCATTTAGCCCCAAAAACAGGGCATCACCCAGCGCACGGGCTTTTTCTAAATAGTCCAAATGCCCCACATGGAGCAGGTCAAAATGTCCATTGGTAAACACGAGGCGTTGATGGTGCTGGTGCAATTGCTCACGCCGCTGTATTGCTTGTGAAAGTGTTAATATTTCGCCCAAAATAGCCCCTATCGTGTGTGATGCGTTTGGGTTATTATGCAAACCATCATTTTATCAAAATTCAAAAAGGTGCATAGGTAAGCAACCCCATGTCTAAAGGCAGGGGCTTTAGATAGCCTCAATGCTTACCAGTCTCAGCAAGTCAGCAATGACTAGCTCCGTTATGGGTGAATATATAGGCACTTCGGGGTGCTTCACCAGCTCCGAACCCTGCGGTACATCATTAAACAGGACGAAATGGGCGTAGGGACGCGATTAATCACGTCCGTACCGTTCACATACAAACCACCCGATAACATTGACGCGGTAACCGTAACCGCCGTAAGGCGAGAACCGAAAGGTAACTTTCATTTTATGCAACGTGTATTTGTACTCGACAAAAACAAAGAACCACTCATCCCCTGCAATCCTGCACGGGCGAGGCAGTTATTGAAATCGGGGAAAGCGACAGTGTATCATCGTTATCCATTCACTATTATCCTCAAAGACCGTGAAGGTGGGAACACCCAACCTATTCAAATCAAGATAGACCCCGGTAGCCAAACAACAGGCATCGCCGTTGTTGTCGAATTCAAACGGGGATTATGTTGTGTGTGGGCAGGTGAATTAACCCATCGTGGACAACAAATCCGTGACGGGTTATTGAGTCGTAGACAGCTACGCAGAGGGCGCAGAACACGAAAATTGCGTTACCGAAAAGCACGCTTTGATAATCGCAACCGTCCCGATGGTTGGCTTGCACCATCCCTCATGAGCCGAGTGTATACCATTGAAACATGGGTGAAACGATTGATGCGCTATGTCCCTGTCACCCATTTGGCGATGGAATTGGTCAAATTCGATATACAAGCAATGGTCAATCCCGAAATCAGTGGTGTTGACTATCAACAAGGCGAATTGTGGGGTTACGAGGTGCGCGAGTATCTGCTCGAAAAGTTTGGTCGAAAATGTGTGTATTGTGGTATAAAAGATGTGCCACTCGAAATTGAACATATCGTTCCAAAATCACGAGGCGGTTCTAATCGTGTGAGCAATCTCACACTAGCGTGTCATCCTTGCAATCAGCAAAAAGGCAATCAAACTGCAGATGAATTTGGTCATCCGAATGTGCAGAGATTGGCGAAACTGCCCCTCAAAGATGCGTCTGCTGTCAACGCGACACGCTGGAAACTGTACGAAACGTTGCAAGGCTTTAGGTTGCCTATTGAAATTGGTACAGGTGGTCGGACAAAATACAATCGTGCTGTACAAAACTACCCCAAAACCCACTGGCTGGATGCAGTGTGTGTGGGTGAAAGTGGTCAAGTAGTGTTTGTCAGTCTCAATCACCAACCGTTAGTTATAAAAGCGGTTGGTAGAGGTAATCGGCAAATGACCAAACCCGACAAATATGGCTTTCCGCGTGCGACACGCCAGCGAAAAAAGGTATATTTCGGATTTCAGACGGGCGATATGGCTAAGGCAAGGGTCACATCAGGCAAAAAAGAGGGTATTTATGTTGGTAAAGTGGCTGTTCGGGCAAGTGGCAGTTTTAATATCACCACCCCAACAGACACGATACAGGGCATCAATCATCGTTTTTTCAAGACGATTCACAAATCTGACGGTTACAATTATATGAAAGGAGAGCAGGCGCTCCTCCCCATGCCTAAAGGCAGGGGGTTTCCGCGCCTGAAATTTCGATGACAGGTTTAATTTCCCCCTATGGTAACACACTCATTAACCTTGTTATACCACAAGAACAACTCGCAGAAAAATTGGCTCATGCCAAGACTCTGCCCGTTGTCAATTTATCCGCACGGGCAATTTGTGATTTGGAATTATTGGCGACTGGGGCATTTTCGCCATTAGCAACCTTTATGAATAAAGCCGATTTTGAATCGGTTGTACACACCTTGCGCCTTGCCAATGGCACCCTGTTCCCCATGCCCATCACCCTCCCCGTGCCAGAAAATGCGTCTGTGGTGTTGGATAGTGAGGTCGCATTGGCGGATGAACGCAATAACCTGTTGGCAATTTTGCGCCTAGACGATATTTATGCGTGGGATTATACATCCACCGCCCAAGAAGTGTTTGGTACACTCGACACACGCCACCCGATTGTCTCTGAAATGACACGTTGGCACAAGCATTTTGCCTCTGGGAAATTAGAAGTCCTCAGCCTGCCAAAACATTATGACTTTCTCCCCCTACGGCGTACCCCCACAGAAGTCCGCGCCCAACTGGAAACATTCGGAAAGACCAATGTGGTTGCCTTCCAAACGCGTAACCCACTCCACCGCGCCCATGAAGAATTGACCAAGCGTGCCGCCCGTTCTATTGATGGCACATTGCTCCTGCATCCTGTGGTCGGTATGACCAAACCGGGTGATGTTGACCATTTTACCCGTGTGCGGACATATAAGGCGTTGGTAGAAAATCACTATCAACCGAAAGAGGTGCTATTATCGCTCCTCAATTTGGCGATGCGGATGGGTGGACCGCGTGAAGCCGTATGGCACGCGATTATTCGGCGTAATCATGGGGCAAATCATTTCATCGTGGGACGCGACCATGCGGGACCGGGTAATGATTCCAACGGCAAACCGTTCTATGGACCCTACGATGCCCAAGAACTAGTGGCACAATTTGCCGATGAAATTGGCGTAAAGATGATTCCCTTCAAGGAATTGGTCTATCTGGCAGATGAAAATCGCTATGAAGAAGATGATAAAGTCCCCGCAGGCGCAACCGTGAAAAAAATCTCTGGGACACAAGTCCGTGAGGATTATTTGGGCAAAGGTGTGCCTCTCCCCGCGTGGTTTACGCATAAAGAGGTCGCAGAAGTGCTGGCAGAGAGCTACCCGCCATTGCATCGGCAAGGTTTCGTGATTTGGTTCACGGGGTTAAGTGGGTCTGGCAAATCTACCACCGCCGAAATTCTCTCGGCGTTATTGCTCGAACATGGCAGACAAGCCACCATGCTCGATGGCGATATTGTCCGTCAACACCTGTCGAAAGGCTTGGGATTTTCCCCAGAAGACCGCGATACCAACATTCGGCGCATCGGGTTTGTGGGGAGCGAAGTTTGTCGGCATGGGGGTGCAGTCATTTGCGCCGCCATCAGCCCATACCGCGCCACTCGTGACGAAGTACGGACAATGGTCGGAGAAAATTTCATTGAGGTGTTCGTAGATACCCCGATTGAAGTATGTGAAGAACGCGATATTAAAGGCATGTATGCCAAAGCACGACGTGGCGAGATTAAGGGCTTTACAGGGGTAGATGACCCCTATGAAGAACCCCTCAAGCCAGAGGTGGTCTTGACCACAGTAGACCACACCCCAGAACAAAACGCACATAAGATGATTGCTTATTTGCGCTCACGCGGGTTTGTTCACGCCTGATGATATAAAAAATACCCTCTCCGTTAAAAGTTAGCACCTAAAAAACAACCCCTATCCCCCTGCCCCTTTCCCCACCGAGTGGAGAAAGGGGAGAAAATCGGGTATACATCGTCAATAAAAGTCCCCTCTCCAATTTTTTGGGGAGGGGATTTAGGGGTGGGGTCAAAAAAGTCGTTTTGTTTTTGACCCATTGAAATCACGGGCAATTAGGGTAAAGCCTAAGAATCTAGCAACCCCACACCCGCGACCATCGCCTGTGCCGTCTGAATATCGGGCGCAGAGGTGATGGTTGTCATATTACCATCAGAGACATAACACACAGCTATCCCCACATCCACAACACAATTGCCGTCATCGGTGGGTTGTTTATAGGCAATGCTCAAAAATTCCCCGTATGCACGCTCAAATTCTGCTTCATCGCGCATAGAATCCCATACGATAGTCATCACCCATGCGATGCTATCGGTATCGGCATGGTGATAAATCGCCAGCGCATCGCCACCCCATCCTCTGGCGGCTGTGACGGCTATGCCACCACGCAAGTGATTTTTTAGATATTCGCGTAGATAAAATTCGCCAACGGTACGTGTTATGCCATGCGCCCAATCATCCCCCAAAACAGGAAGCATGTCGGCTATATCCACCGCTATGGGCAATTCACCCGCACGATATTTTTCTGGATGCAAAATTTGTTCGGTAGAGACGGGTAAATTGTCATAGACAGTATTCACGGCATCCCACCCACCGCCTAACTGAATATTGTTTATAAATGCCAACCCCTCCATATAAGAAAAATTCACCTCTGCCAAAAATATCGGCGGGGTATTATCGAGCATGGCTGTGTCAGTGAGGTCGGTTATACCCATTAATTCCGATAGGATATCGGGGCGGGTATTCATTAAATAGAAGGTGAAAGTTTGCATCATATAAGTGGCATCACCCTCAATTAATGCCAGAAGTGCCAGTGAACTATCGGTAGTCTGTGGTTGTGCCTGCAATATAGTGAGGTCAAAATGCTGGTCTTGCAGGGCATGGGTAAATTCGTGGGCATAAATAATTTGCTCAAAGACGGGCAATTCATCGCCCAATTCACCACCAGAAAGCAAAATGGTGTTCATGGATTTGGTGATGGTGTCATAATAGCCGGCTACTTGGTCGCTCATGAACGCACTATAAAATTCACGGAGATTAAGGTTATCAGGAATAAATCCCAATGCCCGATAAAATAGCGATTCCTCTAGGGCAATCTCTGGTGAGAGTTCTGTCTCATAGGCGGCTGTGATGAAGGCAATGGCTTCTTCGCGGGTGGGGAATTGACGGTCTACAGGGGTGATAATCGGCAATCCACGGGTTTCGCTGATATACGTTTCAATCGCGGTGAGGTGGTCATCTAGTGCGGGCGATATAATGGTCTGTGCCGATGCACCGATGAATAAGCCGATGGTGATGAGGAATATACCGAGTAGTTTCATTGAATATCCTAACTATCTAGTGAACAGAAAGCATGAACACACTTGAGGATAACCACAAATATCGCAAAAATCCATATAGGAAAAATTTACTTGTAGCGATATTCCTAACAACCCTTATACTGATACAAACCATCTCTACAATTGTACAAATTTAAATTCTACGGTAGATTAATCTAAACAATCGTTCTTTAGTGCGAGTTTATTAATATCATGGATAAAGACTTTTTTATTGAATTATATCTATATAATTTTTGGGCAAACATGCGTGTGTGGGAGTGCATTGAGGAGCTAACAGAAAAGGAATTTTTCCGTGAATTAGCCTATTCTATCGGCTCAATTCATATTCAAGTGGCGCACACACTGGCAGTAGAAGCATGGTGGTTTAACTTTTTGCAAACGGGCGTGGTGGAATTTATCAAAGAAGAAGACCTCACCAACCGCGAGATTATCCGCAAGCAATGGGACATCACCGAAAAACAGGTCATGGCATATCTCAACACGCTCACCACAGAAGAACTCAATCGCAAGGTGATGCCACCGTCTTGGGAGAATAAACCCGCGATTACGGTGCGTGATGCGCTGGTGCAGGTGGCAAATCATAGCACCGACCATCGCTCACAAACGCTATCGGGGTTACATCAATTGGGCGCGACCACCATCGAACAAGATTATCTGGTGTATTTATGGGAAAAAGAGACGGGCAAATAGCAACCGTTAGGTAGTCGTGGGGTGCATTTTATGTGGCTATGTCTATAATGAAGAAAAGTTGTTATAAAATGAGGATATGCTCCCATGAAATATGTCGTCCTAATCAGTTTGATATTCCTGCTGGGGATAAGTAGCGTCTTTGCCCAAGAGACCACGCCCCCTGTCCCAACACCTTTTGCCCCACCACCGCCAAGCTATCGGCAGACAGGCTTCACCTATCATGCCCAATGGTGGAATAACTGTGGACCCGCCACTGTCACCACTGCACTCAGCTATTTTGGCTATACCGAAGACCAAGCCCGTGCCGCCAATTGGCTCAAACCCAATACCGAAGATAAGAATGTCAGTCCATGGCAATTGGAGCAATTTGTAGATACCCAAGTGTCAGAATTACCTGTGTTTTCGTTATATCGCTATGGTGGGACGCTGGAACGCCTCAAAATGCTCATCAGCAATAATTTTGTGGTGATGATAGAAGCAGGCTACGACCCAGACCGTGCCAATCAGGGGTGGATGGGGCATTATTTGCTGGTGGTCGGTTATGATGATGCCCAACAGATTATCATCACCAACGACAGTTATGATGGTGAAGGCTTAGCATATAGTTATGCCCATATCGAGGAACATTGGAAGCATTTTAATTATATGTATTTTGTGATTTACGAAAGCGCCCGTGAGCCAGAACTCTTTTCTCTGCTCGGTGAAGATGCCGATGTGCGCGAAAATTATATCAACGCCTTTGAGGTCGCCCGTGAACAAGCCACCGCCAATTTGACCGATGGTTATGCGTGGTTTAATATGGGCAGTATGCTCACCAAACTCGAAATGTATGAAAACGCCGCCGCCGCCTTTGACCAAGCCTTTAGCCATAATATGCCATGGCGCACCACATGGTATCAGTTCATGCCATTTGAGGCTTATTATCACATGGAACGGTATCAGGACGTGTTAAATATGGCGCAAACCCTCATAGATAGCAGTAGCTCTTATGTCGAAGAAGCCTTCTACTATGCAGGGCTCGCCCGTGCGGCATTGGGCGAGACAGACCGCGCCATCAACAATTTTAACGCCGTATTGACCTTTAACCCCAATTTTTTCCCTGCCCGTGAAGAAATTGCTCGGCTCAACGGGACTGCGCCCTAAAATCATCACTTCTGGTGGCGGGTATATCGGTTATATCTGCCATCTATCATATGGCATCCTCACAACCCATTTCATCAAAAAACCCCCTATAATGAAATAAAAACCTAGTGAAAGGGATATAATGGAACAACTATTTTGAATTCAAATGATTTTCAAATTTCAATGGATAAGCATTTTCAAGTCAATTATCAGCTTAAATCACCCCTATCCCCCCAGCCCCCTTATCC
>Ga0163154_10003914_pt1 | contig 20093 bp, 13 predicted proteins | sample OliLakLV19MP9P1_FD_148649 | JGI IMG/M metagenome (GOLD analysis project Ga0163154, IMG submission 148649) | Freshwater microbial mat bacterial communities from Lake Vanda, McMurdo Dry Valleys, Antarctica - Oligotrophic Lake LV.19.MP9.P1 | ecosystem: Environmental > Aquatic > Freshwater > Lake >...
GTTGGGTGATACTGTCATTAGTGTGACGGGTTTAGCTTATCCTGGTCGAACTTTAAATATTTTACGAGACACAGTGACAGTAGGTACTGTGCGTGTCGGTACCGATGGTAAGTTTGATTTTACGACTAACGCTACTCCAGGGACTTCGTCCCTCGGTTTTTGGTCTACAGATACCCAAAATACAAGATCAATAACTTTAAACTCTACTTTTGATGTGACTCAAGGAGCGGTGACAAATATTTCAGGAATTATTTTGCCACCGACTATTCGAGTACTAAGTCAAAATGTAAATCCTGGCGATGTGGTTATAGTTTCTGGTCAAGGAGTCCCAAATACTAGAATTGAACTACACGTCAACAACAGTGAAAGGGTAGAGAACACTACCTCAGCTGCTAATGGAACTTATTCAATTAGTTTAAATACGGCTTTGCTTCGGGTAGCAGAACATACTCTTAGGGTCCGTTCCGTTTCTGGTACAGCACCACTAACTACTCAAAGTAGTTTTAGTTCAGCTTTACAGCTTTTTGTTGGAGTAGATGGAAAAGTTACGCGTCCGTCAGACTTAAACCGTGACGGCAAAGTTAACCTGATCGACTTTTCTATTTTGATATTCTGGTGGGGAACTGCTGGTGGAAACTCAAATCCTCCGGCCGATATAAATGTTAATGGTAGAGTGGGGATTGAGGATTTTTCTATTTTGTTGTTTAACTGGACTGGGTAAGAAATATTGAGTGCGGTCTTGCTTTTGAGTTCGAGTTCCAGGAATTGGCTTTAGGAAAGAGCAAATTTGGAACCAAATTCAAAATATGTCCTTTCAGTCATTAAAAATTAGGTTCACCACAAGGGTATTTCCATTTTTATATTCCTTTCAGTCATTAAAAATTAGGTTCACCACAAGGGCATTTCCATTTTTATATTCCCTCCGGTCATTAAAAATTAGGTTTACCACAAGGGCATTTCCATTTTTATATTCCTTTCAGTCATTAAAAATTAGGTCGGATCTGGAGCCAGGTTAGAAAATATTATTTACTTAGCGTTCGGTCTCCAGCTCCAGCGAATTAAGTAAAACAAGGAGTCGTTAGACGACTATGATTTTACTTATGCAGTTACAATTTTGGTTTCGACCTCACAGGGAGAAACCAAAATATGTTACCTGCACCCTAGGGAAGGACAAATCGGGAGCCAAGTTAGAAAATATTATTTACTTAGCGTTCGACTTCGAGTTCCAGGGATTCTCCCTGGGAAGGTCGGATCCGGAACAAAATTCACAATATGCCCTGTGGGCATTTGTTCATTTTTGTGTATAAAGTCCTTAATTTAAATAATAAAAAAGCTACAATGAAAGAGTACTTATTTTGGGGGTAAAAAATTAGTTTTACTGCGTGCTTTTTCGTAAGAGAAAACACGAATGCTTCAGCCGAGTGTTCCAGAGTAGGTATGTTTTGCAGCGCTTTATAAATAAAGGGAGTGGAGACCCTTTATGTATGAGTATCTGCTCATTTAGTTGGTCGGTCGCGGAGATTTTTCTAAGCTGACAAGACTAATACAACGTAGAGCAACATGATAAGAACGAATACAACGTTCAAGTTGCTCCAAGCAATCGCTGCAGTAGTTACTTTAGCCACCATTTTATGGTTTGCCGGAGTTCCTTTATTCCGAACCGCGGAAGCTGCAAATGTCACCTCCTTTAGTAACACCCTCTCAACTTCAGAGCCACTTGAGGAATCAAACCACACGATTTCTTTTGTGACTCCATCTGGCCTTTTGGCTGGAGAAACGATCTCAATTGAATTTGGGACAACTAGTTTTGCCGGAATCGGAGCCATCGCTGCTTTGGACATTGACTTAAACGTCAACGGTTCTGAGGAAGCTTTGGTGGACGGTGCTGCAAACGCTGCTGATTGGGGAGTGGTCACTGCTGGTACCGTGATTGATATTACAAGTGGAACTGACACCATCGGTGCCGGAGCTACGGTAACTATTCAAATCGGTACTCACGCATCAACTGGGGGAACTGGTGTCAACCAGATTACCAATCCTAGTGTTGATTCATACGAAATAACACTATTGGTAGGAGCTGCTGATACAGGCGCAACCAGAGTAGTAATTGTACCTGTAGTTACTGTTTCTGCTCAAGTTGATACAATCTTCAACTTTACAGTTATAGGAGTAAACGCAGACCTTTTGGTTAATGGAGATACTACAACTAGTACTTCAACTCCAACTACGATTCCTTTTGGAGTTCTAGCAGATGGAGTCGCCAAGACTGCAGCTCAAGATCTACAAGTAAGTACAAACGCTGCTAATGGGTTTGTTGTGACAGTTATCACTGATCAACAACTTACCTCAGCTACTGGAGCCGATATTGATGGATTTGTCGAAGGAAACTTCACTACAACTCCAACTCTATGGGATTCACCAGTAGTGGTATTAGGGGACGACGATACTTATGGTCACTGGGGGATTACTACCAATGACGCTACTATATCTGCAGGATTAACTGATCTTTACGATGTGCTAGGAACTGGACGTCTTTACGTCTCTGCTTCAAGTACACCTGTTGAAGTCTTCAGACACAATGGTCCTGTAGATGGAACCACACAAGGAATCGGTCTTACTCGTGTAGGGTACACGATCGAAATTTCTGCTTTGCAAGAAGCGGGAGACGACTACACAGCTACATTGACATATGTAGCGACGCCAGTATTCTAAATAGATATTGGCTCCAAGCTTGGAGTTAACGCAAGAAACCCTATCTCCCACCACGAGACGGGTTTTTTGTTTGTCTGTGTACAGTCAAAAACTAATTCAATATGCTTTGATATAATTTAAAGATGATTACACGTCTATTTGTTTTACTTGGGTTCTTTTTTATATTTGCTCCAGGAGCTCTTGCGGCCACTTTATATATTGACCCAGGAGTAAAGACTCTGGGCCGAGGCGACGCCATGACTGTAGCTGTACGGGTGATGCCAGACAAAGAGGCTGGGGAATGTATTAATGTAATTGATGCCACAATCACTTATACTGAAAATATCCAGCCAGTAGACATCTCTATCGGTAAATCTATTTTTAATGTCTGGGTAGAGCCACCAACTATAAATAAAGAAAATCGCACCATTACTTTTGCTGGCGGTATTCCAAATGGTTACTGTGGTCGAGTAGAGGGTGATCCTAGACTCACTAATATAATTGCTGAGTTTATTTTTAGATCACCCGGACTGATGATTGGCGCTTCAAATGATCCAATCGCCCGCATAGATTTTGGTGAGGACACTCAAGTTTTGCTAAACGACGGACAAGGATCTCAGGCGCCACTCAGAACTCTTGGAGGAACGTTTACTCTGGAAAAAGGCGCTGGTGCTGGGGGTATAGTCGATGACTGGAGAGAGGCGGTTGGTGAGGATAATACTCCTCCTGAGAGTTTCAGTATTGAATTAGAAAAGGACGACCAAGGAGTTTACTTCAGTGGCAAGAATTTTATAGTTTTTTCTACCACTGATAAACAGACTGGAATAAGTCACTATGAGGTTACTGAGGAGCCTGTACTAGAGTTTAAGCAATTTAACTGGGGTGCTACCGGAGTTCCGTGGATTAAAGCTGAAAGTCCTTATGTGCTAAAAGATCAGACTCTCAATTCGGTTATTAGAGTAAGGGCTATCGATAAGGCTGGGAATGAATACGTGGCTACTTTTGTACCTGATGAATCAAATAAAACCCTATCTAGGAATGATCTTTATATGTTCATCTTAGCTGGAGCCGCGGCGCTAGTAATCTTGATTCTGGTAATTATCCTGATAGTAAGCCTTAGACGTCGTAAGAAAAAGAAGGACAGAAAAGCTCACGATGAGGATAAGGAAGAAGAGGTAACAAGCATCTCGAATATAGAATAATATGAAATTGTACTCAAAAATAAATTTACTTTATATCCTCGCTCTAGTTTTGGTATTTTTTCCCAGCATAATTCTAGCGGCTAATTTATCAGTTTCTCCTGCTACCGGAGTCTATAGCGCTGGTACTTCATTTACCGCTAAAGTAATAGTAAATACACAGGGTAAACCAATAAATGCCGCTGAAGGAACACTTAAATTTAACCCAAATGAAATGTCAGTGGTATCTGTAAATCGTTCAGCTTCTATTTTCAACCTGTGGGTCACAGAACCAACCTTTTCAAATTCAGCTGGAACGATAAGCTTTAGTGGAGGGATGCCGTCTGGTTATACTGGTGGCTCCGGGACTATCTTTACGGTCACTTTTAGAACTACAAATGCTGGTACAGCCAGACTTTCACTAACTGGCGGTTCAGTTTTGGCAAACGACGGTATGGGCACCAACGTCCTCTCAGGTATGAGTGGAGGAACCTTTACCATTAATGCTCCGTTTACCAGCCCAGTGCCTGAAGTAGTAGAATATGTAGCACCAGCCAATACTCCTGGTACACCAAAAATATCCTCGGGCACGCATCAAGACTCAAGTGTTTGGTATCAAACAAGGAAAGCTGTTTTAAGCTGGGACTTACCAGCCGGCATAACTGAAGTTAGAACTCTTTTAGACAAGTCGGCAAATTCTATTCCGACTAAAGTATATTCAGATCCCATCAGAACTATTACGATTGATGACTTAGATGAAGGGGTTTCATTTTTTCATTTACAGTTTAAAAATAATGACGGGTGGGGAAGAGTGGCTCATTATCGACTAGCTGTAGATACTGAAAAACCTAGTGAGTTTACTATTTCCAGTGCCAGCGAAGATGTGTCTAATCCAAATCAAATCTTACGCTTTGAAGCTAAAGATGCGACATCAGACATAAATCGCTATAAAATAAAAATTAACAACGATGAACCTTATGAATATATTGATAAGGAAAATACCAAGTTAGTCACCTTGCCGACTTTGTCTCCGGGATATTACGCGCTCATCGTTGAGGCGTTTGATGAGGCTGGCAACAGCATTATTTCCTCGCATTCATTTACCATTGAATCTTTTGCTAAACCAGTTTTCACTGACTACCCAAGTGAAATTAATGAAGAGGTAATACCGGTTATTAAAGGTCAAACAAAACCTAATGCAGAAGTAACTATATCTCTAAATAAAATCGGCTCTGATGCAGTAGATTATTTAGTCCAGGCTAATGATTCAGGGATCTTTATATTTATCCCAGAAGGAACTTTTTCTACTGGGGTCTATGAACTCCAGGCCAAGGCCAAAGACAGCTTTGGAGCTGAATCTGAGCCTTCAGAGAAGATAAGAATCGCGGTACAAACGCCAGGCTACATGCAGATCGGTTCCTTTATAATCAATATACTTTCAGTGGTTATTCCGCTTATGGCCCTAGTATTCTTGCTTGTCTTTGCTAGTTTATTCATGGTAACTTATCTAAGAAGATTCCGAAAAAAAGTTTCAATTGAATCAGCCGAAGTGGCACAAGTGCTAGTAAATGAATTTTCTTCACTGCAAAATATTGTAACCGAAAAGCAGTCTGAGATTACTGGTTCACGAAAGTCTAAAAAGTTGACCAAACTCGAAGAAGACTTATTTACTTCATTACACGAATCATTAGAAAATTCAAAGAACAAAATTAAGAAAGAAGTGTCCGACGTTGAAGGTTTAGTTAAAAAATAATTTACATTTAGAGGCCTATGAACTCAAAATATCTACTAATCGGATTAATCACTGGCATTTTGTTTATTTATATTGTCGCTTCGGTTATTGTTAGCAGTAAAACTGAGGCCGTTCTAACAAACTTGGATTCTGAAATTCAATTACAAAATAGTAAACTAGTGGCTACGGCTGCCTTACTTTCTCGTGGTGCTGCCAATGACGAAATTACCGTCTCTTTCCCTGAGTGTCAAAATGCTGACTCATTGGCCTACGACAGCTTGCTGTCCGATCTAGATAAAGGCCTATCCCGAGATCAGCTACAAAGCCTGCAGTTGGTCTTTAGTCGTTGTGGTGACGCTGCTTCAAACAGACGAGCAGCTATGTCTATGCTCCTCGAGCAGCAAGTCGAAAATCTAAACACTCTAGCTCAAGTTAAAAGTACTTTTTCCGGTAAAGTGGATGCTGTAAATGATGTCGCTACTTGGGTCACTTTAGCTGAGACTGAAAAAGAGATTAGTTTTCTCTTTACCAGCTTAGTTACCAATCAGGGTGATATCATAGATATTCTAGCTGGCGGTGGTAGCTATGGTTCAGAAAAAGTTGAAGAGATCAGACTTTTAGCTGAAATATCACGCGGTAAGCTTTCAGAATTAACAGCCGAAGCTTCAAGTCTGAGACAAGAGGTTATGTAGTCATTATGAAGTATTTTCAGTCACTTTGGAAAAAAATTACGCATCGAGAAAAAAGGTCTCGAACCGTGCGTTACATGTTTCCTTTGGTGTTAGGTGCCCTGGCTATTTTAGGGGCTTCGGTAATATCGACTCAAAAATCATATATTAAGCTAGTGCCGTCTCAAACTTCGGTTCTAAATGGTGAACGTTTTTCTATTCAAATCTACGCTTCGGCACATGTGCCGGTCAATGCCATTGATATAAAGATTGATTTCTCTCCGAGTACAGTCGAGATTATCTCCGTCGACAAAGGTCAGTCAGTCCTGACTATCTGGACGGAAGAGCCCAAAGTTAGCGGCAACACGATCTCTCTTAGTGGCGGAACTTTTAGAAAAGGCTTTGTGGGTGAGCACTTGATAGCCACTATCAAAGTACAAGCCATGGCTGCAGGTAAGACCGAGTTTTTTATTAAAAATGCCAATCTTCTGGCTGGTGATGGTAAAGGTACCCCAGTGATTGTTAGTACTTCTGAGACTTCGTCTAAGGCTAGTTTTTATATTTATGACCAAAGTGAAGACCCTTCAACAATAGAAGCCAATATTGGAATAATAATAAACGCAGACATTGATGGTGACGGCAAGGTGACCCTCAAGGATATAAGCTCATTTATGGCTGCTTGGAACTCTCAATCGAAAACTTACGATTTTAATAATGATGGACGGATGAATTTTATCGATTTTTCTATTATCTTAGCTAAATCCTTCTTTAATTAGACATAAAATATTATCTGTAGTGTTGATAACCAAGTAAATATTATTGAAAAATACTGTTATTATTGTAGTGTGATGGGTTTTCTACTCTCCGCTACAAATGGCTGTCGCCAGATGAGTAAAAAAATTCGCAATAGTTTAATAAAGAAAACAAATTCTCGATCTAGAGTTGGTTTTGTTAGAACTTCTAAACTTTCAGAAGAAGTTTTTTTGAGACCATCATTTTTATATAGATTTGTTTATTCAAGCAGACTCAGTTTTCTGGCAGCTTTTCTGATACTGATATCATTTTCACTGCAAGGGGTAGAAAATGTTTACGCTGCAGAAGAAGTCGCCGCTCCCGTTGCCGTAACTGAGACTGGAGCAGAAAGTACTTCGTCAAATTATGTATCCGAAGATGTGTCTATAACTGACGGGGAAGTTATTGCAGAGGTTTTAGATACTACTACTGAAAACATTATTGTAGAGACTGAAACCGACCTATCAAACACAGGCACCACAACAACTGCATCTACTACAGAAGACATCAACCCTGACGGGGAGACTGACAGTGTTGTAGATAATATGAACGCCAATAGTGAAAATGAAACCATTAATGACGAAGAAGAGTCTGCCTCAGAATCAACTGAAGATGCTTCTGTGGCGGTAACAAATGAATCAGTTAACATCTCTGAAAACGATTCAGCTTTTTCCTTTAATAAAGACGAATGTACTCAGCTGGCCACAGGCTCTTTCTACTGTCTTTTACCACAAGAAAACATACTTGAGGATGCTCTGTTTTCCGCTCCCGACTCAGATGGTGATATGGAAATTTTCTTTGTGAAAGACGGAGTCCAAGCGCAAATTACCAAAAACACTTATGACGACGCAGCTCCGTATTACGACCAGAATTCACACACTATAGTTTGGCATCGTTTGATTGATGATCGCTACCAGGTCGTAGTTTACGATATTGAAACCAATGAAGAGAGACAACTAACTAGCGACAATACAAATAACATGGAGCCAAATCGCCAAGGTGACTATATCGTATGGCAAAGATGGATTGATGGTGGTTGGAATATTATCCTGCTGGATGGGGAAAAGGAAACTCAAATTACCAAAACTACTAGTCACAATGTAGCTCCTTATATTCATGGGGCACTTGTTGTTTGGAATAGACATGCCATAGACGGAGGTAAAACTATTGAAATGTATGATATTGCTAGTCGCACTTACGTCACCGTTGAAGACCCTGATGGACTTTCGGTGTCAAATCCGAGAATGGTTTTTGTTTACGACTCACTCCATCCAAACGGTGACATTGTGACAAAAGGTTACGACCTCTTGGCTAAGCGGTTTATTGAACTGGATTCATTGCCACGTGACTTACCAGACGAGATTCCTCAGAGTGATTCTACTGGAGAAACAAGGGCCCTGATACAAAGTAAGCCAAGTCCAAAGTCTGAGGTCGAGGAGAGTATGATTGACGGAAATATCAGTCATGGTTCAGGACCTGATCCGTTGATTACTAATCATAACTCTACTTCTACACTAAGTAATGCCCCAACGACTCTAAATTCTGCTTTGAGTATAAATTCTACTGCTACCACAAGTGATATGGTTCTGGACTTGTCTATCCCTGTGGAAACTCCAGTACCTAAAGTTGAAGAAGTTGCCTTTGATCTTGTGATTCCATCCTTGGCTGTAGATCAATCAGTGTCCACTTCTAGTGTACAAAACTAGCTCTAAATTAGAGATATATAAGGTACAATAAGGAAATCGGGTATGAATTTCCGGGGTTTATTAAATATAGGTAAAATTTCCTTTGCGGCTACACTAGTAGTGTCTATTTTTGTTGGTATCAATACCGGTATTTTAATAAATCTTCAAAACTTTTTTTCAACTGCTGAGGCAGCTGTAGTGACTTTGGACCCTACACCAAACACCACAGCCTCGTCTCACAGTATGTCAGGAACCAGTTTAGTTTTTATTAATGATCAAGTTGGCTACAAATTCCATCGCTTCGGCGCCACTCCTCACAACGGAATGTGTGTCTATCGCAAGACCACCAACGGTGGAGATACTTGGGGTACTCAAGTTCCAGTTGATAACCAAACTGACTGTACAGCAGTTGCTGTTTGGTACGATCGGTGGACCCCTGGAGACTCAGGAAACTTTATTCATATTGCTTCCTACGATACAGGTGCTGATGAAATGTTTTACAATCGACTTGACACCGCTAATGACTCGCTTCTCTTAACTACATCGACTAGTACTATGCCGGGCTTAGTTACTGCTTATGGTGCAGGAACTAACGTTATAAGTGTGACCAAGGCCACCGATGGCGAAATCTATATGAATGTGGACGACAGTAATGGAACTTTTATTAGGTCTTGTTCAAGCAATTGTAATATTGGCTCTAATTGGGCTAACGTAGGCACTCCGCCACAAGGTAATAATAATAGTTGGAGTATCTTAATGCCTTTATCTGGAGGTGATGTGATGTTAATTAACAGAAGTATTACAAACATTATTCGATCTAGTGTTTGGGCAGGTACAACTTGGACATCTTTTAATAACATTGATGCATCTGCAATAGGGAATGCAACTTACGATGTGGGTATGTCAGCGACAGTGGATGTAACTAATGGAGACATATATTTGGCCTACACAGCTGACAATAATGACTTCACAGTTTCCGATCATGATATCAGGACGGCTATTTTTTCGACTGGATCATGGGCTGTAAAAACAGATGTTCTGACCAACGTTGCTTCTAGGGGCATATTGCAGGTAGCTATTGGTCGCGATTTGAACAACGGTGATATATATGTTGGTTATACCGCTAGATCGGCCATTGCTAGTACAACTTCGTCAAATATTTACTGGACTCAGTCTACTAATGATATGGTCTCTTGGGGATCAGAACAAGGCCCGGTGAATACTGTGTCTGGAGATATGTACGGTATAAATATGAATTTGATGTCAAATGAAAGATTTTATGCAACTTGGTTTGACAACGTGGCCGCTATTCGTGATGTTTTTGGAAATACTGTAGCTGTTATTGGTCCAGAAATTACCCTTAATAGCTTCGGCTCTCAATTAGTAGAAACTAGAAATGAAGAAAATAATTTGTATCTTGGTGGAGGTTTTTCTATTGTGGCCCGTTCAAATAGAAGTGTAAATACCATTATAATTAGTGAAGCCGGTACCATTAACGCCCAAAATAATCTAAAAAATATTAAATTATTTTACGACTTGGATACCACCGCTCCTTATAACTGTGCCAGCGAGTCTTATTCTGGTGGTGAGTCTCAATTTGGATCGACCGTTGCTTCCGGTTTTTCGGGAAATGATGGGGTAGCTTCTTTTGCTACTTCACCAGTTAGTTTGTCTACTACACAAACTATGTGTATTTATGTTGTGGCTGATGTTCAGGCTTCAGCAGTAGACGGTGACACAATTGAAATTGTCATCACTGATCCCGTCAATGACGTGCTGGTCTCTGGAGTAGATACTTATCCTGATACAGCTGTATCAATCGCTGGTACTACTACAGTTGTGGATCCAAACAGAACTCAATTTGCTTATCATTGGCGTTTAGATAATGGGTCTGAGATAACTGCTTCTTCAGCTACAGCAGGTATCGAAAATACGCCTCTAACAGCTCTGCAAAAAAACACCCCCCGAAGACTTAGAATTGGAATTGCTAACCAAGGCTCAACTACCACCATGCCTTCGGTGTATCGTCTGGAATATGGACTAGCTGCTCCTACTTGCGATGTGGCTTCAGGCTGGACATCGGTTGATGATCCAATCTCTGTTTGGGATCTTTTTGGCTCAGTAAACATTACTGATGGAGATAATTCTACAAACATTAGTCCTACCAGTGGGGGTTTGACTGATATATTTGGCACAAATTTTGTAGGCACTAATGCAGCCCTTCGTGATACTAACAACAACACAGGTTCAGTTACTTTGAATATAGATGAATTTATTGAAGCTGAATTTTCAATCGTAGCTTCCACTTCGGCCCAAGAAGGTGAAACGTATTGTTTTAGAACTACAAGAAACGGTACTCCGCTTAGTACCTATTCAGTCTTTCCTCGAGTTACTATTTCAGCTGACGTACTTGTCCAAGCCTTTGGTAACCAGACCACAAATGTTTCAGTGCTAGGCACAAATCAATATATGGGTGGAGGTTTTAGTGTTAAAGAAAATTCTAGTTCGCGAAACTTAACTGACATAACTATTTCTGAGCTAGGAACAATTAGTGGGAGTTCAGGAGTTGAGAATATTAGGTTGTTCTATGAGTCTGACACTTCTGCTCCTTATGACTGTGCAAGTGAATCATATTCTGGGATCGAGCCTCAATTTGGCGCTAATGCTACAGCTGGGTTCTCTGGTTTTGGTGAGACAGTTACTTTCAGTGATAGTGTTGGTATATCTACAGTAAGTACAGCCTGTTTATATGTGGTTTTGGATATTACTGGTGCGGCCCAAAATACTGAAACTATCGACCTGGCTATTTCTTCACCAACTACTGATGTTCAAGTTAGTGGTGGGGCAACTGTCGGTCCTTCGGGAGCTATCAATATTACTGACGAAACAATCGTCCAAGGGGCTATCCTAGATCAACTTGCTTACCACTTTAGAAACGATGACGGTAGCGAGACGAGCGCTACTTCTGCTACTGGCGGTACGCAAAATTCGCCGTTGACTGAATTTACTCTCAACCAAGAAATTCGTGTTAGGTTTGCGGTTACTAACACTGGCTTAGTGTCTAGTGTACCGAGAAGATATCGTTTGGAATACGCGCCAAAAATTACCACCTGCGATATGGCTGTAGTGTGGACAAATGTAGATGGAGCTGTCGATGGGTGGAATATGTACGATTCATCATTTTTAACTAATGGAGAAACCACCACAGATATTTCTCAAGCTAGTGGTGGTGTGTCTGATGGTGCCGGTGTTTTCATTGGAACAAATGGCAATGTACGTGATACTGAATCATTGTCTGCCACTTCAACTATACCAGCCAACGATTATGTGGATTTGGAATACAGTATCACTTCAACCAACCTTACCTCTTATTCTACCACTTATTGTTTTAGAGTCTCAACCGCTGGCATAAGTCTTGGCTCATACAGTCAATACGCCGAAATTACTACTGCTGAAAAAAGAGATTATAAGATCCAGCGGGGTTCAACCCAAGTGTCTGGAACTTCGGCTACTTTGACTTCAGGGGTCAATTACGATCCCGTCTCGAGTAGTAGTCTAGCTTTTGTGCGAATTACTAATGCCCATCATACTGGCGCTGGTCATGACACTGGAGTAGTGAGTGCTCAAAACACTGATGACGTTACAGCCTACATATCAAATCCAGGCAATATTCAAACTAGCTTTACCATCACTAGGCCGCCAGCCGCCATAGCGAATACTAGAGTGGACTGGGAGATTGTAGAATTCATCGGAAAGATTGGTACCGACAATGAATTAAGGGTCCAAAATACAGCTACCTTAAATATGAGTGCCACTACAGTAGTGGCTACTGGTACAACCGTAGCCTCAGTATCTGACAATAGTAAGGTCGTAGTTTACATTACTGGCGTCTCAAATCGCAACGCTTCCAGAAACTTCTATGCGGGACAAGTGACTGCTTTATGGGACCCAGTGACAAAGTCTCCGGTTTTTAGACGTGGCGCTAACGGTGCAAGTATTATTGATATTAGCTACGCCGTAGTCGAGTATGTCGGACAAAACTGGCAAATCCAAAGAGTGGAGCATACCTATGTTGCCTCTGGAGTAACTGAGACAAAATCCATTACTTCAGTAAATAGTTTGTCTAGAACTTTTTTGCATGTGCAAAAACGAATGGGAGCCACCACCAACGTGGTTCATTTTGGGCATGAGGTATGGCTCTCTAGTATTGGCGCAGTCTCATTTAGATTGGAAACAGGAGCTTCAGTAGCAATCGAGCAGACTTCAGTGGCCTGGATCGTAGAAAATATTCAAACTGGATCAGGCGCTATGAATATTCAAAGGTCAAACGGAGGTACAACCGGTGGAGTGGCGCCTTTGGCACTGTCTATCGTACTGCCTTCGCCGCTTACAGCAATAAACAACACTTCGATTTCGGCTACAGCACGTGCGGCTGGAGCCAATACTACTTATCCTAGACCGATGGCTGGGTTCACTATCACTAGTACCAGTACGTATCAAATCTGGCGCAGTAATACTGGAACCGCTTTAACTTATCGGGTAGAACTGATCGAATGGCCGGTAGCCGACTTGGCGATCAGACAAAATTATTATCGCTTTTATGTTGATGATGGACTGCAGATACCACTTGATCCTTGGCCGATTGGTATCGATGACCTAGGAGAGAATTTTGCCATCACTACCGCCGACGAACCGCTAGGGATTGGCGAAAGACTAAGACTTAGAATGACTTACCGAACCATCAATGCCAGTATGCCAGCCGGTTTTGTAAACTTCAAAATGCAATACGCTTTAAGAATTTCCACCTGTTCAGCCATCGGTCCTGGAAGCTGGATCGATCTCGGCGCTTCCGGTAGCGGTAGTGTTTGGCGAGGGTATTCAGCAACCAATACTGTCGATGGAACCACTTTGTCCACTAATCCACCAACCGGGGGTGACTTATTGATTTCAATTGCAAATCGAGCTGGCTCCCTAGTTCACCAAAATCCGTCTCCGGTAAATCCATATCCTCAGGATGATGGTGATATTGTTGAATATGATTGGTATGTTGAGCAAAATGGCGCCAATCCTCAGAGTACCTACTGTTTTAGGTCTGTAAAAAGTGACGGAACTCCTTTGGATGGTTACAGTAATTATCCCCAAATCAGAACGGCCGGCTATACTCCAGTGATTGTAAATTGGCGTTGGTATTCAGATATAAATAATGAAACTCCAAGTAGTCCTTTAGCTTTAGAGAGTGTCGCGCCCATTGATATTGCCAATAACGACACCTTGTCTTTGCGTGTTGCTGTAGATGAAAGAAAAAATGCCCAGGGAGAAAATATAAAATTTAAACTCCAGTTTTCTGAGGATGTAACTTTTAACAATCCGATTGATGTGGCCTCTACCAGCACCTGTCAGGATTTGTCGTTATGGTGTTATGCTGAAGGTTCTGGAATTGATAATAATTTAATAACCAACTCAGTATTAACCAGTACCGATACCTGTGTATCGAGTGCTGGAGTCGGTTGTGGTGTTCACAATGCTGCTCCGGACTCCACAAATACGCATACCCATTTTGCTGGTGTAACTCAAGAGTATGGCTTTTATGTCAGGCATGTGGCCGCTAGAGTAAATGCGGTTTACTACTTTAGGTTATATGATGTTACCAATGACGTCCCAGTATTCTTTGCAGTTTCTTCTTCATATCCTTCTTTGGTAGCTGAAGGACCTACTTTGCAACTATCACTTTCTGGATTACCCTCAGGTACGTCAACTGCTGGGGTTATGACTAATGTAGCCACCACTCCAGCTGGTATCGGTTTTGGATCACTTTTGCTAAATTTTGACTCCATTGCGGCTCATCGTATTAATGTCCAAACTAACGCGTCTGAAGGGTATCAATTATTCAAGTTTGCTAGACATCAGTTATTAAGCAGTGGGGGATCTATAATTCCTCCGATTGTTGCCACCAACGTCCTGCCAGACAGCTGGGTTGACGCTTGTTTATCTTCAGCTCCTGGTTGCTTTGGATATCACGCCACAGACCCTACCCTAAAAGACGGCTCAACTAGATTTGCCGCGACCGATACTTATGCAGCCCTGGACACTAGCCCGGTTGAGATTATGTATAGCTCTATTCCTAGCGACGATACTCATGATATAGTTTACAGAATAAGGGTTAACCAGCTTCAGCCGGCTGGAAATTATGAGACTGAGATTGTATACATAGCCGTGCCGTCATACTAAATATGAAATTAAAAATTCTCACAACTTCAATATTTATTTGCTCAGTCATTCTATTAAGTGCCCCGGTTTCTTTGGCTTTAGCGGCCAACTACGTCGTGGCACCACTACTGGTAGATGTAGCTGGTGAACCGCGTGACACTTTCAATCAAACTATTACTCTTAAAAATAACGACACTAGGCCACTAAGACTTTACGCCTCAGTCAACGAGATAACTGTCGGTGATAATAGTGAAATAAAATCATTCGTTCCTTCTTCAATGAGTGATCGGACTAATACCATTACTAGCTGGATTGAAATCACTCGAGGTCGTATAGACCTGCCTCCAGGAGAGCAAAAAACAGTGCCCCTTAATATCCGCATAAATCCAGCAGCAAAGCCGGGAATATACCATGCTTTTATTGGTCTGGCTCCAGGTAGTAACCGTGATATCTCAGAGCAGAAAGTTCTCGATGGAGAAAGTCCTGGAGTAGTGATCCGAGTGGTGATCGGTTCTGATGAAACTGAGTTCTTAAAATTAGTTTCTTTTACTACCGACCGTTTCAGTCTTTCGCCTGAGAGTAGTGGGGAAGCCACTTATGTCTTGGAGAATACTGGAGACCTGCCCCTGGCTCCTAAAGGGGACATTATTATTTATGACAACCGCGGAAAGGAGTTGACTACCGTATCACTAGGAGACACTGACTCAGTACAGTTACTGCCGGGTGAAACCAAGACTTATACCGAAAAAATACCTTTCATCAACCGTATTGGGAAGAATAAGGCTTATTTATCACTTGAATACGGTACAAAAAACCGCGCTGCGCTATACGATACCAATTTTTACTACTCAATGCCCTGGACCTACCTACTCATGATCGTGTTATTATTAGGAGGTATTTGTCTGCTAGTGGTTTTAATTTTACGAAGAAGCTACAATAGAACTAGTCCTTTTGATCCGCATGAGCCTCAGGAAGTACCATTATATTTTGGTTCGAAAAAAGATCATGATGAATATGACCACGATATCAACCTCAAAAACAAAAAAAGCGATTTGGACAATACTGATTAGTGCGGCTCTTTTTGTCCTCAGCTTCGCTGCTGCAGAAGCTCAAGGTTCCTTAACTTTGAGTATCTCGCCATCTCTCTTCGACATGTCCGTAAGTCCGGGTCAGGAGTGGCGTAGTTCACTTAGAGTCATTAACGTTAACAACTATGATCTCACTGTCTATCTAGATGTAGTAAATTTTATTCAGCAAGGTGAAGGTGGCAATGGCATGTTTGTTCCGGTTTCAGAAGGTGGGGCTGAAGGAGTTACTTTAGCTGAGTGGTTTAGTGTTACTAGAGAAGCCATTGTTGTGCCTCAGGAGAAGTCAGTGGAGATTCCTTTCTCTGTCTTGGTGCCTGTTGATGCTAGTCCCGGAGGTCACTTTGCTGCTATTTTAGTAGGTACCAAGCCAACATCTCCTGAGGCTGGTCAGGCTAAAGTACAGACTTCACAAATGGTTACTTCTCTCTTTTTTACTAGAGTAGCCGGTGATATTGTCGAAAGTGGAAATATTAGAGAGTTTACTACAAAAAATTCCTACACCTCGTCTCCGGAAGCCACTTTTGATCTACGTTTTGAAAACAAAGGCAATGTCCACTTACAACCGCAAGGAAATATTCAGATTTTGAATATGTGGGGTCAAGAAAGAGGAATTATCCCGATCAATAATGCCTCACAGTTTGGTAATGTCTTGCCCGAGAGTATTAGAAAGTTTACCTTTAGCTGGAAAGGCGAGTGGTCTATTTCCGATATTGGTAGATATAAAGCTATTGTCTCATTAGCTTATGGTACTGAAGCTAGGCAATTCGTAACTGCCGAAACAATTTTTTGGGTCATACCATACAAACTCCTTTTAGGTATATTTATTACCCTAGTTACCTTCATTTTACTTATCACTTGGTTGGTCAGACTATACGTTAGACACATGCTCAACTTGGCCGGCATTAGAGTCTCCGATCAGATCGATCTAAGAAAGACTCGTAAACATAAAGTAAAATTATCTGAACCTATAAAGATTGGTCTGGCTGATCTAAAGTCGCGACTACGTTTTGCTATGACCTTGAGTGAAAGGCTAAAAGTTATCCTAAACTTTGTTGTTCAGTATTGGCTATTCTTCTTGGGGGCCACTGCTATTGCTATTTTTGTTGGAGTATTAATTTGGTATGTTTCGAGTGCCAATGTAGATCATCGAAGTTTTGAAGTTTCGTACATCAATTCAGACTCTAATGTCAGCCTAACTTCTGAAGAAATTATCTACAATCAACTTGTTGCCGAAAGACAGATAACTGAACCAGAAATTAATTCTAAGTTACCAGAAATTATTATCATAAATAGAGCTGAAATACCTGGTCTTGGTGCTGAAGCTAAAATAAATCTTGAATCAATTGGTTATAGAGTTACTAGCTTATCAGCTGATTTTACTTCAAAACAAAAGAGAACTGTTATAATTTATCCAGCTGGCATGGATGATGCTGCCCTTAGACTTAGTTCAAAGCTTAACAATGCTCCAATTTCAACTTACGAAGGCAGCCAGAAGGAGTCCTACATCACTGTCTTTGTTGGTAATGATATTACCAAAGAATAGTAGTATAATTATTGTATATGGATAAAAGAACAATTATTTTACTCAGCTCAATATTTATCTTATTAGTCATTGGCATGTTTGTCTTCACCTATCTCAAAAATAATGAAATCGCCGACACAGTTCCTCTAGACACTCAGGCACAAACCGAGGAGGTAAAGTATCCAAACATTACCAGGATTGATGCTAAACATTTCTTTATTGATGGTGAGCACACTTTTGTCGGAGAAATAATTTTACCAACCGTCTGTGATCTTTTAGAAGTAGACAGTTCTCTTAGTGAATCTGAACCTGAGAATATTACCTTAGCATTTAACGTAATCAATAATTCTACTGATTGCCCAGCTCAGGAGACTGCTCAACGTTTTTCCACCACTATCACTGCAGGCATGGACGCTACAGCCACGGCCACCTTTATGGGTCGAGTAGTGACTCTAAATCTGATTCCAGCGCAAGAAGGCGAAAAACCAGAAGAGTTTGAATTATTTATTAAAGGCTAGTTAGTTATGCTTAAAGATCAAAAGATACTTATTATTTTTCTAGTAGTCACGTTAATCTTAGCCGCAATTCTAACCTTATATATTCTTCATAAAAAAGATAATCAAGTAAAGGAAGAAACCGCAGCCCTGTTTTCAAATCCTGTCGGTGAGGCTCCTTATACTGACCTTTTAGGGAATCCAGTGGAGCTGGAACAGTACCTTGGTAAGACCTTAGTGGTAGCCACTTGGGCAAGCTGGTCTCCGTTTTCTAGAGATGACCTCATGGGTCTAAATGAATTGGCTCAAAATTTTAATTCAGAGCAGGTAGTTTTCCTAGCTATCAACCGGAAAGAGACCAGAGAACAGGCTGGTAGATATGTAAATACTCTACCAGAACTAAATAATCTTATCTTCGTTCTAGATCCTAGAGATCATTTCTACAATGCTGTTGGTGGCTACGCTATGCCAGAACTAGTTGTATACAACGAGAAAGGTGAAGTCATAGAGCACTACCGAGGGGTGGTACCGATCGGAGACCTAAAAACCCTATTAGAGAATTTAAATTAATTTCAGTATGAGTACAGACAGTGCCAATCCGTTTGACCAAATCAGTCATCATCTCACCACAGCTGCGAAAAGTTTGGACATTAGTGAAAAAGTTCTGAAAAAACTACTGACACCTCAATTTATAAGAAACGAGGAATTGGATGTAAAGACTAGTAAAGGAAATGAAACCTTTGAGGCATATCGAATCCAGTACAACAATGCTCGTGGTCCTTTCAAAGGCGGGATTCGCTTTCACCCAGACGCTGATGAATCCGAAGTAAGTGCTTTGGCTGCGGCCATGGCAGTAAAATGTGCCGTGGTCGACATTCCTTTTGGTGGCGCTAAAGGGGGAGTAGTGATAGATCCAAAACAATACAGCAGTGAAGATCTGGAGCTGGTATCCCGTGCTTACGTCCAAGCTTTCTTACCATATCTTGGGATTGACGTTGATATTCCAGCACCAGATGTCTACACCAATGCACAGGTCATGGCCTGGATGCTCGACGAATTTGAACAAGCTACTGGTCAGAATATGCCCGGTTTTATTACTGGTAAACCGATTGCTCTTGGAGGTAGCCTGGGCCGAGATACCGCGACGGCTCAAGGGTCGGTGTATGTCTTTCTAGAATATGCGGCCAACAATAAGATTTCACTTCACGGACTAAGGGTAGCCATCCAAGGTTTTGGCAACGCCGGAGCTACAGTGGCCAAAATACTCCATAACGAAGGGGCCAAGATCGTTTCAATCTCTGACAGCAAGGGTACTATTTCTTGTGCTGAAGGTATAGATCCGGTCGAACTCGAAGAATTTAAAAATGCCGCTCGTGGTAACTCAGTGATTGATTTTAAAAAGGAAGGAAATTTTGAAACCGGAGAGTCCGATGTTGTTCTGTTTGCTGATTGTGACTTACTTATACCAGCAGCACTCGACAATGTTATTACTGCCGAAAATGTTTCTCAGATAAAAGCTAAGACTATCTTGGAACTAGCCAATAACCCTACAACACCTGAAGCTGAGGAGTCACTAACAAAAAATGGAGTCGATATTCTGCCCGATGTTCTAGTCAATGCTGGTGGGGTAGCAGTCTCGTATTTTGAATGGGTGCAAAACCGGCAACAGTGGTACTGGACTGAAGAAGTGGTAGCTGAAAGATTGAAGGCGAAGATGATCTCTGCCTTCAAGTGCGTCAATGTCAAAAAGACAGCTGAAAATAGCTACCGCCAAGCGGCTTATATAGTAGGTGTAGAAAGGTTGGCTACGGCTATTTCTCTCCGATCAAGCTAGGTTTAGGTGTACCTTCAAGAATCTAACGCAACACCAGTCATCTGATAAAAGAACTCATAAGGAGTGAGTCCGCCCAACCTCTTTCTTGGTCTCGAATTAATAAGGTACTCTGCTTGCGCAATGTCTTCATCAGTAATGGTACTCCAGTCGGTTCCTTTAGGAAAGAAGCGACGAAGCAACCCATTGCAGTTCTCGTTACTTC
>Ga0163154_10003916_pt1 | contig 20081 bp, 18 predicted proteins | sample OliLakLV19MP9P1_FD_148649 | JGI IMG/M metagenome (GOLD analysis project Ga0163154, IMG submission 148649) | Freshwater microbial mat bacterial communities from Lake Vanda, McMurdo Dry Valleys, Antarctica - Oligotrophic Lake LV.19.MP9.P1 | ecosystem: Environmental > Aquatic > Freshwater > Lake >...
GGCGGCGGCACAGGCGGCGGCGGCACAGGCGGCGGCACAGGCGGCGGCACACTCCCCGATCCGTGGGTCATAGACGATCCAGATGCCACCAACGGTACTAACTGGACGCTGATAGTCGTAATATTATTCATCTTGTTGATACTGATTGCGGCTGTTATCGGGGTGTGGATAGCGTTCGGCGACGACAAACCGCCACGAAAAAATCAATAAACGTGTTTACATAGATCAATATACGCGACTAGTTTTCGATATTTAAAACGGCGATATATTTGAATTTCGTTTTAAACATGAGTACTTTTACATGTAATATGACGGAAATTGGGCTGCCATTTAAAGAAAAAGGGTGGACCGGCGCTGCCGATTTGCTTTCGCAACGCGTGCGAGATGAGCGAAAACTCGAGATATTAGTGGAGTCGATCGGTAGTACGTTGAACGGCAATCGTACACAGGCGCGCGGTCTCGCCGGCACGTTCACGGAGTGTTATCGACACTATCCCGACTCGCGTGGGTTTATACGCGAGTGCCTGCCGTCACTACAGCGTGCCGTCTTGGAATATGCAGATGCGCAACCGCATTTCACTAGTTTGGACGCTGGCACCGACGCGTCCGTGACGCTTAGTCGTCGCGCCGTACATGCGCTGTTAGCGGGTATGATGTTCTGCATATACGATTATGGTGACCGCCCCGAGGACTACCCCGAGTTCTCGATGTCGTCAGCATATCGACACGGTAACTATGTGCTACTGCGATTTCTGATACAGTATTTCACGGCGGTACACGACGACCCGTCTCTACTCGAGGGCTCCATCGTCATTTCGCGGCGGTGTGTCGACGGTGTCGACTGGGCCGACGCCCCGGAATTATGCGGCGACGTACAGACACTGTCGACAAGATGCGAGGATCCGCCCAGTGACCACATCGTTGATTTTGCCAACAAGTATATTGGGGGAGGCGTACTGTCGAGCGGTGCCGTGCAGGAAGAGATAATGTTTATGATTCACCCGGAATTAATAGTAACGCGGCTGTTTTGCGAGCGCATGCATGACCTTGACGCTATTGTCGTGCGTGGCGTCAGGCGCTTCTCGACGTATGTCGGGTATAGTCGTCACCTGAAATATTTCGGCAAGGGCGACTTGTTGCCCCGCAATTTCACGTGTATAGACGCGAAACCGGCGCAGGGTATCGCACAGTACATAGTGGATTTTGACCGCGACGTCAACAAGGCATACGCCGGCTTCGCGGATCTCGAGTCGTCATATGTGCCATCAGTTGCGACCGGAAAGTGGGGTAGTGGTGCTTTCGGCAAGGACTCGCAACTCGGATTCCTGCAGCAGTATCTCGCGGCGGCACATGCTGGGGTATACCTGATATACTGTGTGTACGACGATCCGGATCTACTGGTGCGTGCCGCCGAGTTTGTAAACGCGACTCGAGGCCGCACTGTCCGTGATGTGTACCGTGCGTATAAGGCGTCTAGCGACTATAACCGGGGCGTGTTTGACGCGGTGCTGCGGCAGCTAGACCCGTAGACGCGGGTCCACTGTAAACGTGGGTACACCGTAGACGCGGGTCCACCGTAGACGTGGGTCCACTGTAAACGCGGGTCCACCGTAAACCGGTCCTACCCCATATACGCATTAAAAAATGAATATATGTATCCAATAGTTGTATACTCATAAATGGCATATGCCAAGAGGGAGCGTCTCGAGACGGTGCTTATTTCGATTCTCGAGAGGATAGCACAAATAATGGCCACCCCGTTAATCGATTAACGACGCGTGAAAATTACTGTTGTTTTTTGTATATGGGTTATATGGGTTATATGGGTTATATGGGTTATAGGTGTTATAGGTGTTATAGGTGTTATATGGGTTATAGGTGTTATAGGTGTTATATGGGTTATAGGTGTTATATCGTTACACCCCAAAACCCGACGTTAGATTATGCAGGTACTCGTACGGGTGTGTAATCAGGTCCATTGGCAAGTCGTCGCGCTCGAAACTGATGCGACCCTCGCGTGTAGAATTCGTCGAGTATTCGCTGATGTGAAAATCGCACTGTATGCGTTCGCCGTCGCGTTTGAGCGTGTATTTTAAAATATCGGTCTTCACGTACGCGTTCAAATGAGAGGTACGTGTCGACTTTAAGCCGTGATGCATATGTTTAATCATCGACTTCAAGCCGTGATGCATATGTTTAATCATCGACTTCAAGCCGTGATGCATATGTTTAATCATCGACTTCAAGCCGTGATGCATATGTTTTAATCATCGACTTCAAGCCGTGATGCATATGTTTAATCATCGACTTCAAGCCGCAATGCATATGTTTTTCGAGTTTAGTGTCGCATCGTCGTTCATGGTGTATATATACCGTCTAAAACTCTAGTTTTTTGTCGAGAAGACGCTTGTTACCCATACTCAGAATTGGAAATTGTTCATACCCGCCCTCGTGTAGTTTCAGGCGCACAGCGGTTACAACCTCGCGAGCCGTCCAACCCTTGCATGATTTTAGCGTGTCGAGTAGTGCCCAAGTGAGTGCACCCTGCCCTACCCCCGATATAAAAGCGTCTGAACTGGTTTGCGAATCCATACACCCGCTAATCGCCAAAACGTCGTCCGACTGCTTATACGGTAGACTCTCCTGCGAGAGGCGTTTACCACGCGAAAACGACCTAGGACTGTCTATGATGCTGCCACTGTGACAGCTGTCGGAAACGACCCGCAACCGGACTCCGACCGGGATACGATTAACCATTCGCTCTTTCAATTCATCGTCGACTATAAACCGCGTATCGTCGTCTAGACTATCAACGGGGCACCAGCACTCGTCCTGACCGTCCGACTCGTCGCCGGCCTTACTGTACGGCGAGTTGCGGGGCGCGTCCCTAATTCCAGTGCCGTGACCCGAGTAGTGTACAAATAGCGTGTCGCCGGCGCGTAGTTTTGCGACTGCGGTATCGAGTTGACGCCAGATATTGTCGCGTGTCGGGATGAGATTTTCATTGCGCGTAATACGCGGATTGTCGGTCATCACTACAACGTCGGACTCGGCGTATCCACACTCGGCGGTGATATATTTTTTCACGTTAAGAACATCATTGATGCACCCGTTCAACGGACATGAACTACCCGGATAGTTGATACCCATCAAAACGGCATACTTTGTCATTTGTGTATATACGTAGTATATTATACCCCTGTATAGCGTATCGTCTAAATCGTATTTAAACAGTAGGGCGATGGTAATATATACACTTAATGACACAAGTTTACAGCACCAATATTCCGGAAAACTTGCTGACGGAATCCAAAAACTTACAGCACGTCATGGTGCGATTCGACACAGTACCCGCAGCGCCTAAAAAGGATTTGGTGACTTTTATTGACAATAGCAGCATTTCACTGTTCTATCTGCCGGTCGTAAAGAGTATCCTGGCGGAGTGGATGCAGAAAACGCAACACGATTGCCACTTAACCGACTGTCTCACTTTCAATCTGGGCGTCAAGAACATGCTATTTGGCGACAATCCGCAGGAAAACGCACAAAAAATTCGCGAAGTTTTACACTCCGATGCGGTTGACGAGGTCAACATGTCGGAGCCGTTTTATACGCTAAACGCATACCTCGACTCGAAGATTGAGCGGTCAGTACTGACTCGCACCACCGTCATTTTCGTAACGTTCTCGTCAAAAACCACCCCGAATCCCGAGTTTGGTGACCACTTACGCGGGTTTCTGCGGCGCGTACAGTATATGCCGGTAGACGTGCATGTCATCGGGTTCGGCGAGTTGCAACCCGCCAGTCTGTGGAACATGCTAACGGGACTCGGGTCGCTTTCCGGTAGCTACCAGGCGTGTATGCTCGAGTTCACACCCGAGAAGATTATCATGGACCGCGATGCCGACAAGGACGTCGAGAAGATTGTCGCGAAACACCGTGCCGATATGGAGCGGGAATTCCGCACGTCGCTATCTACACTCGACCAGTTCGTGCGGTCCGCAGACGCGTTCGCTTATGTCGGTGGCGACCCGTCGACACTGCGACGCGTGGCGGCGGTCAACGGCATGTCGCGTTGCATTATGCCGCGTAGTAACACTGTACACGCGGGTTGGGGCGTTGAGGCGCCGATGTACACGCCCGAGAATACACCCTGGGAGGGTGAGACGGTGCGACGGGTTGTATTGCTGAGTGTGAAACTAGTGCTTAACGGCCTCGAGAAATACACGAAAGACGGTAAGGTTAAACACGTGCTCGAGAACCTGCTGCGTAACAAACGGGGATACGCGTATTACGGGCTGAAGGACGAGGGCGTGAATGCGCTGTTGCGTAGATTCGAGACGTTGCTTATGGGTCAGTTAGCGGGTGGCGATCCCAAGAACACCGAATTTGCACAGGCGGTAACTAGATGCACGCGCCTGCTTGCGTAGACGCCTCCATATACCCGGGTTGCGAGTACGAGTTATCGTATAATTGTGGCGTGGTGGCAACGGTGCACACCGTCAACACGTTATCGTGTAGCGACGGTGGTAGCGCCGTGTATGCATGCTGTACCAGGTCGCGAATGCGGTGCGTCTGGCACCAAATATGTAGTATGCATTTATAGAAGGCGTCGCAATCGCACACTCCACTCCTAGCCAACACTAAGCCCGTTAATTTTTTCTCGAGCAGTTGCGTGGCGTCTTCGAGTGTAAACAGGTCTGGATGTGGATATTTCATGGCTAGCGTTACCGACACACCCACGTTTACGCATCCACGTTTACGCATCCACGTTTACGCATCCACGTTTACGCATCCACGTTTACGCGTCCACGTTTACGCATTCACGTGTAGTCGGAAAGCGCATCGTCATGTCGCATATCTTGTAGTCCCACGTATATTGTATCTCCATTTCGCTACGTACTCCTCGTGCCCCGTATACACGTGAAAACATGTCGGCCGAGAGCGCCTCGCTAACAATAGAATTACCGCCAGCGTTCGGACTACACAGTACGTGGATGACCCTCGGGCGTCAGCACGGTGATGAGACCACCGGTTATCTCGTTGGACAGGAATAGCGGCGAGTCGTCGTCTGTCCGCAGATACTCGCCGAGACGCATCGTGAAAACCGTGTCCTGCGTGCACGTATAATGCACGTATAATGCGGGTATAATGCGGGTATAATGCGGGTATAATCTGACGGTTATGGATTTTTGTGATCGTTGCAATCTAGGCGATCATTGCAATCTAGGCGATCGTTGCAATCTAGGCGATCATTGAAATCTAGGCGATCATTGAAATCTAGGCGATCATTGAAATCTAGGCGATCAGATTTCGCCCGATTGTAAAAGTCCCCAAAGGTCAAAATGTTCACAACACGCGGCTGATCCTCGAACTCGCATAACCTGTGAAGGCGGTGCCGATATTGTCTGTGGCCCATGCTCAAATGTATATCGACAACTATCTAGCGAGTCGTCCGATTCGGGACGTTTTGAACGTGATGTGAAGCGATCTGTATTTCCGTCGACAGAGCTAGCCGACTGGGTTGCGGTTACAGACATCTCGTGAGATACTAATCATGACATAGTTTGTTTAAAATTGAATTCGCGTATCCGAATAGTGTAATCTAGACTTTCCGATATCGTCCAATACACACAACATGGCACAAAACACACTGACCGTTCCTGCGGACTCGTATCTTGCAGGTATGCTGTCGTATGGTATGCTGCAGAAATACGATGACGACTACGTTTTGAGCGGGTTCCTTAATCCAGAGAATGTGGAGGCGGTGACTCAGCTAGAAAGCATCGGGGTTTCCGTCTCTAAGTACAACGCCTCCGGCCGTCTGGTATTTCGCAAAAATTATAGCAGCGTTAAGTTTCTGGGATCCAGTGATTGTATCGGCACTATCTGCTATGCCGTTTCAGACGACGCATCACTCGATTATATCCGCGGTATGGTAGACTTTTGCGGCACTGTTGATGTCGACGGTTTAACTCTCAATTTTACAAACGATAATCTCGCGCCGATAGCCGAGAAGATGTTTGAGAAACTCCCGTATAATTACGAGCGCTTCAACGGTTCAATTCGTTTCGATATCGGAAATGCGGCGCGTCTAATAGTGTGGTGCGGTAGTCGATACATCGACACTTTCCCGACATTCCGATACACACGCACTGACCCGGACGCCATGGCTCCCACGAAAGCGGCACGCGATACCGACTCGGGGTATGACATGAAACTGGTGCGGTTGCTGAAGGTTGAAAACGAAGTCTACTATTACGATACGTGCGTGCAGCTACAGCCGCCGTCCGGGTACTATTTCGACCTTGTTGGGCGCAGTCGCATCGCGAAAACTGGATGGACGCTCGCTAATTGCATCGGCATACTCGACAACGAGTATCGCGGTAATGTAATCGTGGCGCTAGTACGATCGCGTCCCGATGCTCCGGAACTCGACCTCAATAAAATCGAGCCGCTTGTGCAGATTATCCCGCGCAAGATTCGGCACTTCATGCCCGTTGAAGTCGAAGCGCTCGGCGTGACGTCGCGCGGCGCCACCGGGGGCCTCGGATCTGCCCAATTCGCGAAGTGATTGCCGATTTGGCGCACCGTGTTTTTGGTGGTCGGGTCTAGGCCGATGTTAACGCTATGTTGACTCGGTCATTTCGTTTTATGCTGTTTTTAAATTTGAAAATGCCCTGCCATAAAACGAAATGACGGACTCACTAGCGCCGCCCGAGGCCCTCGTAAAGGCGGTTGAGCCTAATTTCGGCAATATCACGAAGAACAAATACGACGAGTGCGTACGGCTAGGCGAGCGGCAGATAGTCGCCTATATGCGCGGACTGGGCGCATGCAACCCGGCAGGTCGATACCGTTTTGGGGTGCAACGACTCAACGTCGAGTCGCTACTGTACTACAGTGACGATGTAAACTCATACTTCGACACTCTCGACTCGGTGATACCGCTACATATGTTTATGCACGACGGTGAGATCGTGTTGTCGACCATGACTCGCGAGTCGCTGGGTCTATACCTGGCGGATTGTGTCGCGTTGAATGTCGACGAGGCGGCTTCGCACTCGCCATATACGTTTTGGGGTGTCGTATTGGGACGCGATGTTGAAGACATCTATACGGAGGGGCGCAGTCTACACAAGTGCATGATAATGTTTAACCACTTGACGCGTAAAATCTACTACTTCGACCCGAATGCCACTTGGTCTTATCTAACGGGCGAGGAACAGATTTCACAATACGTCGACTACGCGCTGTCGCAATATTTCGAGGGCGTTTGCGACTACGAGTATGTATGGTCGAGCGCGTGGCGCCCACCCGACACGGTCCAGCGGATACCGAATAAGCGCGAGTGGGATCGCGGAAACTGCCAGACGCTGTGTGTCATACTCGTGGACCTGATTACTCGAAGCGGCTATATTGACGCGTCGGAGGCGTATCGTGATCTGCTGTCCATGACAAGTCGTGACGAGTTTGTATACAATTACACGTGTATGCTGTACGAAAAAACAGCAATGTTGGCAGCGTAACCTTAGGGACTATTCTTTTTTAGCGGTGCCATCCTCGTTGTACTCGTGCGACGATACAATGGCACCTTTATCGAACACAATATGTATTTTAAGGGTTCCGTTTGGCCACCACGTGTTCCACTCGCCGTGGCTTTTCCCGTTGACGTACTCGCCTCGCGTCTTCACGACCCCGTTAGCGTGTGTCCAGCAAGCATGTCCGTGCTGGACGCCCTCGCTAAACGGAAGCGTTCCGTGTCGTGCGCCCGTCTTCGTGTTGTACATATACATGGTGCCGTGCTGTGTCGACTTGAGAAAACAACGCACGTATCGAATGTCGTGGCGAGTATCTGTGGTCTGGTGAGTGTGCAGATACGGGAATATACAGTTAACGATGTCTTCCGGTAGCGCCTTGAATCTGCTAGACGCATCGAGGTATAGGCTGCGCAGAAACACCTCTGCTTTTTCGTAGTTCATGAGGGTTGTAACGTTAACAGTTTGTATATTCAATTTTGGCGGCAAAAATTGAATATAGGGTGGTTGTAGTTGTATACATTATACGCAGGCATAGCGACAAGCGCATGCATAGCGACAAGTGCATGCATAGCGACAAGTGCATGCATAGCGACAAGTGCATGCATAGCGACAAGTGCATGCATAGCGACAAGTGCATAGGCGCTGGGCTTGTGCTGATATGCGCCGACCCTACAGTTGCACACTACGGTAAAATACTATGCGTGCGAGAACGCGAAAGCCGCAAGTACAGCATCCCGGGCGGTCGTAAACGACGGGGTGACGCCGACATGTACGCAACCGCCATAAGGGAGACGGCCGAGGAGACGACATATCGTCAGGAAGACAATCTCGCGGTCGACCATGTAAAGCGACTACTGTCGACATTTGTCGAGATTGACCGCGAATATAGCGGCGAAATGATGATACCGCGCTGTACGACCGGTACTGCCGGAGTCGTGTATGGTATCGTTAGTTACGCGGCCGCCCTGTACCCGACACCGAGACAAATGCTTGAATGTAATGGCGAGAGCTCGGAGCTGGTGTGGATGTCGATAGGCGAGATAGAATCGTTGACGCGTCGAGGCGTGTTTCTCGGAAAACGCAGATATTTTGCGCATACGATAATAGACGTGGCTCGTGCGCACGACATTACACTCGCGGGTCGACGCTCCGACGCGTCCCCGTATACCAATATTCAGCACAGTCGCCTATCGCAGTGGATGCACCTCGCTTAGTTTTTTGCGACGCCGAGTGTTACCTTTCGATGGGAGTAATCCGGGGGGGGGGGGGTTGTGAAAACGTGAAACGTTGTGAAAACGTGAAACGTTGTGAAAACGTGAAACGTTGTGAAAACGTGAAACGTTGTGAAAACGTGAAACGTTGTGAAAACGTGAAAAAAATGTAGATTCCGATAAGTCTACTCGTCATCTGCAGCAGCTGCAGCCTTGGGGTTATAGGCGGCGCGATCCGCTTTACGCTCAGCGATGCGTCGGCGAGCCTCGGCAATTCTGTCACCGTCCGGTGTCTTGTCGACAATCTTCTTCTCCTTACCCTTGAGAGTCAGGGCGGGTGCGTCGAGTGACGCACCAAAGTCGACGTCGTCATACGACAGGGCGGCCGCGGGTTTCTCGTCTACCGCCAGGCGGTTGTTTTCCTCGACAACGTCGTCTTCGTGTACAGTGTGTTCCGACGTTTTAATGATCTTGAGTGCCCGCAGTTCAATAAATCGCGACTCGGTATTGCAGTTCACCTCCATTCCGTACACGAATTGGATCGTGTCGTCAATATTCAAGTCCTCCTCAATTGTCAGGTATTCGCCCTTCTTGGATCTCAATAGCGTGTGGCCACGAGACGTCTGCAGGTCGATAGTGAATCGCGACAGGAACAGTCGGACGAGACCGTCTCCCCCGATAATGTGTTGTGTAACCGCGTTGTTGTTGTACACGCGAAACACGATACGCTCAAGTGTGTCGATATGCTGCGTGAACATCGGGTCCGCGACTCGGCATTTCAACTCGATACCGTTGTCGTTATTAACAATAGACACCACCGTCATTTCGCCGGAAAGCAGACGGATAATACCACTGCGGTCCTTGACCGGCGTTTTGATGTTGCGACGAGCAACACCCTGGTGCACGACCGACGCCACGTTGAATGTCGTGAACGCCATCGCCTCGTAATCGGTCGTAAAATTGCCGTTCAGCACGATGTCATTGATCGCCTTTGCGGGGTCTCGCGTCACTAACTGACACTTCGAGTCCTGTGCAATCATACCCTCCATATGCTGGCGTTGCTCATCCAGTTCCGCAATGGTCATGGTCTTCGGGTCTCCCTGGTACGACGGGTAGTAGTACTGGTGGAAACCACGTACGATCGCCTTTAGATTCGTGTTGTTGACGTCGCGAATCAGGTCGCTAATGTCGATGTGATTCTGGATAACCTCGACATTTTTCTCGACATCCCTTCCACGGTACAACGCCTTCACGATACGTTCCGCGCGAATGCGGTCGATGCAGCCGAAGCGGCTAATAAAGTCGCGTTGCGACTTGATGGCGTTAGGCGTACCTCGAATGCGCCAGGTGCCGTCGTTATACATGGCCCACTGAATGTGTGACATGTCGAAGCGCCCGATAATGTCCCAAATCGACTTGTTGTTGGTGTTGATAACCTGGAACTTGCGATTGACGCCCACGATATACACCGTCATGACGCTACCCTTCTCGGCGTAAATGGTCTGGTCGGTGTGAAACCAGTGTACAATCGTCTCGAATGCCCTTGCGCGATCCTCGGCCGATTTGCCGTACACGAACAGGTCAATATCACTCGACTTTTTCGGGTTGAATTGCACGTCTAGTAATTGCATGGTGAATCCACCTGCAAGCGCCACGTTTTCCCACGGAAACGCCTTGCCTGCGTACTCGGGATTCGGCGACTTGTCGAGCCACCCGAGGGTATACTCATTTAGGCGTTGCACCACATCCGCGTGCGGTGCGATTGTCGGCGATCCCGCTTGGGGTCGCGGTACCGACGAGATGCCTTCGCACTTCCACAGGTCTTCCGTGTCCGGCGCGTACCGAAAGTACGAGTTTAGCGACGGCATATACGGGTCAATAAGCGCATTATTGAATGCGTCCTTGCGGCATTCGCGCAATACTCCAATCTTGTCGCGCGTAATGTCGTCGGCACCCTCAAAGACGCCGTTAAACACGTATGTCTGGTAGAATACTAGCGACTCTACCATGACACTGCCGTCGACATCGCGCATTCCAACCGCACTCTTGATGAACGCGAACGGGTCCGTGCTCTCGCGGAAATATCGACCGTAGTCGACGAGTGTCGGCTGGGCGTTGTAAACCGGATACATGTATTCACAATGACCCAGTGACATCCAATTTAGGGCGGCGGTCCAGCCGTTAAACGCCTTTAGGACCGTGGTGCGGTCCATGCCGAATTCGTCGGCGAGTCGCAGGAACGTGTACACGTCGTGGTGACTCGACAGGTCCGTGACGGGAGTCAGGGTCGCGTTTTCCGCGACGCGATATAGCGCCGATACGTGTTGAACCGTGATCGGCAGCGTCGTGTCGAATGCTACAACCGCTCCAGTCTTACCGCTGTAACGCGGAGCGACTGTCGACATCTTTGAGGCGTCGAATGACTGGTAGATGTTGCCGTTAAACAGGATGTTGACTTTCGAGGTCATTTTTGGGTGTTGTAGGGTATGGTTAATACTGTACGATGCATATACGGATATCAATATTCAATTTTTTGCGAGAGTCGAAAATTGAATGGGCTTGGGCTATATCGATACAACCCCGCCAGCATGCTGGACATAGACGACTGTTGGGGCGTAGTCGTCCGCATGCTGGACATAGACGACTGGTCGGCACTTCGACTGTCATCGAGAGCGATGCTGCGACTGTGCGAACGGTATGGGTACATAGTCTGCAAACTATGGGTACATAGTTTGCAAACTGGGAACGCGCTACTACACCGCGGCTCCCGAGTGGGCGACTGCGGTGGTAATTACGTCGGGTATAGGTTCACTCGAAGTCGCCAAATATGCACATCGACACGGTACATGTGCGATGGATGGCGCTGATGAGCTTTGACGGCACGTGGTTTCCGAACATGCACACGCTAGACCTCAGGAAGCGTATGCCATGATCCAGTAAACGGTCGCGCGCTATTGCGCGTAGCGGGTGAAACGCGATTGCGACACGTTATCGCGAGAGACACTCGTGTGATTTTTTCGGTGCCACGATTGCGCAATATGCATATATATTAAACTGAGCGTCAATACATATAGACATGAAGCTTGGAGAGGGTGCGTACTCGAGGGTAGTGATCGACGACCGATATCCGCGAAATGCCATCAAGGAGATGTCGGTCGCCGACCTAAACTGTGCCGTAAAGGAGATTGCACTCATGCGGACGTTTGACCATGTTAACGTCGTGAAGGCGGAGCGTGTCGAGCTGACCGACAAATGCTGTCGTATCTGGATGCCGAGATATGCCGGTAGTCTCGGCGACACGCTCCGCGGTATAGACGAGCGTCCCGTTGGCATGACGGGCTTTCTGCGTATAGTAGCGGGCGTGGCTGCTGGCGTAAATCACATACACGCTAAACGCGTTATACACTGCGACATTAAACCCGATAATATATTGCTACAACACGACATGACGCCGGCCGTGTGCGACTTTAATATTAGCCGCGTCAATATCGGTAGACGCCGATTCAATGGCGCTGTGCAGTCGCTGCCGTACCGGGCGCCAGACGTGAAATTTGGGTGCCCCCACACATACTACACGGAGCAGATCGACATTTGGTCGGTCGGCTGTGTGTTTTTAGAGCTGCTAACCGGCAAGTTACTGGTACAGGCCGGGGATGCCGACGATACGTCAGTATCGGTTTGCCGCTGGCTTCACGGTGAATTGTTTGACACTCGCGATAAGCGTATAGACAGCATCGAGCCCGCAACATACGAGCAGGTTTGGGTGCGTATTCGCGACATGTTCGATGCGGATGTTTTTCGTCGCGTAATCGTACACGCTAAGTACAAAAAGACGGTAGTCGAGCATATGATGTCTATCATCGCCGGGTGTCTCATGCCAAATGCACGCAAGCGTTTGTCGTCACAACAACTATTAAACCAGACGCTCGACCTAATCGCGGCGTGTACTGAGGTGGATGCGATCGGCGTGCTGCCGGAACGGTCGACTCGCGATATACGGCGGGTACTGAGACGCAGTCGAAAACGCGTCCACGATAGTGTCCCTATCGAGTCGTCTGAGGCGGCTTCGTTTCTAGACGGATACGATTCCGTTACACGGTTTGTGGCGTCTAATATGGTAAACAAGTGCGTTTCGGTGTACCGCCTGAAACCGCCGCCATTATCGTCCACCACCGGGTATGTATCTCCCGCCATGACGCCTCGTAACATCGGGTATGCATGCGTGTATATTGCGGCGTGTGTATTTGACGAGCGGCCGCCGAAACACGAACGTATCACGTTTAGCGACACGATTTGGCTGTGTGACCGAGTATTGTCGGATCTCGGATATCGTGTCTTGAGTTATGCCCCTAAACTGCGGGAAAATTGAAAACGTATATGATGATGGGTATAGAGTATGTCGGTGTTTAATTTTGACACGGCAATGTGTAACATTGTGGCATCGCGCGTCGTTGACGACTCGCTCGCCGCGATGCACTGCAAGACGGTCGAGGCGTTGGGGGTCGGCGTCTGGATGCTACACACAAACGCGTCAAACATCGAGACGTTTATGTGGACGACGCGCGACTACACTAGTAACGACTTGTCGTACGTTCCGGCGAGCGCCGTCGGCACGTATGGTATCGACGGCGGTGAGGCCGATAAAATGGCACGGGGCGTCGACGCCAACAACGGCACGATACTATTCGTCAACAATTCACTCGCGGTACGCGACGACAGTGTTGTACAGCGGTTCAACTATATGAGTGTATCGTTCTGCGGTTCAAAGTTGAAAAAATAAACGTATTTTTGTATCAAAGTAATAAAATACTACGTGAAATACGACAGATGCTGGTGTCGTGTTGCGCCTATATCGTCCATCTGTTGGTCAAACCATTTTTTCGTTACGGTGAACGGCGTTGGTAGAGTGCCGACACGGCGCTGTCGCACAATTCGCGCGTACAACGCCTGGAGTGTCTTGCGAACGCCACGCAGACCGTCCTCGCCTCCACTATATTCGATGATATATCGTATTATTGAGTCGTCGATATGAACGCCCGCGACGTCGAGCTTTGTGGTGTAGTGCGGTATAAAGAACCGTCGCACAATCGCGATCTTATCGGGTAGTGTATACGCCGGGACGTCAATCATCTCCATGCGGTTTTTCAAAATCGGGTCTACCGCTTCGATGTGGTTTAGTGTGCATATCCATACGACTCCCGACAAGTCGATGTCGTGACCGAGATACTCGTCCGTAAAATTGTTGCGATACGAGTCAAATGCGTGTAGTAGCGCCCCCACCGGGTCGCCGCCGTGACCGTGTGGATTCACCTTGTCGATTTCGTCTAACAACACTACCGGATTAATGCATCCTGACCGCTGTATCTCGCGAACCAGGGCCCCGGGGCCGCTGCCGACCCAGTGCCGATTACTGCCAACCAGCATGGTTGCATCGCTCTTGCCGCCAAATTTTATGCGTACAAGTGGGCGCTGAAATGCAGCCGCTACACACTCCGCGAGATTCGTCTTGCCGACACCCGCGGCCCCAACTAGTGCCAATACCGGCATTACCGAGTCGTCGCGTTCCAATTTACAGAATATGTAGTCGAGTATGCGCTCCTTGACGTGGCGAAGACCGTAACACATGCTGTCAAACTTAGCGAGTGTGTCGCGTTCAAATCGCCTGAGTGTATCGGGATTGCCACCGGTGATGGGTGGCGGAATCGCACGGGTCGGCATGTGAAGCCACGTTTTAATCCACTTATGTGTGCACGCGTACTGTTCGCCGTCGACACTCTTGCGCACGCTGTATAACTCGTCCAGGAGTAGTGTTTTAACATCGGCATCTAGACTGCTCTCGAGAATAGAATTCTGTACGCGGTCCTCGGCATCCAATTCACTAGATGCTACCGCTAATGCCTTCTTTTTCTCGGCCATCGGCATGTCGCTATTTACGATTTCGCGCACTGTTGGTGCGGTCCTCTGTTCACATCTTTTTATCTTGTCGTCGATGAGGCGTTTATGTTTGTTGTATTCTGGACTGTATTTCTGGTAATCACCGAGTGACATGAACAGCGCAATAAGCTCGCGTTTTTTGTCATCATCGGTTTTTAGCGTCAATATTCGTTCAATATCGGGCTGGTCTCGTTTCATTTCTTCACGCAGTCGCTGTAGCTCGGCGCGTTGTTCCGGCGACAGTTTATCGCTCGAGACCATATTGTCATATACCTCTTCGTAAATATGCTGTTGCATTTGATACTGCGACTTTGCAATCGTTACATACTCTCGAATTGCGCAATCCACTAACTCGGGCGGCATTCCCTCGTCCATCATCGTCTTGACGCGTGTCATGATGCCGCGTGAAATACCATCCAGGTCGTAATTCTCGATCTCGCCCGCGTTGATTGTATCGTGCGACCCGAGTGTTTCACTGTCAGTGGATTGTCGTTGACGCGCGTTTTTGCGAATTTTATCGACGAGTTCCGAGGGCGGATCAGTCGCGATGTTATCGCTTGGCGACTCGTTATCGCTTGGCGACTCGTTATCGCTTGGCGACTCGTTATCGCTTGGCGACTCGTTATCGCTTGGCGACTCACTAGATTTTTCACCAGACGTGACATTTTCACTAGACGACTCACTGGATTTTTCATCACTAGACGACTCACTGGATTTTTCACCAGACGCGACATTTTCACCCGACGACTCACTGGATTTTTCACCAGACGCGACATTTTCACCCGACGACTCGCGTTTTTTAATCGGAAGATTGTCCTCGTTTAGACACTGCGTCTTGCCGCAAAGTTGACGCGGGTTACAATCGCCCATGTCGACACCGCATTCAACGCATCTATTAACAGCCGGCTCGTCTTTGCGAGGACGTTTTTCGCGCGCTTTTTTCAACAATTCAAGTGCCGACGAGACTCCATTATTTCGTTTTCTCTGACTACGTGTATGCACGCCGTCGGATTGTTTCGCCATATTAATTCTCTATTGAGTCGTGTTTAAAACGAAAATTAAAAACGACTCTTCAAGAACACGACACCTATAGTAAATATTATGTTGTCGTGTGATTTTTACGCAGATAGTCGACTATATACCACATAACCTTGCAATCGACTTCGTTGTATGTAACGATTTGTCGAAATTGTATAAGCGTAGTAACTGATACGTCGCGTGTAGCTGCAGTTTTATAACACGTAGCGGCGCGGAGCATTGCGTCACTGCCGCCAGAAACGGCCCCGGTATACAGGTCCGGTATAAACCCGAGTGATGCAAGCCCGCGAGCCACGCTCTTGAGGCCGAAGTCAAATACACCCCTAACTAGTATAGTATCGTCTTTAAATACCGTTAACAAGTCTACAAAGTTGAAGTCGACACAGACGGTAACGTCAACGTGTTCCGACAGTGCTTTCGTAAATTGTATAGGCTCTGCTCGCGACCAGTGATATACATTCGGCGTATACTCTACATCGTAATGGTCCACAACCGCGGTCATGTACTGTAGAAACTGTTCCAGCATATCACACTCGTCGCTTTTCGACAATCGCTTGGCTGTAAACGTACGGTACATCCACGTTGACGACCCGGGGGCCGTGTACCCGACACCGATCATGAATATCATAGAGACTCCACCGCGATACGGTAGTCGTGTGAAATCGTCAAATATGTTCGGTACCGTTTCGAAGTCGACGTAAAACTCGAGACGGTCACGGGCTTGCCACTCCCCGACGTTATTAGTTACGACATCGGGTCTAATCGAGCTGGCACTGTCGCGGTTAAACTCTATCATTGTCTGTACAATTCGCGACTGGATAGGGCCGTTTAACCCGAGACGTTTCGTGTTGAGACGCGAATCGTCATACCGGTAGATTTTATACAGGTGCGCATTCCGGCGCTGTTTAAGGCCGCATCCCCACAGTAGCGTAATCTCACGCAGCTCTCGTGCAATATACTCTTTGGTAGCGTGGTGCGGATAGTCGCGTGCGTTCGCCATATTTGGATACAGTTCCGGCACCGATGGTTTCGGTAACACCTGCCAACGGTGGGCGTTTGCACGCACGCGTTTTACCCAGGCGACTGCATTTGCGGTACGGTCGGCGTAATCCTTATCGCTCTGTAGAAAATCAACGACACCGAGTTTTGCGAAACAACTATTACCCGTATAGTCGTCGCCACATTTACGATACGTATATCCGCGACCCAATAGGTACCCATATGGTGCCCGGTAGTGTTGTTTTTTCGTGAGTATGTCGTTGTAGAACGTGAGTTGCGTCTTGTAATACGGGACGCTGCCGCTGTTGAGCAGACCCACGCTATTGGCGCGCAGTGGTAGAGTCGTAAATTTAATGTCGACTATGTAGTAGAAGTGTGGGGGCGCGAATCGACTCCAACGTTGTTTTACCCTACGCGCCAACACGGCACCCGGCACCAATCGTGTTAGGTAGTCGTTGCGAACAAGCAAGTCGGGGCATCCGTAACTGCGTGTATCGGCGTCGTGCAGTACGCCCTGGTATATAAACGGGACCCCCTTCTCGATGAGACTGTCGGTGGCGCGTGCACGGTCGGGCGACACCACATCTGACGGTCCGTAAGACACCTGGTGTACCATTCCCGGAAAACGCTGTCGTATTATCGCGATTACTCGCGACTCGAACTCGATGCCCTTCTGCATAATGAAATTTATAAAACCGCTGTCGCCATCGGCGCTGTTGTCGCGTAGTCCAATATGTTCCGGGCTGAATGAAGCGCCGCCGCGCATGTCGAGCCAATCCAAAAGCGGGTCGCCGTGCATGTAGTTGCGTAGTCGACTTGGTGCAATCCATGATGTGTGGTCTATGGGTGGGGTGGACGGGGGCACTACGGCACGTGCCTCGGGTAGTGACGCGGCGCGTCCAGCGGCGTCGTTTGCGGACTCCCCGCGGCGTTTTTTGATACGCACAATTACGTATTCGTCGTCATCCTCAATCACATCGACTTCCCGCTTATTGGTGACGGGCATTGTTATACTATGGAAACAATTTAAATGTTTAGAACATGAGGTGAGTGATTATTTAACGACGCCAAAAAATATATATTGACGCTGTTTAGGCGGACCAGTTTCCGCGAGTTTCACGTCAAAATTATTCCCTGGAGTACCGATGTGTCATTAGAGTATTGCCGATGTGACCCGCCACAATACGGTTTTCCGCATTGGCAATTGTCGCCACGACGACATACGTCAATCTCGACAACGGCGCGACGTTTGTAGGGGCCGAACGTTTCGATCGAGTCGCCATCGCGTACCGCTTCTGTTATCGACTGGCCGGTCTCATAGCACGGGCCCGATAGTGGATCGTCGTAGTCGATACGAGTCGTGAATCACGCGTATCGACTCCGGAATAATGGTATTCATCTCGCCACAATAGTTGTCGAAACACGTTATTTGTATAACAGCGTCTTCCGGAGCGTCCGTGAGCAATCGGCGCAATTCCGCAACGGTCGTCATTTCTTACACTCTACACTCTACACTCTACACTCTACACTCTACACTCTACACTCTACACTATACACGAGTCTACGTTTCATTTTTTTCGCAAAAATACTAATCGCCCGGGTCCTCGATTATACGTCGTCGATATTGCTCCAGTTTGTATTCCAACATGCGTACGCGTTGCCGTAATTCCGAGTTTTCGACGCTGAGACGTGATATTAGTTGCAATTGGCGTATGATTATAGCGTTATTATCCATGTATATTCACGGTGATGTCGTCGTTTTCAGTTTTTGAGCCGCCGCTGTATACAGCTGTGACGTGTCGGCGCCTTCCACCATCGTGCACGAGTCTGCGATGCATCGATATAAATAAACGTACAGGTCGAGATCGTCTGTGTCGCTATCGCGTTCGCGAACCGCATTCAGCGCAATATCGACGTCCAGATATATAATCTTTTCGGCGAGGCGATCCGGGAGCGTCGTGTTTTCGGCGAGGCGATCCGGGAGCGTCGTGTTTTCGGCGAGGCGATCCGATAGCGTCGTGTTTTCGGCGAGGCGATCCGATAGCGTCGTGTTTTCGGCGAGGCGATCCGATAGCGTCGTGTTTTCCACGATGTCGACCGATAGCGTCGTGTTTTCCACGATGTCGACCGATAGCGTCGTGTTTTCCACGATGTCGACCGATAGCGTCGTGTTTTCCACGATGTCGACCGATAACGTCGTGTTTTCGGCGGGGCGATCCGATAGCGTCGTGTTTTCCACGATGTCGACCGATAGTGCCGTGTTTTCCACGATGTCGACCGATAGCGTCGTGTTTTCGGCGGGGCGATCCGATAGCGTCGTGTTTTCCACGATGTCGACCGATAGTGCCGCCATTTCCACGATAAACAGTGCCGACGTCAGGTCGTAGCCCGGCAGTAGTGAAGTTAGCATCGTGTCGGTCGGGGGGCTCTCGCTTAATTGCGCGGATACGTTGCGCGCAATCTGGACGGCATACTCGGCTCGGCGAACCGCCTTCTCGTACTGCTGTGGTGTCAATAGCGACTTCACGACACCGTGAAGGTGCGCGTGTTTCTCGGCCGTGCGGTCCGTCTTCGCACCGGTCGTGAATCGCCGGATCTCCTCCGCAATCTCGCGATCAATTTCTTCTGACGAAATGTCGTTATCCGTGCCGACGCATACGGGTTGGAATTCTCGGGTAGTGTCGATACGAGCAGGTGTCGATGGGTCAGTATCCATGTTGGTGTCTTATAAAATATAGACGCGTTAATTCTAATTAGTATACAAAGCACTTACGTGAATGTTAATTCTTCGTATACAATCGACAATGTTTTCCGTGTATCATACTGTTGAAGTGATAATTCCACATTATATAGTCGGACTAGTAACGTGTATAATTCCGTCGGCAATCGCTTTACCATATACGCCAGGAATTCGCTGCCGCATCTGTTCTTTAGTCCCACCTGATACATGTCGATGTATATCGAGAGCGCGTACCAATTCTCGTGTAGAGACGACAGTACTGCGCGCTTTTGGGTCTCGTATATCGGCTGCATATACGGCGATGGCTGTCGGTGCATTTCTGCAAACGGCTCTCGTATCATAGTTAGTAGATCCGAGTCGGTAAACATCAACGGGCGCCGATAGGGTATTACTGACTATATATGATAACTCTACCTACGTGTTTAAAATCAAATTTTTGGGTCCATGGAAAACCGAAATAGGCGTATTATATATAATTATCGTCAAACGCCGTTGCATCGGAGATACGCGCTGCGTTTAAATTTGATTTTTGCACCGCTATAGTGTCTAAACATGCTTAACGACGATTGCCTCGGTGTAGTATCGGAGTGGACGGACCTGTCCACGTGGAAGCAGATG
>Ga0163154_10003917_pt1 | contig 20081 bp, 18 predicted proteins | sample OliLakLV19MP9P1_FD_148649 | JGI IMG/M metagenome (GOLD analysis project Ga0163154, IMG submission 148649) | Freshwater microbial mat bacterial communities from Lake Vanda, McMurdo Dry Valleys, Antarctica - Oligotrophic Lake LV.19.MP9.P1 | ecosystem: Environmental > Aquatic > Freshwater > Lake >...
GGACGCGCACCCGTCGCGGGTAATTCCGGTTTTGGCAGGGCAATTCCTGCCCGCTTCTCGGACGCACTCACGATAATCGCGGCACACTGTTCGAGCGGCAGACGCTTGCCGATTACTGCCAAAGAAAGTGGCGAACTCGACTTATCGATGAGAATTCGGCATTGCGAATTTGCCGCTTTTGCCGCAGAATACGCCAACTCCAACAAGACCAAACTCTCTTCATCCGGCGGAACAACAAAGCAGACCGCCCCGCCGATTTGTGCCGATGTCCGAATCAGATCGAGTATATCCTGCGCGTTTTCAGGGGAAAGCGAGAGTGAGAGACGCAAGGCGACTCGTCCCATCGGCAGAGTTTTGCGGGCTTCCTGCAAGCAAAACTTCGCCCAAGCCGTTTGTGAAGCGGCATACCATTGGGTCATATCGCGCCATGCCGTCAAATTGGGAGCCTGTTCGCGCACAAAAGGCGTAAGGGTGCTGAGATTGCGGTACTCACCCCACGCATCCCGCAAGGGACTGCTGCCGCCATACCGACGAAACAGCCATGCCTGAAAATTGCTCACGGCGAACTGATCCCCGCCCCAATAGCCCGAATGCGCGTGACCCTGTTTGTCGGCAGGATTTTGCGGCAGGTCGGGCAGATCGAGCAGCAAGGTATTCGGCGGAGTTTTGCGATATTTGGCACCGAACGCGCCCAATACTCTTGCTATATGCTGACGTAATATCGGATTCCAAGGTGACTGCTCCTGCCCCTCATGTCCATGCTCTATACATCTCCGATACTGTGCATCGAACTTTCCCGCGAACCACTCCGGCAGTTGAGTTTTGTCCAACATATTCCATGAGGCGATCCAGCCTAATCGACTCTTTTGCACAATTGCGAGAGAGTGATCCTGTAGTTTCCAGTCGAACTGGGCACGTTTCGGCTCAATATGCTTCCAAGAGAGCGGCAAAATGACTGTTTTTATACCCTGCACGCGCCTGCGAGCGAGTTCGTTAGCGGAAATTGGGAGAGTAGTGGCGCGTTGTGATTGCGGAGCAAGAACAATGACGGGTTGGGGGCGTTTGGCTTGGGAGTAGGCTTGACTTAATGATACAGCAAGAGCCGTGCAACTCAAGATGAGCAAAAACGCAGAGTGATCATTGGGTGACATAGATAACGCTTTCCTTTGCATTCAATGCGAATGCTGTCTTAATCCAAATTTAACAATAATTTAACATAAAACACCCTAAATCTTAATGAATGCTTAATATAGATTTGCCATTATATAATCGTTGTGTCAACAAATGAGATACATCGCACAATTTTGTGCGGCTCGTGATGCTTGCACTTATGTCTATTTGCACTTTACCTTAAGTGAGGAGAAAAAACAGTGAATCGAAAAGCTTTTACACTCATTGAACTGCTCGTCGTCATCGCGATTATCGCGATCCTTGCGGCGATCCTGTTCCCCGTTTTCGCCCAAGCCCGCGAAAAAGCCCGACAGACCTCCTGTCTCTCTAATATGAAGCAGTTGGGTACTGCCATTCTTATGTATGCTCAAGACTATGACGAGACGTATCCTCAGGCTTACTACTACAAAAACAATACTCCGACAACCAATGGCGGTTCGGCTGGCGGTTACGTCACTTGGACGGTGACGATTAATCCCTATATCAAGAGTATCCAGTTGTTCGTCTGCCCGTCCGACGCGAATCGTGGTCTGCAGCCGGACAACCCGGTTTGTGCCAATTTCAATGATGTCAATACTCCCGGATGCGAAGCACAGGTTCCACGCCTATCATATTTGCCAAACTCTGCTATCATGCCCCGCAAGCGCGGTCCTCAGGACGCGCCAAACGTCGTGCCACTTGCCGCCGTAGATGAGACGGCAAGTGTCATTGCAATGGCGGAAATGACCAACCACCTGAACTGTATTTTCCTTGGCTCGTCAGGTCAAGGCAATACCGAACGACGCAACAAGTCGCATCGTCCTGTCAATGCGATCATGCGGAGTGCCGGTGGGGGACAATGGGCAGGGCAGAGCGTAGCAGACACAACCGGAGCCATCTACGGCGTGACAAAAGTGGCAGCAGAAGGTCCTGAAGGCTGGGGCGGACCTGGCGACTCCGGTGCGATTACCAATGCATCGGGCTGTCGCGGCTCGGCAGCCGATGGTGGTTTGCATATCCGTTTTATGGAACCTGGTCGCCATAGCGGCGGCTCAAACTATACTTATGCGGATGGTCACGCCAAATTTGCCAAGTTTGATCAGACCATCAACCCGAATGCATGGCAATGGGGACGCACTTACTTCCCGACAGGTCAAGCAGTTCTTGATCAAAACGGCATTCAAGTTCGCTAAACAGAGAATTGTTGTCTCCGAGCGGTGAGGACAGTAAATACTGTTCTCGCCGCTCTTTTTTGTGTCTTCTGCTCTAAGCGATCTGCATCTACCGACGCATCGGCTCATTCGCTTGTGCGATTACAATCCGCGCAAGCGGATAAAGATATTATGTCTTCAATCAAGACGTTGTGCGCGAATATTAGATATTTTTCGCGATTCAAGCGAAGAGAAGCAACGAATGGTTGATTTTGCCGTATGATAAATTATCTACATTGGCAAGGAGAAATGTTCTGTGAATCAAAATCGAAAAGCCTTTACACTCATCGAGTTGCTCGTCGTCATCGCGATTATCGCGATTCTGGCGGCGATCCTATTCCCCGTTTTCGCCCAAGCCCGCGAAAAAGCCCGACAGACCTCGTGTCTTTCCAACACCAAACAGATCGCGACTTCCGTCTTGATGTATGCTCAAGATTATGACGAAACACTGTTGGGTTACCGATTCCAACAGACTGGCTTGCGGCAGAACCCTTATGCCGCCGATGCCCGCGTCGGCAACAGTGCGAAGACACCGATTTTCTTCAATCAACTGCTCAATCCCTATATCAAAAATGATCAGGTATGGCGTTGCCCCTCCAGCCGACGCAGTTGGGTCAACATTGACGCGCAGCCTGTGACTCCGGGCGATAACTTCCAAAGCTACGGCGGGCAAAACTCCTACGGAGCCAGCAACTATCTGTTCCGCTCGAATTCCGGTTTAGGGATGGCGGCAATTGTCGCCCCCGCCGATACCGTCGCGATGACGGATGCCATGTATTACAATGTGCTGCCGAGAAACCCCTGTCGCCTTCTCGGGGAGACCTACGGAACGCCGACCTCACCGGTTGATCCAGCCAGCAGTTCCTATCCGCGCTACTGGAAGAATATCGGCAACTCCTATATCAACTTTGCGCCACTTGTCGAACCGAATGATCTGGAAGCCGAGCGATTGGGCAAAAGCCGCCATTCCGAGCAAATCAATACCATTTATTTGGATGGTCACTCAAAATCGTCTCAGTATAATCGCCTCATCAACGATCCCGGTCTTGTGCGCGGCGGAACAACGAGCATTTGGGATCCCTATAAGTTGGGCTGCCAATAAATTTCTTATAAAATCAAGGCAAGAAGACCCCCTGCGTTTACGCGAGGGATGAAGGGTTCCTTCCTTTTGCGAAACCGTTCTCTCAGGAACGGGCTTTGCAATGTATTTGAACTTGATAAGTGTTTGCCCGCTCTGGTAAAATAATAGGAACAATCCCGTTGTGTGCAGTCGGTACGAACTCTTGTCTCGAAGAACACACCGTTTTTGCTTTGGCTAAGAACGTGTGTTTGTATCACAAGAATCGTTGACCGTGACCGCATGACTGCCTGTCCTTAGCGGAAGAGATTGGAAACACAATCAAAGAGCAAATTGGATTGGGACGACAATCCATCGGTGAAGACCGTAAAAGCCCCTGCGTTTACGCAGGGGAGTTGTCACAGAATTCACCTTACGGATACCGGGTACTGAAATCACCCGGCAGTGAAGTACAAGCGTCTTTCAGACGCGAATCCCTGAGAGTGTGTGGGCAGTGTGCATCTGAAAGACGCTTGTTTTTTTCTGACGGGGGTTTTCAACCTCCGGCAAGAGGCACTGCTTAAGGTGAGTTATAGAATAAATAGATTTTGCCTCAAAAGCAAAGAGGAGAGAAACAAATATTTGTTTCTCTCCTCTTTGCTTTGATTTTTGCCTCTCAGCCTTGCTATCTACAAGGCAGGTCAATCCCTGCTAACCCTGCCACACTCAGCCTCGCTGTAGGAACTATTCACCGAATGCACTCTCACACTCTTCATCGGAGGCATATAGGCGGTGCAACTCGGGGTCAAGCGCGACTTGAGGCTTGACGCGATGTTTTTTCGCCTCCTCGAAAGTCATCGTCGGATTTTCCCATTTGAGGTCTTTGGAAGCGAGCATGATGTCGAAAAAGCGGATATTGGGCGTAACTCCCGCCATCTCTTCATTACCCGGTCCAACAGCGGTTACCAGCACATGATCCGAGGTATGATTTCCACTTGTCCATGTCACTTTGGTATGGTTACCCAGAGCCATTGCAAGTGCCGCATTCGGGCTTTTGTGAAATTGGGACAGAGCAAATGGGGACTTGCCCTTGATGGCAGCGGCAACACCCTTCGCTTCGGCATCGGTAAAGGTGACGCCAAGTTTTGCGTTCACAACATCGCGCACTTGAGCAGAGGAGGGAGTTGTCCCGATTGCCTTGAAGATTGGAGCGTAGCTTGACTCCATCCCGGAAAGATGTTTGAGTCCTGACGTACTGTCGATATACTCCTCACCCGCTCCGTTGAGGGAGGGACCACCGCACGCATGATCGGCGGTGATAATGACCAGCGTTTCCTTGTCTTTGAGAGCGAATTCTACGGCGACTTTGACCGCTTCCTCGAATGCCATCTGATCATAAAGCATCGCGGCTAAATCGTTGCCATGTGCGCCGTGATCCACTTTGCCGCCTTCAATTTGGAGCAGGAACCCTTTGGGAGAATCTTTGAGGTTTTCAATCGCTGTTCGCGCCATCTCTGCAAGCGTCGGCTTTGTCTCTTGATACTCGGCGTTGTGCCTCTGATCCACGGTGAAAGGCAGATGCGTATCGTGAAAAATGCCCAAGATTTTTGCGGATTTGGCTCCATCAAGCAGTTCTTTGCGGGTCGTTGCGATATTGTAGCCCGCCTGTCTGAATTCGGCATAGAGGTCTTTTTTGTCGGGGCGCAGTGTCGGCGAAAAGAATTTTGCACCGCCGCCTAAAAGCACATCCACGCCGCTTTTGAGATACTCTTCGGCGATAAGCCCTTCAAAGTCACGCTCGATACAGTTGACCGCGAACCCTGCGGGAGTGGCATGGGTCATTGTCGTGGTTGTCACCAAGCCGCACCGTACTCCTGCTTCGCTCATTAGACTCGTCAGAGTGCGAAGTTGGGTTTTGTCGGGAAAAATATTGATCTGACCATTCCAGATATGCCTTCCTGAACCCCACGCGGAACTTGCCGCCGCCGAATCGGTGACAAGGGAGTTCAGTGAGCGCGTGTCTTGAAGCCCACTCGTTGCATACTCCTCATCGAGCAATGTTGACCAATAAGAGCGGTGACCATGAACGATCTGTTGATACTGATCAACCATCGTCACGACTTGAATCGCCATGCCGTCCGCCACACAGAAAATAATGTTTTTTGGCTTTTGACCGGGCTTGTTGTTTTGGCTGCGAGCAGGAAAACTCAATGCTCCGGCAAAGAGACTTGCCGCCCCTGAGCCGAAGAGAGATCGACGCGAAAATTTCATGGTGTTATTATGTACCTCTGATCTGAAAATGAATGCAGAGAATAATTCTACCCGTTGTACTTTAAGGGATTGTTAAATCTCACTCAATCCAAACCAAAAGAGGGCAGAGATTTTCAGTTCGCAGGAGCGTTCTGCGCGTGGTCTGCTTCCAACCGGAGCATTTCATAGAGCCGAGCCGCAAGAAGACACCCCGCTATCGGAGCAAAAAAATACACCCAATAAACAGATAAATTTTTGCCTCCCGCGAACAACAGAGGACCTAACGAACGCGCCGGATTCATACTGCCGCCTGAAACGGAACCGGCAAGCAGCACATTGAGGACAACCGTCAAGCCGATAGATAAGCCCGGAACAGTTCCGCTTACGCGCTTATCTGTGGCAACCGCCATAATTACCAGCATCAGAATGAAGGAGATAATAATTTCCATTCCGAATGCCGCGAACACCGAACCGCTCGGAGAATGCGTTCCTGCGCCGCCGCCAAAGAGCAGCGCACAGACTCCTGCCGCAAAAATTGCCCCCGCAAACTGAGACGCCCAATAGGGCAGAATCGCTTGACGCGGAAACCGTCCGGCAACGGCAAATCCTAACGTCACTGCTGGGTTGAAATGAGCCGCACAAATTGGTCCCAAAGCGTAGATCATCGCCGTCACAGGTAAGCCGGATGCCCACGCCGCCGCCATCAAACCCGGTTCGCCGCCGGAGAGTTTGCCCGTCGAACCCAAGGCGACGGGCGCAAAAACAATTACAAACGTACCAATAAACTCCGCAAGACAGCGTTTTTGCAGCAATTCAGGATTCACGCTTTTGTCTCCATCGTGTCTAATAGAGCGACAATTTTCTCCCGAATTTGATCCCGAATGGCGCGAACTGTTTCGATAGTTTGCCCCTTTGGATCGTCCAAGCCCCAATCTTCGGAGAGAACAATACGAGCAGGGCAAGCGTCGGCGTCTACTCCGCAACCCATTGTGATCACCTTGTCGGCACTGTCCGCCATTTCCTGCGTAAGATGTTTGGGAAATTGACCACGCATCGAAATTCCGATCTCTTCCATGACGGTTTCGGCGACGGGATTAATTTTCTCTCCGGCAATCGTTCCCGCCGAGAGTCCAACCACATTGAGACCGCGCTCTTTCGCCAGAGCATTGGTGAAGGCTTCCGCCATTTGGGAGCGTCCTGCATTGTGGACACAGACGTAGAGAAGAGTTTTCATGATAAGTTTCTTTCGCAATATTAGACCTCTTGCAAGAGTCGTGTACAAGAACGTACCCGACTCAAAAACAGTCGTCCTGCGGACGAAATTCCCCTGCCCTTCAAGTGCGAAGCACGGCACGGTGGAACGAAACCTGCACGAAAAATTCATTTCGCTGGACTCTTGCAAGAGGTCTACTGTAGGATTATGGAATCTCGTGAGTTAACAGCACCCCGTTCCCCCGCAGCACTCTGTAGTCGTTTCTCCTTGTACCATTGGAAGAGAGGGAAGACAGCGATCTTTTGCCAAACAGTCCGTATGTTTATAACCCAAAAAGAGAACGACTGCATCCTCTGTGACGGTGTGACTGAGGACAGGATATTGAGAGATAAGAGTGTCTTCGTACTCGATTTCGATGTCCAAATCCTTCTCCGCAGGCAGTACATCTTTGGCAAGATTGAGTAAATCTCCCATTTTCCCCGCAAGCAGCCGATGCTGAGTGTCTGTCCACACCCACGCCTGTAACTGGCAGGTATGAGTTGTATGGAGTTTGCCGCCGCAGTCTATAAATTTCTTCTGAACATAGGCAACTTCGGTAATATGAAAAGAGACCGGAACCGTGCGCTTACTTGGAAGAACAAGGTGGAACGGTTTGTCTCGATGCATTTGGAGCAGAGATTTCAATGTGCTGAGTTTCATCGTGTGGTTCCCATCATCCCCTTCGTTGCGGTCTCTTGTAGTTGTCAGTGCAATTGTCTCTGTCATTGTCTTTTCTCCTTCGGTCTAAGTGGTACGTAGGACGATTCCATTTGTATTTAGCATAACTTTGTACTTGCGGACTGTGAATCGGCAAGGTAGTTTGCGAGCATCGTTATGGCTTCACGATTTACGCCGCAGATCATATTCTTGCCGCGCCGTTCCATCGTAATTAGCCCAGCGAGTCGCAATTCTTTGAGGTGATGAGAGATAGTGGAGTTGATCTTCTCCGCTCCCGTGATCTGGCAGCACACTTCTCCCACAGTCGGACCCAAAACGGGGCGCACATCTCCTGTTTCCTCAACTGCGACGGGACAACAGCAGGAACGGAGAAACGTGAAAATACGGAGCCGTGTCGGATCGCCCAATGCCTTGAACATCATCGCAAACTCATCATTCGTTGGTTCCAATGAATACCGTGCCTTCTTTACGACATTTCTACAACTGTCGAAATGATAATGACACATAATCTTTGCGCTGTCAAGGGTCATTTCTATAATTGTCGAAATGTTTTTCTAAGAGGAATATGGCAGAGGCTTGGTGAACAATCCTGACGTGAAATTTGCAGACATTCAAGGGAGAAGAAAACCGATGCGATTAAAAGCGATATTGCCCGTTTTAGGACTGATGGCGGGATTGTCGGGCAGTGTGCGTGCCGCAGAAAATACGCTGACGACAAAAGAAATTTCGGACGGCTGGATCAATCTATTCGATGGCGAGACGACGTTCGGATGGAAGGCACGCGGCGATGCCAAATGGCAGGTGACCGAGGGCATGATTCAGTGTGCCGAAGGCGGCGCGGGAATGCTGGCGACCACTTCGACATTTGCCGACTATGAGATTAAAGCCGACTGCTGGATCGACAACACCGCCAACAGCGGCATTTTTCTGCGTGCGCCTGAAGCTGGAGATGCCGCCATTATTCCCACAAATTCCTATGAGGTCAATATCTTCGACGCTCATAAAGAATGGGCGACGGGCAGCATCAATAACGTCAAAAAGGGCAAGAAGGTCAAAACCGTCGGCAAGTGGAGCAATTTCCACATCACTGCCGAAGGCGATCATCTCGTTGTCAAAATCAACGGAACCAAAACGCTCGACATACGCGACGCCAAATTTCGCAAGGGCGTTCTCGCCGTACAGTATTATGGACAGGGCGGAACCGTCAAATTCCGCAATGTCAAACTGCGCCCGCTTGCACTGAAAAGCCTCTTCAACGGCAAAGATTTGACGGGCTGGAAAGTTCTCGACGGTCATACCTCCGTGTTCAGCGTCACGCCAGAAGGCTGGATGAACGTCAAAAACGGCGGCGGCGAAATTCAATCTGAAGCGCAGTTTGCCAATTTCGTGTATCAGATGGAGATTTTCTCGAACGGAACGCACCTCAACAGCGGCGTGTTCTTTCGCGAACTTCCCGGACAGTTTTGGGCGGGATACGAAAGCCAAATCCGTAATCAATGGCAGGGCGAAGACCGCACGAAACCCGTAGACTTCGGAACGGGCGGACTGTATAATCGGCAGGCGTCCCGCAAAGTCATTCCCAGTGATAAGGAATGGTTCACCAAAACCATCATCGCCAACGGCAAACACATTGCCATCTGGATCAACGGCTTTCAGACAGTAGACTTCGACGATGAGGCTCCCGACAAAGAGAGTGCGCGACAAGGGCGGCGACTTGGCGCGGGCGTCATTGGTTTGCAGGGACACGACCCGACTACCGACCTCTCGTTCCGCAATATCAAGGCAGTCGAATTGCCATAAGTACAGGAGTAAAAAAGCCCCTCTCCTATGAGGAGAGGGGTAAATCATGGCGTGTCCTCGCGTGAATAAAAGCGATCTCGTCGCTCCTTCTGGAACTTCTCAAAGTCGTCGAAAAATTGCAGTTCTTCTGGCGTCCACGGGTTTCTATCCATCTCATTCAAGACCGCCAGCATCTTCTGATTGGCGAGAGGCAGTTCCTTCTCCGGCTCCATCACCATTACGCGCACCGTTTGCCCCGTCAACTCGTTGGAATGGGTTAGAATTTCCTCCCAAGTTCCCTCATATTCTTTCAGCAATTGAGACATGATTGGTTTCCTCCTGACCGCATTATACCACGACACCCCAAGCGGCGACGGTTCTCCGACCCACCCGCCTCGCCGCGCCCTGCCGCCGCCCCATTTTTGCGCGTCATTGGAGCATTGAGAGTACAATCCCGACAATTTTTTCCACATCTGCGAGGAAATAGATGTCGCTGTCAATCGTCGCATCCGTTCCCCGAAGGCGCAGAAACTTCCATTCCGTTCCCGTCGTCACGACGCCATACAATGTTTCTATCGGTTTTTCTGCCTTTGCATTGAAGATTTGCGCCGCAACCAATTCGGCGAGACATTGTGGAATGCCTCGCGGTATATCTTCCTTTTTTGCCTCCACAATCGAGATGACAGGAGCCTGTATCCGAATCTTACACGGAGCCAATATAAAGATAAAATCACAGAAATCCGCCAGCCCGCGCTTTTTGTCCACGTTGAATTCGACGCCCGAAAACAGACTGGCATACTCCTGCGCCTGTTCATATATTTCCAGAAGAATGGGCGCGATCAAGTACTCGGAACGGGCTTTCTCCGAACCACTTCGCAGTGCAAAATCGGTCTGCTTGCCCAGCGTTATACGAAGCCAATCGGAAATTGTGGCGGGCGGCACATGGGCGAACAGGGCATCCTGCTCGGTTTCCACAATTTGGTATTGTTGTTCCAGTTGTGGCATCGTAAACTTGTTGTATGTCATGCGGCGGGTTCCTCCGAAGTCGGTTATTGTTCAGTATATCCCGCTTATGGGCGCGTGATTTTCAGTACAATCCTCCCCTTCTCGCGTCCCATAATGGTTTCAGAGGTTCAAGACAAGGCGCAATCCCTCCGTCACCTCATCCATTCTCTCCTCCTCCAACTCGCCGACGCATTCGGAGAGGAAGACTTTATCTACCGTCACAAACTGGGAGATATTGACCACGGAATCTTTCGACAAGCCCGTCTCTTCCGCCGTGACCCAAACATTGCCGGGCGAACCCACTTGATCGAGATTGCTGGTCAAAACGACAACGACTACTGTCTGAATGCGGCTCCGATTGAAGGTATCCGCCGAGACAATCAGCACAGGGCGACGATAGCCGGGTTCCGAGCCTCGTGGTTCCCCCAAATCTGCCCACCAGATTTCTCCGTATCGCATCTACCACTCATCCTTTGGCAAAGACCGTGCCTGTATCTCCGCCATCACAGGATCAAGCGAATTGGAGTGTGTGCTGTACACGCGATTGAGTTGTTCCGTAATGGCGTCATCATCTCGCTGCTTCAAGTAGCGACTAAGCGCGTCGGCATACAGTTCGTCGAGAGAAATGCCCCACTTTTGCGCGAACTGCTCTACGGAATCGAAAAGAGTGTCAGGAATGTTGATCGTTGTTGTCATAGAAGTTCTCCTGAAAAATGAAAACCAATGCTGTCTGCTTACCACGCGCATTGTACCACGACATCCCAAGCGGCGGCAGGGCGCGGCGAGGCAGGGCGGGTCAAGGAACCGCCGCCGCTTGGGGTATCATTACGGTAGGCATTTTCGTTTGTCGCAGGAAGATTCTCACTATGAACCTCAACTCTCTTCAATGGAATACTTTGCGGGCGGCGATGGACAGAATCGTTCCGCCCGACGATTTTTCCGGCGCATGGGATGCCGGAGTCGGCGACTTTCTGACGGGAATGTTTGAGAAGGAACTGCGCCCTGTCGTGCCAACTTATGGCGACGGTTTGGACGCGCTCGAAGCGGAAGCACAAACCCTTTACACGCAGGCATTCCATGAGATTGAGACAGCAGAGCAGGACGCGATTCTCAACGCGATTTCTGAGGGGCGAACGCACGCGGCTTGGAATACCGCGCCGATTGCCTTCTTTCGGATGCTCATTCATCACGTCAACGAGGGCTATTACAGTGATCCCGGCAACGGCGGCAACAAAGACGCAATCTCTTGGAAAATGACGGGGTTTTCGGAAAGGCACGCAAACCTATGAAGCATTATGACGCCGTCATAATTGGCACAGGCGCGGGCGGCGGCACGGTTGCCGCACTGTTGGCAGAGGCAGGGAAACATATTCTTGTCTTGGAGCGCGGCAGGGCATTGTCCTTCACCGAAGTCGGGCGCGACAATCTCCGCAATCAGCGCATTTCACTCTATGGACACAACGCCGGTCCCGACATCGAAGGCAATCCGCGTGTCGCCGTGTCGCCAAACGGTCATCCCCAAACGATCAAACCGCACGAAGGCGGCTATCAGAACAACGCGGCGACGGTGGGCGGCGGAACGCGGGTCTATCTCGGTCAGGCGTGGCGATTTTTGGAGAAAGATTTCCGTATGGCGTCCGAATACGGCGTCCCGGAAGGCAGTTCGCTCGCGGATTGGCCTCTCACCTATGCCGACCTCGAACCCTATTATGATCGCGCCGAGTGGGAAGTCGGCGTCAGCGGAAATGGCGAGGCAAACGTCCATCAGGCTCCCCGCAAGCGTGGCTATCCCATGCCCGCGCAGTCGCCGCCGCTCCAAAGCCGCAAACTTCAAGACGGTGCAAAAACACTCGGCTGGAACACATTTCCCATCCCGTTTCTGATCAATACAGTTCCTTATAATGGACGCGAGGCGTGTATCCGGTGCAATCACTGCGTCGGGTTTGCTTGCCCGACAGACGCCAAAAACGGCAGTCAAAATACGATGTTGCCGCGTGCGCTTGCAACCGGAAACTGCGAATTGATCACGTCTGCGATGACGGAGCGTATTGAGACCGATTCACGCGGCAACGTCGTGGGGATCACCTATATCACCGAAGAGGACGGCACGCCGCGCCGCGAAACCGTTCGCGCCAAAAGCGTGGTTGTGTCGGCGGGAGCCACCGAGTCGGCACGTCTGCTGCTCAATTCGGCAACGACGATGCACCCTCGCGGACTCGGCAACTCGTTTGATCATGTCGGGCGAAATTTGCAGGGACATTATTACCCGAATACTTATGCCCTCATGGAAGAAGACATTTACGACGGTCAAGGTCCGGGGGCGCATTTAGCGACGTGTCAATTCAGTCACGGCAATCCGGGCGTTATCGGCGGCGGAATGCTTGCCGACGAACTGACAACGCTTCCAATTATTGTGTGGAAAAACTGTCTGCCGCCCGATGTGCCGAAGTGGGGCATCGAAAATAAACGCTGGATGCGGGAGAATTATCGCAAACTTCTGCGCGTGATGGGACCCGTTCAGGATATTCCCTCACCAGAGGGGCGCGTCACGCTCGATTCGTCGGTGCGCGATAAATACGGGATTCCGGTTGTGCGCGTGTCCGGCACAACGCACTCCGAAACGGTCAAAACAGCGCGGTTTATGTGGGAGAAGTCTCGCGAATGGGTCAAAGCGACAGGTGCAGTCAAAATTTGGGGCAATCCGCCGGGTTTATTTCTTTCGGGTGGACAGCATCAAGCCGGAACCTGCCGCATGGGGCGCGAACCCGAAACTTCTGTGACTGACCAATACGGGCGCGTTCATGCTCACGACAATCTTTTTGTGGTAGACACTTCTCTGCACGTCACTAACGGCGGCTTTAACCCCGTCTTGACCGTCTTCGCTCTTGCGTTCCGTTGCGCCGAACATATCGCCAAAATTTAGAACTCCTAACAAAATCACAGGTTTTGTTTTCCACAGTCAGATGCTTTGATGCGATTCGGCAAATCGTGTCAGACAATTACAGAGAGGATAATGAGGATATTGGAAGAACTATCTGCTGGATGTGAAGCGGCTATGCGCTCTCGCTTTCCTGTTTTCGGCTCGTTTGCGGAGTTATTTGTTCAGGCAAACCAGCACAGGGGCGGTCATCTTTCCTGCTGGCTGTTGCGTGACGGGTCATTTGCTTACGCCAAAGGCAGTAATCACGATGATTCAGCAGCGAAAGTCTTCAATCAAGCGGGTCTGCCGGAACACGCTGACAGTGCGCTTGAACTTATGCACCTTATAGGAGCCGAGCGTCTCCGCGTCCATTCTAATTTCGTGCAAGTCATTCTTGCCACTCCTCCTACGCTGAAGCAGACAAATCAGATTGCTGCTATCGCGATAAGCCTCAAGGCTGTCGGTGGAACATTTTTCTATGAAGCAGTGGATATAGACGGAATACAAATACTTGTCGATGGAAACAGCCTAAGTGAGTTCGAGGCAGTAGATTGGAACGCCGTTTTCCTACAAGAAAATGGTGTGGACGATGAAAAACGCTGACCTTATGAACTGTAAAAGTATAACTTTCCGGCTTCATAGGTCAAGACAAAACAGGATTCGGGCGATTATACTTTTACAGTTCCTAATAGTCAGTGAGCCGAAGTTTTATAATTTTGTTTACGGGAGTTGCGGTCTTATCAAGGCGATTTCTCCCAATGGGCAAATTATAGAACTCTGACTAACTGACTACTAATAAAGGAAACAGTTGCCCCCGCGCCCTCCAACTCTCTCGCTATCCCAACAACATCAGCGTGCGATACCCGATAAACAGTCCCAACATGAGAAGGACTGACGCCCAGAGTTTCCACTTTTTGGCGTGGAGCATTTGGAGGAGCAGGGCAGTACCGACCATTGCGCCGGTTGTCATGAGGAACGGCATTCGTGCATTCATGCTCCCATACCGACTACCGAGCGTAATCCCCATGATGAGGCACAACGCGGCGATAACGACAATCGGCGCGAGGCGTTCCCCGATATTGAGGTCAGTTACCAGCGCAATGAGAAACAGCATTCCGCACAACAGAGCCGATGCCAATGCCGCCGACGGTACGATACTCGCGAGTACCGACCCTGTAATTCCATGCGCCCCTCTTGCCCATGCGACGGCTCCTACAGGAGCGAGCGCGGCAAAGAACAACGGCAGATACCACCCCGCAATCCGCCAAAACGGGGGGCGCGGCGTCATCACCGTCACGCGAACGGGAATCTCTTCGACGCCCGCTTCTGTCTCAATTCGCACCGTCTCGACAAAATCGCCCGTTTCCCAAGTTCGTGCCGTGTGCGCCGTCAATGTAATCGCTTGTTTCGCGCTCGTAAACTCTGCCGGATGCACGGTGAGCCAGCCCGGCGTATGCAACACTCGCCCCTTTACGTCGCCATCAACGCCAAACGTCCGCGCATACACCTTCACCGAGCGCAAATCTCCCTTTCGCACCGTCCCGAAATCCACTCTTTGCGGCTCCACTTCCAAACGCGGCGCAACTTGTCGGCGTGCAAACGGCGTGCGAAGGCGTTTCCGTCGCTCCGGCATCGTCTCCCCCGCATCGAACTGCTCGCTCACGTCCGCGACCACCACGCCCATCCCGTTCTGAGGCAACTCCGGCAGAGGAGGCAGCTGCTTATTGTACTGCGGAACGTCCGGCATTCCATTGAGGCGGCGCGTCGCCGTCTCATTTCCCACTTTCGCGGTCACTTCCGCCACCTGACGCCCCAACCGAAACCCTTCAAGGTCATCACGGAAGGCAGCCGCCGACTCATACCGCTCTCGCTTGTCCCGTGCCAACGCCCTATCGAGGATATATTGCAGCGCGTGCGGAACCTCTTCCAAAAACTCTGATAACGGCGTCGGCTCCTCACGCTCAACAACACGCTTCCATGCAAACGGGTCTTTGACTTTCAGCACATTGAACGGACGATGCCCTGTCAGCATCTCGAATAAGGTCACGCCCATCGCCCAAATGTCCGATTGATGATCCGATCTGTCCTCTTCCGCAAAATCTTCGGGAGCCATATACGCATAGGTTCCTGCGCCTCCTGCATACGCATTCGTGGCAAGAATCTCCGCCAGCCCGAAGTCCGCTAACTTGACCTCGCCCTCCCGTGAGATGAGGATATTGGCGGGCTTCACGTCGCGATGCACCGTCTGCATTCGGTGGGCAAACTCCAGCGCGTCCAAGACCTGCGCGGCGATCTCACAGGCGCGGTCTATCGGCAGAGTTTCCACGGTTCGGAGCAAATCTTGCAGGTTCTGCCCGCGAATGTACTCCATTGCAATCACAATTTTGCCGTCAATTTTGTCCACACTGAGAACGCGCACGATGTTGGGGTGACGCAGCCGATCCATGACACGTGCCTCTTCCAAAAAGCGGCGAATGTCTCCGGCTTGCACGTCCACTTCTTTGAGGGCGACCTGCTTGTTGAGGAGTGTATCTTTGGCGAGATAGACGATTCCTGAGACGCCATGCCCCAAAACGTCCAATCGCTCATATTTTCCAAGCATTCCGAGCGGCATAAATTTCTCTTACGAGCCTCCTCTCTTCCGAGAGGAGGCAATAGGAAGGTTGTCCGTGAAGGCGGACGTTGTGCTTTCCGCAGCGGGGAATTCATTCCACCGCGTTCGTTACGGGGCAGTTTCGGGAGCGTCATCGAGCTGCGGCTCGCCCATTTTGCGATACACGACGGCAGGAATATACTTGAGCTTCTTCTCATCCAACACGTAGAGGTGTCTATCCTTGTCGAAGGCGAAGGCTTGCGGCTGAAGCAGCTGCCCATTGGCAATGTCGGGTTCGCGCCGTGTGCCTGCAAAATCGAACTTGCTGATCCCGGTTTCCCCAGTCTTTGCAACAAATGTCTGATACATATTGCCAAAAATATCGAATCGGGTATAAAGCCGTTTTGGGTCAGGTTTCGACGCGGGCGGCACAGGGAGGACTCGCGGCAGAGGGTTGGCGATCTTATCGCTCTCGACGTGAATAAATTTCCCGTTCGTTCCAATCACGTATGCCCCGCCCTGCTCGTCGAGTTCGAGATAATCCTCTCGGAGCGGTGTCTTCTCATAAAGGGTTTTGATACCAGTATACAGCATCGGCTTATCCCCTGCCAAAAGTCGGGTGGTGACATCGTCGTTTTGTTTGGCTCTAATTGTTGGAATAACAGGGACTTGCACATTGCGATTTTTCAGGGCGACGGCAAGGGCAATTCCTTCGGCAACACACGCGATCAGGGCAACCACCAAAAGCGAGATGAGTAGACTACTCCCTCCTTTCGCCGTTTCATCGGCGGGTTGGCGATTGCGGCGACGACGCGGCGCACGCTCTTCATCGGGTTCTTCTTCTTCTTCCTCGTCCTGCGCGGTGACTTGCCTCTCTTCACGAATAGGTGTGGGCTTAGATTGTAACGATTGCTGCTTACCGTTCTTGGGCTTACGCCAATTCGCGTCGGGATCAGTCATCTCCTCGTCTTCGGCAACCGTGGGGCGGGGCGTGCGAAGCTGTGTCTCGATTACCGACGCGCCGGAAATTGGCTGAAACACTCCATACCGTACCACCATCACCGTGACATTGTCCGAGCCGCCATGCCTCAGAGCCGCGTCCACAAGGCGGTCTGCGGCGTCCTGCGCGGGCGGAACCGATGCCAATATCTTCGCGATCTCAATGTCTGAAACTTCCGTCGTCAGTCCATCGGTGCAAAAGAGCAGGGTATCGCCCTCGTCCAGCTCATAATTCTGAATTTCGGGATCGACATCGCGTTGCTGTAATCCTATTGCCTTCGTCACTTGGTTGCGAAACTTACTGTTGGCAGCCTCTTCACGGGTCATGGTTCCGGCGAGAACCTCCTGCCAGACAGTCGAGTGATCCTGTGTAAGTTGGCTGAGTTTGCCTTTGCGAAGTAGGTAAACGCGGCTGTCCCCGGCGTGTCCGAGCGTCAGTTTGTTTTCGCGCAAAACCCCGACGAGGCAGGTTGTCCCCATTCCCGACAGTTCGGGGCGTTCAATCTGTTTCATCCAGACTCGGTTATTGGCACGCTCGATGACCTCGGTCAGCAACGGATTGAGATTGGCGGTTCCGACTGAGCCGCCTTTCTCGTAAGCCCACTCGACGAATCCATCCGTTAGGGTCTCTACGACGGTACGCGACGCCACTTCGCCGCCACTTTTCCCACCAGTTCCGCCCATGCCGTCGGCGACGATAAAAACGCCGTCCAGCACGTTGTCCAAATCTTTGCGTCGCAACACTGCGAAACCGTCTTGATTGGTATCGCGCACTTTGCCCGCGTGAGTTTTACATCCCACCGTATGACTCATAACATCTCCATACGAGGGAACAGGGAACAGGGAACAGGGAACAGGACAATCCAAATCTGATCCACGAAAGAACACGAAATCAACACGAAAAACAATGCGAGAGAATTTCAGGCATTATTTTTTTGTCCTGCGCTTGTTTGCTGTGGAATTGTCCTGTTCCCTGTTCCCTGTTCCCTGTTCCCTCCTTTATTCCAAGTCTTTGCGGATCAAGCGCAATAAAATCAGCGCGAATAGCCCGAACCCTGCCAGCAGGGCATAGCGTAGTAAACTCAACATCCATGCCGTCATGATTATCGGTTCTCCTGCAAGCCTTCCTCGAATCGCAGTTTGAGCGTGCCGAGGGTGATCGAGTCATTGTCGCGCAATCCCGTCGGGAAATGCGGCAGGAGCGGCAGATCGTTTAGGCGTGCTTCACTGCTCTCACTGAGGAGTTCGATGGCATAGCCCTCTCCATTATGAACGATTCGGGCGTGTCTTGTTGCGATAGAGCGATCTGGCAGCACAACATCGTTGGTGACCCCGCGCCCGATGACCGTTTCGGAGGCGAGCAAAAAGTCGTCTACCACTTCCGCGCCTTCGAGAAGCATCAGGCGGGCGGTGCGCGGCGTTAGAACTCGGCGCGGCGGCGTCGAACTGCCCATTTCATCAGGATTCAGCGATGCGGCGGCTCCGCCATAGACGCCGGGTGTCGTGCGCGGCTTGGCGTCTTCAATATCGCTTTCGCTTTCGTTCTGTCCGCGCTTGGTCTGCTGAAACGTGATACGTGTCTGTCCGACGGTGATCTCGTCGCCGTCGTGAAGCGTGCGGTTGTCGATTCGGCGTCCGTTGACTTTGGTTCCGTTGGTACTGCCCAGATCGTAGACGGTGAATTTGCTGTCAGCGTCGAGTTCGATTCGGGCGTGCTGCTTGGAGGCTTGCCCATCGCTCTCCAAAACCACGTCGTTGCCGGAACGCGCCGAGCGTCCCAAGACTATCGCGCCTTTGGCGATAATATAGCGGAATGGCGGCTTGTCGGGCGCATAGATGATGAGTGTGGCGGCGGCGATAGCGGGAACGGTTCCCCCTTCGTCGCTGTGGCTCATTCCCGCAAAACCCGCGACGGTGCGCTCCTCATAAGGAGTGGCAGGAACCTCGCCAACGGCATTGGCGGGCGTTTCGGGTGCGGTGATTTTGGTGTTATAGCGACAGCGCACGCGCAGTTTTTCGGGTTTGCGCTCTAGTGCGGTCTCGTCCGCCGTCAACTCTTTGATCGTAAAATCCAGTGCGCCCCGAATATGGTAGTGGTTCTGCTGGCAATAGCGGCGGATGGCAGATTCCAATTCGTCCCGGTCCAAAAACGAAAGGAGATAGTCTTTTTCTTCCTCATCATCAACCGCAATCTCTAAAATGTATTGATTCGGCACATAAACCCGATTATCGAAGCCCTCCTTGCGGTTGTCCTCCATTGCCGCAATGATTCGCCGCAGGACATCTTTGGGGCGGACATCGTCGCCGCTGCCACCAAAAAGCCCCTCATACCATGCTCCAAATGACCGATTGATTTTCTCAAACACGTCCATAGTTCTCCCCGTCAGCCTCTTAATTCTCTCCTAATACATTTAGAGGACGGAGCCAACGTCCATTCGGTTGCAGTATTCCTCGCTGCAATGCCAGAACCGACGCAGGAGAGGAGACCTCTTGGACTAGTGTTCTCCTGATCGGGTACAAAAACGTACCCGCCTCAAAAACAGACGTCCTACGGACGAAATCCCCATTTGTGAGTATTACCCTCTGTATTGGAATTCATTCCGCCGTAGATGATACAGTGAAACGCCTCCGTCTGAGGAGTTCATATCACCGTAGATGGCTGCGGACGCACACCATAATAGACAAATCACTTGCACATGGCATATCCCCAAGAGCGGGCATTGAAAATACCCGACTCGGTGTCGTTCCGACGAGCGTCTTTCGGACGTGGCACTGTGCCATGTTTAAGTGATTTGTCTATAAGGTTATCGCCTTTCCATAACACAGTTGCGGGCAGAGACTCTCAATAGAAACGAAAATCCCTCAAGCGGCTCGTCCGTAGGACGTCTGTTTTTGAGGCGGGTACGTTTTTGTACCCGCAACGGAATTGTCCTCAAACCTTAAACCTAACACCTAAGCCCTTTTCTGAGGGGGACGTGCTTGTACACGAAGCGGGTCATTCTGCTAAGGTGTTTCTGTTTGCTGTTGGTGGTGAGAATAAACATTCGTTTCCGCAGACACACCAGAGTTTCCTCTCCCGTATCAGTCACCGGGTGCGAATCAAAGTTAGGGCATTGTTAGTGTGTCATCGCACAGAACGGATGCAAGTCTTTGGGTTGTGACGAGAGTTGGTTTGCCCGCAGTGCCAA
>Ga0163154_10003922_pt1 | contig 20067 bp, 17 predicted proteins | sample OliLakLV19MP9P1_FD_148649 | JGI IMG/M metagenome (GOLD analysis project Ga0163154, IMG submission 148649) | Freshwater microbial mat bacterial communities from Lake Vanda, McMurdo Dry Valleys, Antarctica - Oligotrophic Lake LV.19.MP9.P1 | ecosystem: Environmental > Aquatic > Freshwater > Lake >...
GGAATCCTGTGTGCCCAAGGCGTGGTGGTCTCGGACCTGCGGGAAAATCTGGTCCGAACGCATCGGACCCATCTGGATGAGGAGTCGGTTCCGGTGATTCTTGAATCCGTGGATGCTGTCCTGACCCAAGCGCAAATCTGGTTCGACCATGAAGCCGTCCCGGTCCGTGATCGGGTGGCAGACATCGTGCTGGACCTGCGGTACGTGGGCCAGAATTACGAACTGTCGATTCCAATAGATGCCGCCGCGCTGCGCGACAAACCGCCGACCGCCATCGCGACGCAACTCCGGCAGCATTTTTGCGATGTCCACGAACAGAACTACGGCCATCAAGACCCGCGAGCGGCCATCGAGATCATCAACTACCGCTGCGTGGCGCGTGCGCGCCTGCATCGGCTCCCCGATTCACGACCGGCGCCGACCAGCACGCGGGCCGCAACGCCGTCGTCGACACGTTCCGTATGGTTCGACCGCGACGCGCCAGTGATGACACCTGTGTTCCAGCGCGAACGGTTGCAGCCGGGGCATGTGCTGGCGGGTCCGGCCATCGTGGAACAGATGGATACCACAACCCTGATACGGCCGCGCAGCACGGTCACTGTCGACGCCAGTCACAACCTCATTCTCGAGAGCAAAGCATGACTTCTGCCGATCCGGTCGATACGATAACCCTCGAAATCATCCAAAACGCCCTGGGTTCGGTCGTTGACGAGTCCTTCGTTGCATTGATGAAAAGCGCTTACTCGCAGAACATCAAGGAGCGCCGCGACCACTCCACTGCACTGGTCGATATTCAAGGGCGACTGATTGTTCAGGCGAAGGAGTCGCTCCCGATCCACCTCGGTTCGATCATGGGCATGATGCGTGCCCTGCTTGACCATATCGATACCGCAACACTGCGCGACGGTGACATCTTCATCGCCAACGACCCGTTCGTCGCTGGCGGCACGCACCTGCCCGACCTCAACATGGCGATGCCCCTGTTCGACCAAGGGAGGCTGATCGCCTTTGCCTGCAATATCGCGCACCACGCTGACTTCGGTGGCATGGCGGCGGGCAGCATGGCTGGCGGGATGACCGAGATCTACCAGGAAGGCCTTCGGGTTCCTTTAGTCAAGTTGTATGAGGCCGGGCGCCTCCAGACAGGCGTTTACGACCTCGTCCTCCTGAACACCCGGGTACCGGAAGAACGCCGCGGCGACCTGTTCGCACAGACAGCGGCGGTTCGGCTTGCCGGACGCAGATTCGCCGAGGTAGTGGCTCGGTACGGCGGCGACGCCATGCGGTTCGCCTTCGACGAGATCGTTCGACGCACAGGATTGCGCATGCGCGCAGCGATACTTGGACTGGCAGACGGCGTCTACCGCTTTCGCGATGTAATGGACGACGACGGATGCGGAACGATCGATATTCCGATTCAGGTTGAGGTACGCGTTTCGGGTGACAGGCTGCACGTGTCCTTCGAAGGAACTTCCCCGCAGGTGACCGGGAACATCAACTGTACGGCAACCGCGACACTGTCCGCGATCAGCTATACCGTCAAGGCATTGCTGGACCCCGATGTTCCGAACAACCAGGGCGTCCTGGATGTCTGCGAATGGAGTGCGCCTGCAGGTAGCCTGGTAAATGCAAACTTTCCGGCGTCGGTGGCGAACCGTGCGCACACCGCCCAAAGAGTGATCGACGCGCTGATCGGCGCGCTCGCGCCCGCGCTGAAAGAGCGGGCAGTGGCAGCGGCCAATGGAGCCAATACCACAGCCATCTTCTCAGGCATCGACCCATCGACCGGCAGGCGTTATATCTATTTCGAGACACTGGGGGGCGGGTTTGGTGGGCGTGCCCATCGCGATGGCAAGGATGGGGTACAAGTCCACATCACGAACACGTCAAATCTGCCCATCGAGGCCATCGAGATGGACTACCCTCTGCTGGTCGAGTCCTATGGGTTTGTCGAGGACTCCGGTGGTGCGGGGCGCCAGCGCGGTGGACTCGGCATGCGCAGGGTGATCCGGCCGCTGGGACATGAATGCACATTTTCTGGCTCAGGCGAGCGTTTTCGCAATCTGCCTTGGGGAATTTTCGGCGGAACTGCCGGTCGTTCGGGAAGCTTTACCCGGATCGAAGCCGACGGAACCCACTCGCCTTTGCCCAGCAAGCCCAGCGGCGTTGTTTTCGGCCCGAACCAGCGCGTCATGATTCAAACACCGGGCGCTGGTGGTTACGGCAATCCCGACGCCAGACTTCCCGAAGACCTGGACAATGATCTTGCGACCGGCAAGTTCTCACGGGAGTTCGTCCAACTGCACTACCGCACGCAAGGAACCCTCCAATGAGCAACACCGCGTCGACATCACCCACGCGCGGTGTGCAGCAGATCATCGGTGTGTACGACGGACTAAGTGCCACCATTGCCGACCGCTGCGGGTTCGACTGGCTGCATGTGGGTGGTTACAACATCTCCGGATCGCAGTTCGCCATGCCGGATGTCGGACTGCTGACGCTTAGCGAGAACCTTACCGCGGTCCGAAAGGTCGTCGACTGCACCAGCCGTCCCGTTCTGGTGGATGGCGACGATGGCTACGGCAACTACCTGAACGTGATGCGTCTCGTGCGGGAGGTCGAGAAGACCGGTGCCGCCGGCATCCATATGGAAGACCAGGTACTGCCGAAGAAGTGCGGGCACATGGCGGGCAAACGCGTGGTGTCCACGGCTGATTTCGTGGCGAAGATCAAGGCATTTGTCGATACCCGACGCTCATCGAAATTCCTGTTGTTTGCACGTACCGATGCCATCGCGGTAAACGGATTCGAAGATGCCATCGAGCGCGGCAATCGCTATCTGGAAGCCGGTGCCGATGTCGTGTTTGTCGAGGCTCCCACATCAATGGAACAGGCCGAAGCCATTCCCAGGCTGGTTCACGGCCCCGTCATGTACAACTGGGTCTATGCTGGGAAATCCCCTTTGATCCCGCCGGACGAACTGACCCGGCTTGGGTACAGCTACTATCTTCAGGCTGACGTGCTGTACGCGGTATCGCATGCTTTGATGGGCTATTTTCACGAACTCAAGACGACGGGCACCTACGGTGCAGCGACGTCCAGGATGATCACCTTTGACGACTTCAACCAACTGGTCGGCTTTGACGCGATCAAGTCGGCAGAGGCCAAGTACGAAAAAAAATGATGCTCGGTTGCCGAGTCCGGAATCACCGGAAATCACTGACCTCATCGTAAGTCAAGGATGCTCTTGGTTCTTGCGGTTTACATCTCATCGGCGGGGCCAAAGGTTTCAACGGTTAACGTCGGGGCCTTTCAGTTCTCCTGTTTGCGCCGCTAGTCATCATGCGCGGCATGGCATCTGGGTGGGCTACGCCGACGGAAGCTGGCGTGCTGGCGGTCGTCTATGCGGTGTTCGTGGGTGCGATACAGCGCAATCTGTCTTTCAAGAAGGTCAAGGATGCACTGCAGGAGACCGTTGAGGCTACCGCACTGATCCTGTACGTCATTGCCATCTCGTCCAGTCCTGCCTGTCGTATGTCTTCGTCGCAGAGGGCACTGCAGCCCATTTGGCAGACCTGATGACGCGCCTTAGTGTCGGGCCGATCAGCTTCCTGCTGATTGCGAACGTACTCCTGATATTGCTGGGTTGCGTGGTCGAGCCTTTGCCGGCGATGCTACTCGAAGTGCCGCTATTGCTTCCAACGGCCCTGGCGGTCGGTGTCGATCCGACGCACTTCGGCGCCATCTTCAATCGTCTGATTGGCTACATGTATCCTCCCATGGGCATCGGGTTGTTCATTCTGATGGCGATTGCCCGTGTTGAGTTCCTGCCTCTTGTAAAGGCCACACTGCCATTCATCACGGTGCTGTTGGTGGCCCTTGGCCTGCTCACGTTCATACCGGAAATCACCTTGTGGCTTCCCAATTTGCTACTCCCGTTACCGGGCAAGGCGTAAGCCAACACAGGCTTCAACCAACCACTGTCGAATCAGCAAACATGAACAGAAAACTCAAGGTTGCAGCCGATATCGGCGGCACATTCACCGACATTGCGCTGATGCTTGAAGACGGGTCCATCGCCACCGAAAAGGTGCCATCCACACCGGACGACTACAGCCGCGGGATCATCAACGGCATGACGTCATTGCTGCGCTCGCTCGACTTGTCGCCGGCCGACGTTGGCGAGGTTCTGCACGGATGCACCGTGGCGACCAACACGATTCTCGAGGCCCGCGGCGCCCGTACCGGCTTGATCACCACACGTGGTTTTCGTGATGTGCTCGAGTTGCGCCGAATCCGTGTTCCAAGGCTTTATGACCTCTTGTATGTCAAACCGGAGCCGCTCGCTCCGCGTGAATTGCGGATGGAGGTCAGCGAACGTATCTCGGCCGGTGGTCAGGTGGTGGTGCCGCTGGACGAAGCCGAAGTAGTCGCGGCAATCGAGCAGCTGCGCCAACTTGGCGTCGAGGCGATAGCGGTGTGTTGTCTGCACTCTTACCTGAACCCAACCCATGAGCAGCGCATCGGGGAACTGGTGCGCGCTGCTCTGCCGGACGTCTTTCTGACGCTATCGTGCGAACTTCTGCCCGAGATCCGTGAGTATGAGCGTACCAGCACGGCCGTGATCAATTCCTACATCGGCCCGTCTGTTGCCAGTTACATCCAGTCGCTTGAAGGGAGCCTTAAACGTTATGGCGTTGCGGGGCGGCTCCTGATCATGCAGTCGACCGGCGGAATTCTGGATGCGGATTCCGTGATCCGCATGCCGGCACGTATTGTGGAATGCGGACCAGCAGCTGGTGTAATCGGCGCTGCCTTTCAGGCCGCTTCCAGTGGATACAAGGATGTCATCACATTTGACATGGGCGGCACAACGGCGAAGGCTGCCATGATTGAAGGTGGCCAGCTCATGCGCACCAATGAGTACGAAGTTGGCGGTGGAATCTCCCTGTCCAGCCGACTGGTCAAGGGCGGCGGATACGCGCTCAAACTACCGGTCATTGACATCTCCGAAGTGGGTGCCGGCGGCGGCAGTTTGGTGTGGTTTGATCGGGCCGGTGCGCTCAAGGTGGGGCCACGAAGCGCGGGTGCCGCTCCAGGGCCCGCCTGTTACGGCGCAGGGAACGAGGAACCCACCGTTACCGATGCCAACGTGGTATTGGGTTACCTGAATCCGCGTGCACTGGCGGGTGGCTCTGTAGCGATCCGGGCGGACCTTGCTGCTGCTGCGTTGCATCGCCATGTGGCATCGCGCCTGGATGGCGATGAACGCGAAGCCGCGTGGGCCGTTTACGTGGTTGCAGCAGCCAACATGATGCGCGCCGTCAAGGCGGTCTCTACGTACCGAGGGCGGGATCCACGCGACTGTGTCCTCCTGGCATTCGGTGGAAATGGTGGGGTGTTTGCAGTTGAGCTTGCGCGACAGCTGCAGATGCGTCGCGTGCTGGTGCCCCCGGCTGCCGGTGTCTTCAGTGCCCTTGGGCTTTCGGTTGCGCCGATCGAGTTCAGCCAGACAAGGGCGTTTCTGATGCCTGTCGGATTGATCGATGCGCAAGAGTTGACACGCAATTTGCATGGGATGGAAGAGCAGGTTGCAAAGGTGCTGGGGTTTCCGCGGAGTCAGTTGCGCATGCGCTACTCGGCTGCCATGCGCTACATCGGGCAGGCTTTCGAACTGCAGATTCCACTGCCCAGCGACGGAATCACGGCCGGGGTGTTGGTGAACTTGTCTGAAGCGTTTGAAGCCGAACACCAGCGCACTTATGGCCACCGTTTCGCCGACGGCGACGGAGTCGAGGTCGTGGCGGTCGAAGTCACAGGAACCTTTGTCGACGGGGCGCGACTGCCCGCGATGGTGACGGTCAGGAAACGCGCGGGCAAGGTCGCCCCCGAACCAGCAAGACCGGCCTATTTTGGTCCAGACCGCGGCCTGCACCAAGTGGACGTGATCGACCGCGCGGAATTGTCTGACGCTCCGCGACGCGGTCCCTTCATCATCGAGGAGTACGACGGAACAACGGTGGTCCCACCGGATGCGGCGGCGCACCTAGATGGCGCCGGCAACATCGTGGTCGACATTGATCTCTGAATACAAGGAAAACAGTATGAACAATCTGACGCAGGCGCAATCCCGCGCAACAATGACGGCGCATGCGCAACACGATCACAAGGTCAGTCCGTTCCTGTTGGAAGTGGTCAAGAACGCTTTGGACACCATCGCCGATGAGTTGGCCTTGATCATCATGCGCACAGCCTACTCCAGCATCGTGCGGGATGCCATGGACTATTCCACCGCGATTTGCGACTCCAATGGTCACACCCTCGCGCAGGGTCTCACGACGCCCCTGCATCTGGGAAGCTTCTTCGATGCAATGGCCAATTTGGTGAAGAACCATGCGCCAACTGCCATTCCCGGCGACGTCTTCATTTTCAACGATCCGTACCTGGCGGCCGGTCAGCACCTGCCAGACATGTACATCGTGCGGCCCATCTTCATCGATGGCACCATTGAAGGTTGGGCCACGACCGTGGCGCATTTGAATGACATCGGGGGCATCGTCCCGGGCAGCAACTCCATCGGATCCACCGAAATATTCCAGGAGGGCCTGCGGTTTCCGGTGCTCAAGCTCTACCAGGCCGGGATCGAGAACCAGACGATCTGGGACATTCTTTCGGCAAATGTGCGTGTTCCCGACAAGGTTCTGGGTGACGTCAAGGCGCAGGTCTCCGCCTGCCTGGTTGGCGAGCGCGAGTTCAAAAGCCTGTTCGAACGGTACGGGCGCGAAACACTGCATCGAACCTTCCAGGCTATTCATGATTACGCAGAGAAACTCGCACGGGCCGAATTCAACGATATTCCGGATGGCACCTACCACTTCGTCAACTACATCGACGGTCTGGGTGAAGACCCGCAACCGATCCGGTTTCAAGTCGCATTGACTATTCAGGGCAGCGAAGTGCTTGTTGACTGGACAGGAACTTCGGAGCAGGTTCGCGGCGGAATCAACGCGCCCTATCCGTTTACCAAGGCGGCCGCCTATGCGGCATTGCGGTCGGTGCTGGGCGTCGATGTGCCCAACGCACAAGGCTTTACCCGTCCGATATCGGTGATCGCGCCAACAGGCACCATCGTCAATCCGCTTTCGCCCGCTGCGTGCGGTGCGCGCGGCATCACTGGGTTCCGCATGATTGACTGCATCATGGGGGCCCTTTCTCAAGCGCTGCCACAGCGCATTCCAGCAGACGGCAGTGGCGGATCAACGATCCCATCGATTGGAGGCACGCACCACGGCCGCGCCTTCGTATTCGTTGAGACCATGATGGGTACCTGGGGTGGTACTCCGACCCATGATGGCCAGGACGGCGTGGCGCACATCGGGGCAAATCAGTCGAACATACCGATCGAGATGATCGAGCGTGAATACCCCTTGCGGGTGGAGCGGTATGCCTTGGTTCCGGACACGGGAGGGGCCGGAAAGTATCGCGGCGGGCTGGCCATCGTCCGGGAGTTCAGACTCCTTGCGCAGGAGGCCATGATTGCCGTTCGGTCGGACAAGCGCCGCTTCCCGCCCTATGGCTTGCATGGAGGAAAGTCCGGATCGCCATCGATGAACATCATCAATCCGGGACCGAAACAGCGCGTCTTGCCGGTATTGTTCAAGGAGCCAGTGACCATGGTCATGGGTGATGTGTACCACCACACTTTGGCAGGAGGAGGTGGTTATGGGAACCCGTTGGAACGCGATATCGCATTCGTGGAACGTGACCTGTGCCAAGGCCGCATTACCGGAGCTGGCGCATTGAACGACTACGGTGTTGTCGCCGCGCAGGAGCCTTTAGAGTGGGTGGTGAACATCGATGCAACGCTAAGGCTGCGCGCGTCCCTTCGTGCGGCCGTGGATGTGTAGATGGCGCAGATCACGCTTGCCAACGCGACTGTGGTGGATGGCACTGGAGCAGATACCTTCCATGCCGATGTGCTGGTATTGGGCGATCGGATTGCAGATGTCGCAGCTCCAGGATCGGTCCAGCAAGGAAGAGTCATCGACTGTGAGGGCCTGCTACTCACCCCTGGTTTCATCGACATATATAGCCATTCGGATTTGACGTTGCTTCTGGACCCGCGGGCATCAAGCGCCATCTACCAGGGAGTCACGCTTGAGGTGATTGGCAATTGCGGTCACGGGTGTGCACCGATGCGTGACATCGCACTGGCAAGAACTGCGATGTATGGGCCGGTTCCTCGTAACGGATTTTTCAGCTGGACCACGATGGCGGGATACTTCGACAGGCTGGAGGAGGCCCGCCCAGCCATCAACGTGGTGGCATTGGTCCCCAATGGTCAATTGCGACTGTCGCACATTGGGGTGGAACAGCGTGTGGCCAGTTCCGATGAACTCCGGGCGATGTGCCGCGATCTTGAGGTGTCACTGGATGCTGGTGCCTATGGCTTTTCCAGCGGACTCGAGTACGTTCAGGAGCGTGCATGTTCAGCGGCGGAAATCGATGCGTTGTGCAGCATCGTGTCCAAAAAAGGGGGACTCTATGCAACCCATGTCCGGGACCGGGACCAGCATGCCATCGCGGCGATCGAGGAGGCGATTGCCACCTCCAGAACCACGGGTGTGCGTCTACAGATCTCGCACATCACTCCACGAGGTGGAATGGGCGATACGGAAGCCGCACTGGCACTTGTCGATTGCGCGCTTGCGCAGGGCCTGGATGTAGGCTTCGACATGCACACGCGACTGTTCGGGTTTACACACCTGAAGAATCTTCTTCCCATGTGGGTGCTCGAGGGGGCACCGGACGATGTCCATCGCCGGCTGCTGGATCCGCGGGTACTCGAACGCATCCAGCAGCATCCGAATTTGATTTCTGCAGTCGGTGATTGGGCCAAGATTGTCTTGGTCGATAGCCTCGCTTTCGAAGCCTTCAACGGTCAGACATTTGACGTCATTGCCGCCGGAAGGAAAGTATCGCCCTTTGAAGCTGCCATGGACGTGCTCCGGTCCGATGTGGAGCACTTGCAGCGACCGATGGTGCTGCTAAAGACATAAGACGAGAGTGTTCTGCGTACAACGTATGAGCACCCCCACTGCATGCCAGGCTCGGATGCCACCACGCTCGCGCCCGATGGCGTGTTGGCGGGTGAAAAATTTCACGGGGCCTATACGTGGGCATCGTGGTTCCTGCGCCGAATGGTCCGGGAAACAAAGGCCTTGACCCTTCCAGATGCGATCTATCGATTGACGTCGCTACCGGCGCGCCGTCTTGGCCTTGAAAACCGGAGGCGAATCGCCCAAGGTTGCCATGCCGACATCGTTGTGCTCGACTGGAATCGCTATTCCGAACGTGGCAGCGTGGACAACCCGTCGCAATTGGCGCAAGGAGTCGAGCACGTCATGGTCAATGGCGTCTTCACCTTGGCCAACGGTCAAGTGACAGGAGAACGGGCTGGGCGGATCGTCCGTTACTGAGAGCGGTACCACGATTGCTGCCGCGCTGTTTCAGGCGCGCGGCTCGGCGTAGTCCTGCATGACCACCGCCACGCAATCGCCGCGTTGCACCCGACCCGGGCCGGAAGCCATCCACAACACGCCGCTGGCAGCGTAGAAAACCTCGAGCGGCGCATGATCAACATCTTCGATGAAATGCAAAAAGCCCGCGCTTTGCCCATCTTTGACGGTGTCACCCGCCAGATGGCGTGGCTCGAAAATACCGCTGCCTGGCGCAAAGCTGTAGCAGTTCGCGTCGCGAACCATCATCTGCCGTGTAGCTTTGGTGCCGTCGCGCTGCACCGTATCGGGCTTGCCGGCGGTCATGCCCAGATGCTTGAGCATGTTGCGCACGCCGCGCTCGCCGATGCGCACGCCTTCGACACTGACCCGACCCCAACCGCCGATCTCGGTGCCCAGCGACAAAATACCGCGGCGCTCAACCGCTGATGTCAGCGTGGCACCTTCATCCACACCCCAGAACACCACGTTGTAGGGCGCGCCGAAAGCGGCGGCGGCAGCCAAGGTCTTCCTGCGCATGGCAGCGTCTGGCGGGTAATGCATGTTGGTGCTGGGCACACAATCGGCCGAATGCCCGGCGGTATGCATATCGACCGAAACATCCACATGGGGCAATATTTTGCTGTCAATGAAGTGCGCCAGCATCTCGGAAAACGTGCCCTTGGGGTTACCGGGGAAGCACCGGTTCATGTCACGCCCGTCAATCGGCGACAGGCGGGTGGCATTCAACGCGGCGGGCAGATTGACCGCCGGAATCAGGATCAGCCGACCCTGGACCTGTTCGGGCTGGAGTGACTGGGCCAGGCGAGAAATCGCGATCTGGCCTTCGTATTCGTCGCCATGCACGCCGCCCGTCAACAACAATGTCGGGCCTTTGCCGTTGTTGAATACATAGATCGGGATCTCGACCACGCCCCAGCCCGAGGTGTTGCGGGACTGGGGTGCCCTCAGATAGCCTGCCTGGCGACCCGGACGGTCAAAATCGATGTCGCAGCGCACCCGGCTGGGCAGCTCGTTGACCGTCGACGCTTGAACGGGCACTTTTGAGCGCCTGAGCAAATTGTCTTTCAGGCTTTTGACTTTGGGCATGGTGTTGAGATGAAATTGCGCGTAGAGTCAGATTAGCATAATTTATAAATGTATACAATCTTCCCATGGCAACCGCCCGCATGAATCCCCTGCATCTGGCGGACCCGGCGCTGCCCGCTTCACCGCAAACCTTCCTCAAACTGCAACCGCGCACGCTGGTGCACCAGGTCATCGACGCGCTGGTGGCAGGCGCGTCGGAAGGCCTGATCCTGCCGGGCGACCGCATCATCGAATCCGACCTGGCCGAGCAACTCGGCGTGAGCCGGGTGCCGGTGCGCGAGGCGCTGCGGGTGTTGGAGAGCCAGGGCATCGTCATCAACGAGCCCTACAAAGGCATCCGGCTCACGCCGGTCACGCCCGAGCGCATCGACCAGCTTATCGAAGTGCGGGTGGCGCTGGAGACCACCGCTGCCACCCGCGCGATCCGGCTCAAGCTCAACGACGGCCCGCACCTGCAGGAACTTGAATCCATCGTGCACGAGATGGAGACCATGGCCGAACGCAACGAGGTGTTCGGCTTCGCTACCGCCGACACCACCTTCCACCGCACCTTGTGCAGCTATGCTGGCAACGCCGTGCTCAGCGACATGTGGGAAATGCTGGCGCGCCAGATGACCATCATCTTCGGCCTGTCCGCGCTGGGCAAGCCGATGACCGAGATCGTCGAGGAACACCGGGAACTGATCCGCGTGTTCCGCTCCGGCAAGGTGGCCGACATGGCGCGCGCCATCAGCGACCACATCGACGTGGAGATCCACAAGGTCGACCTGGAAAAGATCATCGCCGAGCGCCGCGCCGAGGCGCAGCGCACTGCACCCCCCCTCTGAGTCGGAGTACGCCATGCCATCACCCCAGCTACCCGCCGCACGCATGCCGGCCATCAAGATCCGCGCCATCACCAGCGTCGCGCTGACCGGCGAGAGCCCCAAGGGTGGCTGGTCGGCCGAGATCAAGCCGGAGGATTCCATCCATGCGGTGGTGGCGGTGCACACCGACGCCGGCATCACCGGTTACGGCAGCGTGTTCACCGATGGCCGGCTGGTACAGGCCGCGCTCAAGGTGCTCGAGCCGCTGTTCCTTGGCGAAAACGCCCTGGAGCCCGAGCGGGTAAGCGAAAAGCTGCACCAGAACAGCTTCTGGATGGGCCGCGGCGGCAGCCTGACCCACGCCATCAGCGGCATCGACATTGCGCTCTGGGACATCCTGGGCAAGGCCACCGGGCTGCCGGTCGGCCGGCTGCTGGGCGGCAGCTACCGCCAGCGGGTACAGCCCTACTGCTCGCTGCTGATGGAGCAGCCCAGGGAAATGTTCGACGTCATCACCACCTACCGCAAGCTGGGTTTCACTGCGTTCAAGATCGGCTGGGGCCCGTTCGGCCGTGCGATGGACCACAAGCTCGATGCCGCCATCGTGCGCGCGGCGCGCGAAGCTGCCGGGCCAGACGCGAAACTGCTGGTCGATGCCGGCGCCAGCGACGCCTACTGGCCACACGGCCTGAAGTGGGCGCTGCGCACCGCGAACATGCTGGCCGAATACGAAGTCGGCTGGTTCGAAGAGGCGCTGCGCCCCGACGCGATCGACGACTTCTGCGAACTGCGCCGCGCCAGCCCGGTCAAGATCGCTGGCGGCGAGGTGCTGACCCGGCGCCAGACCTTCCTGCCCTGGCTGGTGCGCGGTGCGTTCGACATCGTGCAGCCCGACGTGACCAAGGTCGGCGGCATCAGCGAGCAACGCCGCATCGCCTGGACGGCACACGACTTCGGCATCCAGTACATCGGCCACGGCTGGAACACCGCGCTGGGCCTGGCAGCCGATCTTCAATTGGCCAGCGCGATTCCCGACTCCGACCTGGTCGAATACATCGGCGGCAGCCCGTACGTGGACGGCATCCTGAAACAGCCGTTCGCGCTCGATGGCGAAGGTTTCCTGACCATACCCGATGCGCCCGGCCTGGGCGTCGAACTCGACCCGGACAAGGTTGCGCGGTATTGCGACAACGCCGCGCCGCTGTTCGACCGCTGAAGCCCAGCGCAGGACGCACCTCGTGACCGATTCCGCCGGCCCGCGCCTCCGCGACAGCACCGCCGCACCGCAGCCGGGCGCGCACATCGAGCCCCGCCAGGCCCGCTTCGATTTCCACGGCCGAGTCGCCCTGGTCACCGGTGCTGCCAGCGGCATCGGCCGCGCCACCGCCGCGCTGTTCCTGCGCAGCGGCGCCAGCGTGGTGCTGGCCGACATCCGCGTCGACGCGGCCGCGGACGCTGCACGGGAGATCGACTCTGGCGGCCAGCACACGCTGGCAGTGGCGTACGACGCCGCTGCCCCCGCCGATGCGCAGGCCCTGGTCGAAGCCTGCATCGCCCGTTTCGGCCGGCTCGACTACCTGGTGCCGGCGGCCGCCATCTACGAAGACCAGCGCCTCGGCGGCATGTCGGGCGCGCAGTGGGAGCGCACCATCGGGGTCAACCTCAGCGGCGTGTTCTACCTGGTGCGCAACGCGATCGATCATCTGGCCCACGGCGGCGCCATCGTGCTGCTGTCGTCGATGTCGGGCCATACCGGCGGCAGCGTGGAACACGGGCACTACGGCGCGACCAAGGGCGCGCTGGTGTCGCTGACGCGCACGCTGGCGCGCGAACTCGGGCCGCGCATCCGGGTCAACGCGGTCTCGCCCGGCGTCATCGACTCGCCGATGGTGGCGCGCCGGTTGTCCGCCGGGGCCGATGAGATCATCCGCAACACGCCGCTCGCGCGCCTGGGCCGGCCCGACGAGGTTGCCAGCCTGATCGCCTTCCTGTGCAGCGACGCGGCCAGTTTCATCACCGGCGAGGCGGTGCTGGTCACCGGCGGCCTGTTCATGGGCGGCTGAGCGCATGGGCGGCTGAGCGCATGAGCGGCTGAGCGGCTGAGCCCGGGCTCTCATGGCCCGTGCACGCAACCGATAGACCGACAGGAGGAACACGCCACATGAACAATCCGTTTTCTTTGCAGGGCCGGGTCGCGTTGGTCACCGGCGCCTCGCGCGGGCTCGGTGCCGGCATGGCGCTCGGACTGGCCCAGGCAGGCGCCCATGTGGTGCTCAATGGACGCAACCGGGAATCGCTGCAGGCACGCCAGCAGGAGATCGCCGCTGCAGGCGGACAGGCCAGCATCGCCCCCTTCGACGTCTGCCGGCGCGCCGACGCGGACGCCGCCATCGACGCGATCGAGGACGCGCACGGACACCTGGACATCCTGATCAACAACGCGGTGACCGGCGTGCCGCGCGACTTCTTCGACATCAGCGACGACGACTGGCGCCTCTCGCTCGACTCGGCACTCGATGCCTGTTTCCGCCTGTCGCGCAAGGCTGCCGCCGGCATGGTGACGCGCGGCTGGGGCCGCATCGTGATGATCTCGTCGGTCAACGCGCGTATCAGCCGCGGCACCAACACCGCCTACATCACCGCCAAGGCCGGACTCGAAGGGCTGACCCGTGGCATGGCCGTGGAACTGGCGGCCAAGGGCGTCACCGTCAACGCGATCGCACCCGGCTACATGGCCACCGACATCAATACCGAATTCCGCGCCGACCCACAGCGCTACGAATGGATTCGCATGCGCACGCCGATGCAACGCTGGGGCACACCGCAGGACCTCGCCGGTGCCGCCGTGTTTCTGTCTGGCGACGCCTCCGGCTTCATCACCGGGCAGACGCTGGTAGCAGACGGAGGGATGACGATCGCAATCTGAGCGCAACCGCTTGAGCGCAACCGCTCAAAAAACCGCGTGGTCCCCGCGCTCGACCGCGGTCTCGCCGCGCACGAGGCGGGCGTAATAGTCGAACAGGGTCTCGCGCCCTGCCGACGGGGTTGCGGCGGCGTCATAGCGGCCGGTTTGCGGGTTGAGCACCAGCATCGACTCGGTCGCGTAGTAGCGGCCAATGCGCGCGAGCTCGGCCTTCTCGGACAGCGCCGGCACCACGCGCCCGGCTGCGCCCAGCACGGCGATGATCACGTCGAGCAAGCGCACCGGCACCTGCTTGAAGCGCGCAGGGGTGCCCAGCAGCGCGAACAGCCGCTCGCCTTGCTCGCGCGGCGTAATGGCATCGCCCGGGCCGCCGATCGGCAGGATGCGGTTGTGCCGCTGCGGGTGGTCGATGCACTCGGCGAGGTAGTTGCCCAGGTCGTCGTCGCCAATCGGCTTGCAGGCGGTGAGCGTGCCGTCGCCAAATACCAGGAACGGCTTGCCCGCGCGCACCCGCTCGACCTGGCCCGACAGCGACTTGAAAAACGCCGTTGCCCGCACGATCGAGTAGGACACGCCGGATTCGATCAGCGTCTTCTCGAACGCGAGCTTTGCACGCTGGAACGCGAGTACCGGCTTTTGCACGCAGATCGCCGACAACAGAACCACCTGCGTCACGCCCGCGGCCTGCGCCGCAGCAAGTGCGTGCACATGCGCCTGGTGGTCGATCGCCCATGCGTCCCTAGGCGCGCCGGTGCGCGAGGCCATGCACGAGACCAGCACATCGAAGCGCTCGCCGCGCAAGCCGTCGCGGGCAAGCGATGCCGGGTCTTGCACGTCGCCGGTGCGCAACTCGGCGCCGGCGAGCAGCGCAGCCGGGCGCTCGGTCGCCGCCGCACCACGCAGACCGGATCGGGGCCGCAGGAAACACACCACCTCGTGCCCACGCCGCAGCAGTGCGCGCACCGTCGCGCGACCGATCGTGCCAGTGGCGCCAAGGACAAAAACGCGTCGCCGAACTGCAGCGCCGTTCATGCCACCCATCGGGGCGTATCCGTCCATCATCATCGTTGGGCGCTGCGGTTTTCCGAGCGCATCCTTGCGGGCGGGGTTTCCCACCGCGCCGGAGCGGTCTCCCACCGCGTGGGCGCGGCTTGCCGGCTTGCAGGCGCTGTTTCAAGACCCCCCGGGTCCAGATTCCGGACCGGCGGCTGTCGTGGGGGGTCGATGGCGATGGCCAGAAATCGGGTCATGAAGGATCTCGATGGGCTTGGGGATTGACACAATTTTACGTAAGGCTCAAGTGACACGAGAATACGGGTATGTCTCAGCACCCCCCACCACCCCAGTCTCCTGTCCAACGCCCCACCGCGATCGTCACCGGCGCATCTTCCGGTGTCGGCTTGTATGCCGCGAAATCGCTTGCCGCGCGCGGCTGGTTCGTGGTGATGGCCTGCCGCGATCTGCAGAAGGCTGCCCGCGCCGCCCGCGAGCAGGGCATCGCGGCCGAAAACCATGCCCTGCTGCCCATCGACCTGGGCTCGCAGCGCAGTGTGCGCGCCTTCGTCGAGGCTTTTCACGCACTGGGCCGCCCGCTGCAGGCGCTGGTCAATAACGCTGCCGTTTACCAACCGCGCCTGAAGTTGCCGATGCGCTCGCCCGAGGGCTTCGAGATCAGCGTGGCCACCAATCACCTCGGACACTTCCTGCTCAGCCTGCTGCTGCTCGACGACCTGCGCCGCGCCAGCAACCCCGGCGGGCGTCTCGTCACGCTGGGCACGGTGACCGCGAACTCCGAGGAATTCGGCGGCAAAGTGCCGATTCCCGCGCCGGCCGACCTGGGTGAGTTGCAGGGCCTGGAGGCCGGGTTCCAGGAGCCGGTGGCGATGATCGATGGCAAACCGTTCAAGCCGGGCAAGGCCTACAAGGACAGCAAGCTGTGCAACATGATCATGAGCCGCGAACTGCACCGCCGCTACCACGCCAGTACCGGGATCGTGTTCAACACGCTGTATCCGGGCTGCGTGGCCGACACGGAACTATTTCGCGACACTCCCAAGGCCTTCCGGGTGATCTTCCCCTGGTTCCAGAAGAACATCACGAAGGGTTACGTGACGCAGGAACTCGCCGGTGACCGCGTCGCGCAGGTGGTGGCTGACGCCAATTTCGCGCAGTCCGGCGTGCACTGGAGCTGGGGCAACCGGCAGAAGGAAGGCCGCGCCGCCTTCGCGCAGCCGCTGTCGGCCAAGGCCAAGGACGAAGCCCGCGCGAGCCGACTGTGGGCCCTGAGCGAACAGCTTGTCGGTATCGCATGAGGGCAGCAACCACACAGCTGCGCGCCAGCGCGGCGCGGCGCTGGCCGGCATGGTGGCCGTGGCTGGTGGCCGCGTTTGCGCTGCTCGCCATCGCAGTTGGCGTGGCGCGGCTCGAGGGCCTGTCCGACGGTGTGGCGGTCGAGAACCAGCGGCTGGGTACGACGCCGGTCACCGTGTTCCGCCCGGCACCCAGCACAGCCGCTGCGCCGGTGGTGCTGATCGCGCACGGTTTCGCCGGCTCGCAGCAGCTGATGCAGCCCTTCGCGCTCACGCTGGCCCGCAACGGCTATGTGGCGATCACCTTCGATTTCCCTGGCCACGGCCGCAATGCTGCTCCGATGCGCGGTGGCCTGGCCGATCAGGACGCGAGCCTGCGCACGCTGATGGCCTCGATGTCCGAGATGGGTGCGTTCGCACGCGGCCTGGCCGGCGCGGGTGGGCACTACGCGGTCATCGGGCATTCGATGGCATCGGACATCATCGTGCGTCACGCTCAGGCCGACCCGGCGGTGCGAGCGAGTGTCGGTGTCTCGATGTTCGCGCCGAGCATCGAGGTTGACACGCCAGGCGACAGCCCGCGCAACCTGCTGGTCGTCAGCGGCGCGCTCGAGCCGCAGATGATGGCCAACGAGGCGCTGCGCGTGATCGGCCGTGTGGCCGGACCCGACGCAAAGCTCGACACCAACTATGGCCGCTTCGACGACGGCACAGCGCGGCGCGCGACTCTTTCGCCTGGAGTCGAGCATATCGGCGTGTTGTACAGCGCGCATACCCAGGCCGAAACTCTCGCGTGGTTGAACGCCGCCAATGGACGCCCGAACGCGCCGCAGCCGTTCATCGACGCACGCGGATCGGCGCTCGGTCTGATGCTGCTCGGCGTGGTCGCGCTCGCGTGGCCGTTGTCACGACTGCTTGCGCGCGTGACGCCAGTGGACGGGGATACGGTCGCTGTGCAGCGTCGTGCCTGGTGGCGCTGGCGCGGACAGGCTCCGCTGACCTTGATCCCCGCGCTGGCCACACCCTTGCTGCTGTGGAAGCTGCCAAGCGACCTGCTGCCGATCCTGCTCGGCGACTATCTGCTGCTGCACTTCGCGCTTTACGGACTACTCACCCTCGGCGGGCTATGGCTGCTCGGCCAGCGGCCCACGCGCCTTGCACCTGGACAGGTAGCAGCGTTTGCCGTTGCGGTGCTATCTGTCACAGCCTATGCGCTGCTCGCCGTCGGTGTGCCGGTCGACCGCTACCTGTTCAACCTGCAGCCCGAGTCGGTGCGAATGCCAATTATCCTGGCGCTGTGCGTTGGAACGCTGCCGTACTTCCTGGCGGACGAATGGCTCACGCGGGGCACCAGCGCGCCGCGCGGTGCCTACGTCGCGAGCAAGCTCGCGTTCCTCGTCTCGCTCGTACTTGCGATCGCGCTGAACCCGCAGCGCCTGTTCTTCCTGGCGATCATCGTGCCGGCGATCCTGCTGCTCTTTGTCATCTACGGTCTGTTCAGCCGCTGGGCGCTTGCCGGTACGGCGAACCCTGCCGTGGCAGCGCTGGCCAATGCGCTGGCCTTTGCCTGGTTCATCGCTCTGACGTTTCCGCTCGTCGCTTGATGTCCGCCGCACAAGCGCCCGTGCACACGGCTTTTACGGACGTTTCCTATCCGTCTTGAATTGCGCCTATAGCCACCGCTCTGGTCCAAAATATGCTCCAATTGGATTCCAAATAGAATCCAGGTGGAATAAATGCCAAAAAACAGCCTGCTGGACTCAAGGCAGCGTTCAGGCGAGACGGAGAAGATGACGGTCAACGTCGGCGTGGTCGATCTGGGCCACGTGGACCTGCTGGTGCAAGAAGGCTTCTACTCGAATCGATCCGACCTGGTTCGCACTGCGCTGCGCAATCAACTCGCGCTGCATGCCGACACGGTCAAGCAGACCGTGTCGCGCCGCACGCTGACGGTTGGCCTGCAGCACGTCAGCCGCGCCGACCTCGAGAACGCGGTAGCTGCGGGCCAGCGACTCAAGGTGCAGGTTGTCGGGCTCGCACGCATCGCAGACGATGTCACGCCTGAACTGGCGCGCGCCGCGATCGAATCGGTGACCGTCCTTGGCGCGTTTCAGGCCAGTTCCGCTGTGCGACGGGCCTTGTCCGACCGCATGTATTGATCCTGTCCCCCATCCCACCAAACACCCCATGAAAAACCCCTTCAACATTCGCGCACCGTCGTTCGACGCCGATGCGATCAACGAAACGATCCGGCGTGCGCTGGCATCCGCAGGACTCGACACGAAGTCAGGCCCGATGCACGAAGTGACCGAAACCATCCGGCGCGCACTGGCGCCAGCAGATACCGCGTCAACCGAACGCGCCATGTCCGCCAGCGAGGACGTCATTGATGTCGTGGCCTGCGTCGTCGACGAACCGGAGCTGCGAGAGCAAGCGTCAAAGCGCCGGCTGCCGACGGACCAACCGCAGGCGACCGGCACATTCGAGACGCACGAATTCAGCAACCGTGCCGGTACACGGGCCTACAAGCTCTATGTCCCGGCCCGGGTCGGTCACTCGCCGCCAATGTTGTTGATGCTGCATGGCTGTACCCAGTCCGCCGATGACTTCGCCATGGGCACACGGATGAACCAGCTGGCCGAGGAACATGGCTTTGTGGTGGTCTATCCAGAGCAGGCCACCAGCGCGAATCCATCAAAGTGCTGGGGCTGGTTCCATGCGCAAGACCAGGTGCGGGACGGCGGCGAACCGTCTCTGATCGCCGGAATCACCCGTGCGGTGGCCGAGCGACAGGGCATCGATCCGCGTCGCATTTTTGTCGCGGGACTGTCGGCCGGCGCCGCCATGGCGGTGATTCTCGGCGAGACCTATCCGGAGCTGTTTGCAGGTGTTGGCGCACATTCGGGATTGCCGTATGGCTGTGCACAGGACATTCCCTCTGCATTGACCGCAATGAAGGGGGGACGCAGCGGGCTTGCAGGCGTCAGGAACACTGCAGGGTCCACGCAAGCACCCCGTGGCAAGCTTGCATGCGCCGTGCCGATCATCGTCTTCCACGGCGACCGGGACCATACCGTTCAGCACGCCAACAGTAACGAGATCGTCCGGCAGGCTGCGCACGCTCATGCGGCGCAGGTCGGGGTCGGGGACGCGCTCGCGCGCATCAGCACCGAAAGCGGAACGTCCCTGGGCGGGCGCCGCTACAGCCGAGCGGTGCATGTCGACGCCGAGGGGCAGCCCCATATCGAGGCCTGGACCGTGCATGGTGCCGGCCACGCATGGTCTGGCGGCAGCGCGAGCGGCAGCTTCACGGACGGCAAGGGCCCGGATGCATCGGCCGAGATGGTGCGCTTCTTCCTTGCGCTGCGTCGCGCCGGCTCCGCATGATGGCGGTGCCGCGAGCTGGCGCGACGCAGCGCAAG
>Ga0163154_10003923_pt1 | contig 20062 bp, 17 predicted proteins | sample OliLakLV19MP9P1_FD_148649 | JGI IMG/M metagenome (GOLD analysis project Ga0163154, IMG submission 148649) | Freshwater microbial mat bacterial communities from Lake Vanda, McMurdo Dry Valleys, Antarctica - Oligotrophic Lake LV.19.MP9.P1 | ecosystem: Environmental > Aquatic > Freshwater > Lake >...
CAATTAGCCCCGAAGGTTCTAGTACCTTTAATGTTGCATTCATGGTTTATTCCCTCTACAGTCACTAATCACATTCTATAGAATAACCAACTTGAATAATCAGTATTTTAGCGTAGTTTTGATTTTTAAAAAAAACAAGAAATCGTCGAACCAGTTAGCTAATCAGTTCTGGAGCAACTAGATCCGAACACATTGGAAATGGAGATCGTAAAAGTCGAATCAGAGATGCATGAAATTGGCAAGCGTAGCACATAGCAGATCGAATGCAAATATTTAAACTTGAGAACTCGAAATCATTGTTATGGTGATGATTTTATGACTTTGATACTTCAGCTAATCTACCGTTTGCACTTCGACATCAATAATGCCAGGTGGGGTAAAACGCACAAACTTCTTTTGCTCGACTTGAAGTGGTTCACCACAGTTGGGGCATTGAAACTGTCCTGTTGGCATTGCCGAGAAAGTATGACTGCATACAGGACAAGCATCGATCACAGCGTTGCGATTGACCCACCAAGGTAGAAATATGAGGTAATAAGCCCCAAAGCCCAAAGCGACCAACAATGGCAACACGATCGCCAAGCTGAATAAGACCAATACTGAATTAATCACCCAGCCCAGACCGATCGAACTGAGAACCCAAACAATTAGCAAAAACGTGAGCCAAAATCTTAGCCCTGCGAATCGATCGTCATTAGGTTCAGGTTGGTTGCCGCCATTAAGTACAAAGATTTTCATTGGCTTTCTAGGCTCGAACAAGTTAAGACGATCATACCGCCGAACTTGCGGAGATTCGAGTGAGGGAAACCCCTATTGACCCTATTGTTACAATGGTCAAATAAGTTGACATTTCTTAATATCATTCCTAGGAATCATCGTGCTAATCCAACCAAGTCAGCTACCTAGTTGGTTACAAAAGCTGAAATTAAAGCTGAAGTTTGACCTTGAATTGGGCGCGATCGCGCTAGTTTACTTTGTCCAAGGAGCATTGGGGCTAGCTCAGCTTGCAGTTAGCTTCTTTCTCAAAGACGATCTAGGCTTAAGCCCAGCCGAAGTTGCCTCCCTAGTCGGTATTTCCATGCTGCCTTGGACGGTGAAGCCAATTTACGGTCTGATTTCCGACGGGCTACCGATCGCGGGCTATCGTCGTCGTCCCTACTTGGTGTTATCGAGCATATTGGGTTCGATCGCTTGGTTGGGGATGGCAAAGTATGTCACGACTCCGCTCACCGCGACTCTGGCGATTGCATTGGGTTCACTGTCGATCGCGTTTTCGGATGCGATCATCGATGCTCTAGTGGTGCAACGGGCGCGGTTAGAACCAGAAGGAGATGCTGGTTCGCTTCAGTCGTTTGGGTGGGCAGCAGTTTCGGTTGGCGCGATCGCCTCGGCATATCTGAGTGGCTTGTTTTTAGAACTCTGGGGAGCGAGAACGGTATTTGCGATTACGGCATTTTTGCCTTTGTTAGTTGCAGTCGCAGCTTTTGCAATTGCAGATGAACCAATTAAGCCAAGTACTACAGATCGACTTATCGATCGAATCGACACATCCGCACAACTCCCAGAACAGCCCCAAGACAACGTTAGTCCTGTCGGGACTTGGCAACAAATCAAATTACTAAAGCAAGCTTTTACGAGTAAGCAAATTTTGTTGCCGACGATCTTTTTGTTTTTGTGGCAAGCTACCCCCAGCGCCGATTCGGCTTTCTTTTTCTTTACCACTAACGAACTTGGCTTTAATCCCGAATTTCTAGGCACAGTGCGACTGGTCACAAGCGTTGCAGGACTGTTTGGCGTGTGGATTTTTCATCGTTTTCTCAAAGCCGTTCCGATCCGCAAAATCTTTCTGTGGATGACAATTATTTCGACACTGCTCGGTATGACCAGCTTGATTCTTGTCACTCACGCCAATCGATCGATCGGAATTGACGATCGATGGTTTAGTCTAGGCGATAGTTTGATTATGACTGTAGCAGGACGAATTGCCTTTATGCCTGTGCTAGTTTTAGCGGCAAGGCTCTGTCCAGAAGGGATCGAAGCCACACTGTTTGCCCTCTTGATGTCTGTAACCAACATTGCTTCACTATGCTCTTATCAATTAGGTGCAGGCTTTACTTACCTACTTGGGATCGACGAAACTAACTTTAGTAACTTGTGGCTGCTGGTGGTAATTGCCAATCTCAGTTCACTTTTACCCTTACCTTTCCTGCATTGGCTCCCACAGGAAGATCGACAAGTCTCCATTTCTCCCGCAGCAGACTCCATTAAAGCTCTGTCACAATCTGAGTCGATCGAATCACCACTGCTAACGATCGAAGTCCAACCAGAAATAATCTAATCAAGGATCAGCATGAGTGAAGCTTCCTCTAATCCCAATTCAAACTTGCAAAAACTCAATCAAGAATTGGAAGTTAGAGTCCAAGAGCGTCTTACTTTCCAAACAGAGTTGAGCCAAAGTGAAGCTAAAAATCTTGCCTTACTCTCGGCGCTGCCTGACCTGATACTGCTGCTCGATCGACATGGTATATATCTTGATTGTATTCCTGCCAAAGGCTTTCAACCCATAGTTCCAATCGAACAGATTATTGGCGCAAAAGTCTCAGATGTCTTGCCACCTGATGTTGCCGTTGCCGCTATGCAAGCGATCCAAGATAGTCTACGGCAGCAAGATATAGTGATGATCGAATACTCATTGCTTGAAAGCGATGGATGGCGAGATTTTGAAGCTCGGATTGCTCCCTACGGCAAGGATACGGTACTAGCGATCGTGCGTGATATTAGCGATCGAAAAAAAAACGGAAATGCGATCGGCCTCCAAGCCCAAATTATCAATCAGATTCATGATGCCGTAGTTTCGACCGACCGAAATGACAAGATCACAAGCTGGAATAAAGGCGCAGAGAAACTCTTGGGCTATACCACAGGAGAAGTTTTAGGTCGGCATATTGCGCTGATTTACAATGTCGATCGATCTGATTCCTTCACAAAAATTAAACAAGGTTCTTGGCAAACTGTTGGCTCTTATAGCGGTGAAGTAAAGCTCCAACACAAGTCAGGTCGAGAGTTTTATGCCAATCTATCCCTCTCTATGCTCAAAAATAGTCAAGGCGAAAATATTGGTACGATTAGTTGCTTGATGGATATCAGCGACCGTAAAATCGCCGAGAATGCCCTGCTTGAGAGTGAGAAGCGTTTCCGCCATATATTTGAGAATGCGCCGATTGGCATAAATTTAGTCGATATCGAGGGTAGATATATCCAAGCTAACCAGGCTATGTGCGATTTAGTCAAATACAGTGAGTCTGAGCTAAAAGAATTCACAGTTGAGGAAATTACTCACCCTGATGATATTGCCACAGAGCGGATTTTTCTGGAGCAGATTGCCAATCAAGAGATCAATAGTTACAGCATGGAAAAACGCTATCTCACTAAAGTTGGAGACGAAATTTGGGTTCAACTCACAGCCGCAATCGTGCGCGATCGCAACGGTAATATCCGCTACGGGTTTGGCATGGTCGAAGATATCAGCGATCGAAAAAAATCAGAAGAAGCCCTGCGTCTGAGTGAAGAGCGGTTTCGTAAAATTTTTGAAGAAGGCCCCCTCGGAATGGCAGTAATAGGGTTTAACCAGAGAGTGTTAAAAGTAAATGCCATGCTCTGTCAAATGTTGGGCTATACCGAAGCCGAAATGATGTCACAGCCATTTAGCTTCATCACCCATCCGATCGATCTCGAGATCGACTCGCAATTATCCAAACAGCTTTACTACGGCAGAATTTCCAACTATCAAATCGAAAAACGCTATATCACCAAAGATCGCGCCACAATCTGGGTTACAGTCACAGCTTCAGTAGTGCGAGATGACAGCGGCAAAACTCTGTACAGTCTGGCAATGATCCGCGACATTACGAGACGACGCGAAAGTCAGCAGCAACTAGAAGCCTCACTCCAAGAAAAAGAGATTTTGCTCAAAGAAATTCATCACCGCGTTAAAAATAATCTTCATGTGATTACGAATTTGTTAGATTTGCAATCACAATATGTTGAAGATGAACAAGTTCTCGATCTATTTGCAGATAGCCAAAACCGCATTCATTCAATGGCACTGATTCACGAGCAACTTTATCAATCACATACCCTCGGTCATATCGAATTTAGCGAATACGTTAAAAGTCTGGCAGATAACCTATTTATCTCCTACAGCAACAGGAATATTCAGCAAAAGCTTGATATAGATTCAGCAATGCTAAATTTTGAGACAGCGATGCCTTGTGGGCTAATTTTGAATGAATTAATCTCTAATTCACTTAAATATGCCTTTCCTGATGGTCGAGCAGGCGAAATAAAGATTCAGTTTTGTACGATCGGAACAGACAACGATCGCAAATCCAAGGATAATTTGTACAAGATGATCGTTAGTGATGATGGTGTCGGGATTCCAGAGCATGTTGATTGGCTTAGCACTAATTCTTTAGGACTGAGGCTAGTCCGTATTCTGACTCGGCAGCTAGAGGGGACGATTGAGATCGATCGAAGCAACGGCACACAATTTTGTGTTACTTTCGCCGAACTAAGTTACAAAGAGAGACTAAATCCTAATGAGCACAGCCAAGATTCTAATTGTTGAGGATGAAGCGATCGCGGCAGAAAACATCGCGAGCAGACTCCAGCAACAGGGCTACATTGTGACTGGGATTGTCGATACGGGCTTAGCCGCAATCCAAGCTGCTAAACTTAAGCATCCAGATTTAGTATTAATGGATATCATGCTTAAGGGGGATATGGATGGCATCGCCGCAGCTAGAGAAATTTATAACCTCCATCAAATTCCTGTAGTCTACATGACGGCTTTTGCTGATGAAAAAACAATTCAACGAGTCAAAGAAACTGAGCCATTTGGGTATTTGGTTAAACCTTTTAAGCCTCAAGAATTAAAAGCGACAGTAGAGGTTGCACTCCGCAAGCATCAACTCGAAGCGGATATGCGCTCATCTCTAGAGCAGGTCGAGCAGATGCGGCAAAAAGCCGAGATTATTAGTGCGCTTAAATCTGATTTCGTTTCTATGGTTTCGCATGAGTTTCGCAATCCTTTAGCAACCATCTATCTATCGACAGACTTGCTTGAAAGTCAAGGACAGCAGTGGTCTGAGGAGAAACGCGCTAAACGATTTGAGCGGATCAAACAAGCCGTTCAACGCATGACAGATTTGCTTGATGATGTTTTGTCTGTGGGCAAAGCCGAAGCGGGTAAACTTCAGTTAGAGCCAACTCTGTTTGATTTAGAGGCTTTTTGTCACGATCGGGTGGATGAAATCAGATCGATCTCTGGGATCAACCACACCGTAACTTTTATCAGCTATTGCCTGAGCCATGAAGTTCGCCATACTTACATGGATACAAAAGTGCTGCGCTATATTTTGAGCAATCTTCTATCCAACGCCGTTAAATATTCCCCCAATGGTGGAATCGTCCATTTACGCATGATGTATCCCCAAGAAGCAGAAGCCCAAGAAACTCAAGTATCTCTTCCTACCAAACCCATTCCCAAACCAGATTTAACCGCAGATGTAATGATCGGGGCAGAAGACACTAAGCATCTAGTCACGAGCAAAATTGTCTTCCAGATTCGCGATCAGGGGATTGGCATTCCACCTGAAGATTACGAACATCTATTCGAGCCTTTCTACCGCGCTCGAAATGTCGGCAAGATTGCTGGCAGTGGGCTAGGGCTGACAATTGTGAAAAAATATGTTGAGCTTATGGGCGGTTCTATAAGTGTTCAAAGTGAATTAGAAGTAGGTACAACTTTTACGATCACCATACCGCTAGTTACCCGCAAGCAGCTTACAGTTTTGTGATTGGCTTGTGATTATCTTCGATCGAGCATCCGCGACAATTTTGCTTTAATCTTCTGTCTTTCGTGAACTTCTAGCACGCCCAGCCAAATCGCAGGAACTACCACACCCGCACAAGCGATCGATACTGCTATCAGCACAAACACAGGCGATCCATTTACAACATTTACGGCAGTTTTAGCCAAGATCGCACCAGTCAGACTCAACCCAAATACAGTCGCCCATAACAGAATGACTCTGACAAAATATAGCTTGAAACTTATTTTTAGTCTTACCAATGGTCGATAGACAGCATACCAATTATTCGTGAGGATCTGGGCAAGCATCGTCCCCAATGCCACACCCAGTAGCCCAAATGGTTTGATTAAGATCAAAGTAAACACGACATTTAAAATGCCTGCCGAGATCGCCCAAGGCGCATATTTCTCATCTTCGGTCGCCCGACTACTAGTTGCTAAGACGTTATGCTGGGCTTCGAGCGTCAACATCACACAAAACACCACCAAAATCGGATAGGCGACCAGATTTCCCTCCCCCAGCCAGAGATTGAGAAATTCACGTCCAGCCACCAAAATGAACGCAACACCCGATGCCATGATCGATAAAGTCAAGCGCGCATTGCGAATCACAATTTTTTGAATCCCGCTTAAATCCCCTGCTTGCCACATCTGACTAATAAAAGTACTCGATGAATAAGCTAAAGGATTTACGATCATGTAAATATTCGACACAAGTTGGTAAGCCCCCCGATAGGCGGGAAGATCGGAGACATTTCGGAGCAGAGCAATAAAGTAGTCGTCTGTCCGCAGCACCAAAAAAGCACCCAAACTAGTCAGCCAGGCATATAGAGATGGTCTGATCATCGCTCTAGCATAATCAGAATTCCAACGACCATTAATTTGCAGCAATTCAGGATTGCGCCACCGAATAAAACCTAAAAGCAAGAAACGTTGGAAGAGCGCACTACCGACTGAAATTGCCGATAATACTAATATGCCTCCATCCATTAATACCGCCACAATAGTTATGACCGTAGTCAGAAAAGCTAGGATCATATTGAGAATGCCATCCCATCCCACATAACCAACTCCAGCCAGCAGCGAATCTAGATAGGAAACCCAGACGTTGATCGAGTAGCCGACACACATTAATGTCCACGACCAGAAAACTGTTTGAAATGAGACTTCTTTTAGATCTAACTTGCCAATCAATGCATAGCCCGACAACCATGCAATAAAGAAAGTTATTACTGCCAGCAATTGCAAAATAGTCCGTCCTGTCACAATCAGATCGCCAATGTGCTGTTTACTGTCGGCACTCATCTCAATGTTTGGATCGGAGCCACTTTTACCTTTAGCTAGAGCTATATGCCTCATCAGTGTAGGGGTGATCCCCATATCTAGCAAACTAAGGAAAGCCTGACTATTTCCAAGCAAAAACAACAATCCCAGTTCTTCTTTCCCCATGTAGCGATAAAGAACTGGAATTAATCCGATATTAATCAGAATTGTGACTAGACGACTTAGCCAGGAAACACTTACGGCAAAAGCAATGCGCTTAGAGGCTGACATTATGGAAATTAGTTTCTACTTCTTTTTGCCCAATTAAAATCATGTGGTCAAATTTATCAGATATAAGTTTGCAGCAAAATGTCCTACTCAGTGTATCAGGACTGTTCAAGCTATCCTCAATAAAGTTAGCTTGTTGAGAATACTGTATTTTCAGATAAATCCTTGAAACCATTGCTAAATGGCTGTTTTGAATTTTAATTATTTTACACTTCCAATATGAGCGGAATGTAAGATCTAATTCCCTTGAGAGTCTTAGAATTTGCCTTCGATCGATAACAAAAGATGTTCAAGTTAGAGTCATGCTTGTACCATATACCACCCTGTAAGCATTGCTAATCAATGGTTTGAAAGACACGGTACAGGTTACAGGGTATGGATGTAGATTCATCAAAGAGAACATACTCAACTCACATACTTCTCTTCTATGGTCTGCGATCTTCATGGTCTTGGTTAGAAACCATAATCAGGTAATTTAACCTCATCAACAAATCTTGCATAATGTCTAGCTGCCATAGTCACGTCAGTATGTCTAGCAAGTTTACTAGCTGCAAGCAAACCTTGTTGAGTCGCAACATAGCTCAATGCTGTATGTTTCATTTGATAAGGATAGCGATACTCAATCTCTAAACCAGTCAAAACCAGTTTCCAAGTATCTCTGAAGCTAGAAGTACTTATATAACTGCCATGATGACCAAGAAAAACCCAATCTGTAGCACAAATATTATTTGGTTTGTGGTTAATCAGCATGTCATGCAGGTCATTGTTCAAGGGTATGAATCCAATCGCACCTGTTTTAGTACTCTTGAGTACTTTCTTAGAAGCATAAGGACTAGAAGCTAGATCGCGTCCTAACGCTTGCTCAATCAAGATTCTACGGTTTTCAAAATCAATATGTTTCCACTGTAAGGCTATTGCTTCCCCTGGTCTACAACCAGTAATAAACTGAAATTTGATGAAGGGTAGATAGTGAGAGTGAGCAAAACGGCTAGATTTAGGCACAAAGCGATCTGACTTAAAAGCATCGATGATTGCAACAATTTCTTCCCTACTAAAAGGTTTAGCATGATCATTACGTTCGCTCTTTTTAGGTTTGAGTGAGTCATAAGGATTTTTGCCAGATACTAAATCATTGCTGATCGCCCAAGTTAGGCATGACTTCAACATTGCTTTTCTCTGATTAAATGTCTGTGATGACAAGCTTTCTCTCAAACCATCAAACCAGTTAACGTCTAGAGCTTTTGGGTTACCAGCTTTTACAATCATCTGCCTACAGCAATAGTAGTGATTGTTCAAGGTTGCTTGAGATAAACCTAGAGTAAGTAGCCACTTGTCCCAGATTGTTAGTAGTTCTGGATTTCGCTTGTCAGCTTTACGCTCACTGGCAATAGTTCTAGCAATCATCTGTTGTTTATCTTCAGTGCTAGGGAAGTAATACAGCTTGATTGATTCGTTATCGATGAATGGGAAATTGTCAGACTTACGATCTTGTTTGATGCGTTGTTCAGTTTCTTTTACTTGCTGTAACTGCTTAGCATCGTCATAGTTACCTAAACCACTAACCACGAACCTTTTGTTTCTATGTTCAAAGCTCAGGGCAATAGTGCCGTTATTGCTGAATACAGCCATTGTGGTATCTCCAGTTTTAGAGTTTGGAGATTGACCAGCAGTTTTTGTTATTGTGGATTTTAGCTTAGAAATTAAACTAAAACCCTCCAAACTATCGGAACGAAAGGATTTGAACCTTCGACCCCCACTACCCCAAAGTGGTGCGCTACCAAGCTGCGCTACGTCCCGTTACTTAAACCGAATTTAAGCTTAACGATTATATCAGATTAAGTTCGTTAATCAACGTCCCATTTTACGTTTGAGTCGCTCTAACTCTTCGTCCATTTCCCAACGTTGAAACTTCTGTTCTAGAGGATCGTTGGGATCGTTGGAGGGAGTTTGAAGATTCTCCCACTTAAAAGTTGGAGTTGGTTCAGGGCGAGGGCGAGATTTTTCGGCTTCAGCGAGTTTGACTTTCACTTCTTGTTGTCGTTCTTTGATGCGGCTATGCAGTGGCTCCATTGGTTTAAGCCGTTCTTTGATTAGCTCCATCTGCCCCCAAACCTGATTACCCTGCCGTAATAATGCCGCTTCACGCTCATTAGCAGCACTAGCTAGATCTTGTCTGCCTGCTTCAGTGGCTTTTTGGGCGCGGCTATGCCAGAGCTTGATTTCCTCCGCGATCGACAGAATCTGATCTTGAAATTGCTTTTCTTGACTGCGAAATTCCACAATCAGTTTGTTAACCTCAAATTCCTGCTGCCGAAGTTTTTCATCTAGGGCTTGCAGTTCAATTTGGGGATTTGTGCGGATATATTCTTCCAGCCGAGTTTCGAGGAAGTGCGAGATATCTTCAATTAAGCCCATGCCAGACTCCAAGCGAATGCAGGTTCACTCCATTCTAGAACTTTTGTCCTACAACTAGAGATTTAGTCTCATTACCACGTCTAATTGTTGCCTCTTGGCGGTTGACCCGACTCAATACCCAACCACTATTACTGATTGGCGCACCGACTTTGATCGCTTGAACTGAGCCGTCAATATTCACTAACACTGAAGATCGATCGCCTAGATCCAGCACCCCCGACAAAGTGTAAGACGAACTAGGCGCAACTGCTGGCGCAGCCGCTACAGGCATTGCTGTAGTTGGAGTTGTCAAACTAGGAATAGCCCCAAGATTCGTGCCAAGACCAATAACACCAGCCGCAGGCGGTTGGAATACAGGGATATAGATCGGTTGAATGTTAGTTCCAGATGTGCCGATGATTGGTGGCAGAATTTGCCCGTTAGGTAGCACTTGATTTGGCTGTGAGGCAACATTGCTGGACTGAGAACTAGTCTGGGTATTAGCAGAGGCAAGAGAATGACGGACTTCATCGGTAAACTTGGCGATCTCAGGCGTGACTTGGGGCACTTGAGCTGGATTGACGATCGATTGGGCAAACATCCGCCGCGCACTGCCAGGAAAACCATAAACTGTAGCCCATACTAGTGCTGACAATAATACCGAGCCACAAGCCGTCCCTAGTAATAGCCGATCCCAAAACTTGCTAGCTTGATTAGTCTGATTTCGATCGCGAATTAAACGCGCCTTATTAGCTACATATGCCGTCTCACGCGCCATGTAAGGCTCGATCCACATAATTTCCTGCTCTGACACAGGTGGTAAAGGCATAGAAGGTAAATCGATTTTTGTCAGACTCAGAGCATTTGTGGTGACCAGTTCCCCTGGACGGGTATCTAGTTCTGCATCTCTTCCGATCGTCTTTGGTGCAGATTTGACCCTTGCCAGCTTAGCCTGAGCATTAACACTCAAAATATGTTCGACATCACCAAACAGGTCGTCCATCAGATCATCAGCATGATCTTCATAGGCATCGACATCATGGGTAATTAAAGAATAGTCGGCATCGCTAATATTAGTCAGCATATCTGAATTAAGTCCTCACACTTAAACCACATCTAAACCACAATACCTGCCATCGCGTAGCGGGGGCAGACTTGCCGATACAAAATAGCACATATTCCAAAAAATGACCAGATCTGGACAGTTTGTAATCAGATCTGGTCATTTATTCAGTATTGAGATTCAGATTGCCAATGCTGACTTCAGGGTAATTACCAACCTAAATCCTGATTAATTCGGGGTAAACACTCAGAACTTGATCGGATGAGAGCGTATATTTTTCGGACTGAGGTTCCCACAAAACTTCCAAAGCCAGAACTCGATCTGAAGGTACAGCCCCGATCGAAGATAAAGCTTGGCTTAATTCACTAGCTGACCTGATTTGCGGCAAATTGTTCAAGTAATCACCTGCGGCTGCCAATAGTAAAGTCACAACAATGTATTCACTCGGATCTTCTTCTAATGCACTGGGTGTTAATAGAGCCTCAGCAGACTTGCGCCCTTCAATCAGACGGCTATTGACATTAGAGAGTACCTCAGAATTAAGTTTGCTGCGCTGTGACATCGCCAGACTATTAAATTTCTGTTCAGCTTGCTCAAACTTGGCGACTTCCTTCGCACTCGCCACATAAACCCAATATTCTGGGTGGCGTAGCAGTGAGACTGTAGCCTCGCGTAAAATTAACGCCAAGCCTTCAGAGTCACTGGTATCAGCCTCTTGTGCTAGGCGGGTAAGATCTGTTTGCAACTCACGCGCTGAAGAAAGCAAACCCACTTGCAATTTTACTAGGGTAACTTTGCTATCCAGCCCAGTGATGCCACCACCCGTGTCAGCATTGCCGCGAAATGATTGTAAAACTGCGGCAGCGATCGCACCCACAATCAGCAAACCAAACAAGCCACCGCCACCACCGCCACTAAACAAGAAGGGCAAGAAAAACAACCCACTGCCACCGCCATAATAATTATTACCGCCACTATAGCTGCGGTTGCTAGGAGCGGGAGCGGAACGGGTCGGAGATCTAAAGGAACCACCACCAATTCGACCACCACCACGTCTTGCCATCGCTGGCGCAGCATTACTAAATAAAATACTAGACACCGTGGTCGCGACTAGAGCCACAACAAGTATCGATCGAACCCAGAGCTTAATTTTCTTCACAAACTTTTCTTTCATGCTTGACATAATCGTGATTTACCAAATTTTAAGCCTTAAGCTTTTTCGGCTAAGTTTACATTTATATCTCTACATTGTATTTCCAGTCGCCCCGAACCAAACATTTCAGTAGTTAGGGGTTACCGTAAATCAGCTCGATCGAGTTAAGTTGCTTCGTAATTGCGCCTAGCTCTTGATGCTTCAGCTTTCAGTGCATCTAGCCGCTTTTCGATCGACGCTCGATTCCTGCCTTTACCCGCATCACCCAGCATAATTTTCAACGCACTACCCAAACTTTTATAAGCCGCAGGTAAAGCATAACCACTTCGCATCGCCAACTTAATTGCGCCTTGGTCTGCTTCGATTAGGCTTTTGACATCTTTTTTGCTACTACCTCGTCTCCACAACTGGAAACCTGCCACACCACAAATTGCCAGAGCCAACACAAATAGAATGCCGTTTTGCACCCATAGTTCGCCAACCGCACCACCAAGCCCTACCGCCAGTGCCGCCACTTCCCAGCCATCTTTCGGTACAGAGTCATTTTGAATGCGGGCGGTCTCATGCCAAAACAATAGATTTCTCTGATCTTGAGCCATCCGTTCCCAACGCAGCATATCGATCAGAATTACAACTTCATCACCACCTGCTTCTTCGCAAGTAATTAGCTTCGGTCGCACGCCGTCCGCAGGTAAAACTTTCACCCAGGCTTGGAGTTCTGGAGGCAACAGATCGTGAAGTCGTCTAGACTCAGTTCGAGCAAATGTATTTCTCAGGGCAGAATTAGGAGTTGGCATGAGTCTGGAAAGCTAAAGGCTGGATGAATCATGGGACTGTTTGTCAGACATGAGTTTAGCATTTTTAGAAGCGATTCAGCCCCGAAGAAAGATCGACTCAGACAATACTTTCTCCCAGCACCGCTCCAGACTATAATCAGACGATGTATTTCTTAAGGTCTAAGAAAAGTTAAGTCTGTTTAGAAACTTTGTCGTTAAAATAAAGAATCGTTAAGAATCGTCATCGTTAACTCAAGTATTAAAAGAGGAACATAAATTCTTATGGGACTACCCTGGTATAGAGTGCATACAGTTCTCCTGAACGATCCAGGAAGACTGATTGCCACACACCTTATGCATACTGCCCTCGTAGCTGGCTGGGCAGGTTCAATGGCTCTCTATGAGACCGTGACCTTCGATCCCAGCGATCCAGTATTTAACCCCATGTGGCGGCAGGGTATGTTTGTACTGCCTTTTATGGCACGACTAGGGGTTACTGACTCCTGGGGCGGCTGGAGCCTTACTGGTGAAAATGCTGTTAATACTGGCATCTGGACTTTTGAAGGTATTGCTGTTGCCCACATTGTGCTTTCTGGCTTGCTGTTTTTAGCTGCTATTTGGCATTGGGTGAATTGGGATCTAGAGCTATTTAGAGATCCTCGTACTGGCGAGCCTGCCTTAGACTTGCCAAAAATGTTTGGTATTCATTTATTCCTATCAGGCATTTTGTGTTTTGGTTTTGGAGCTTTTCACCTAACTGGCTTATTTGGTCCTGGCATGTGGGTTTCCGATCCATATGGGATCACAGGTCACGTTCAAGCTGTAGCACCAGAGTGGGGACCTGATGGGTTTAATCCATTCAATGCTGGTGGTATTGTGGCTCACCATATCGCGGCGGGAATTGTCGGCATTATTGCAGGTTTATTCCATCTCACGGTGCGTCCACCAGAGCGGCTGTACAAAGCCCTGCGGATGGGGAACATCGAAACTGTCTTATCTAGCAGTATCGCAGCCGTATTCTTTGCGGCTTTTATCGTCGCGGGAACTATGTGGTACGGTTCGGCAACTACCCCGATCGAATTGTTTGGTCCAACTCGTTATCAATGGGATAGCAGCTTTTTCCAACAGGAAATCTCGCGCCGCGTCCAAGTTGGCATGGATAAAGGTCAGAGTCGCGCCGAAGCTTGGTCTACGATTCCTGAAAAGTTAGCCTTCTATGACTATGTTGGTAACAGCCCTGCTAAAGGTGGATTATTCCGCGTCGGGCCAATGAACAAAGGTGATGGTCTTGCTCAAGCTTGGGAAGGGCATCCTGTATTCACAGATAAAGATGGTCGTGAGTTGACTGTACGTCGCTTGCCTAACTTCTTTGAAACTTTCCCCGTCGTTTTACAAGATAGCGATGGCGTGGTTAGAGCTGATATTCCTTTCCGTCGTGCTGAGTCGAAGTACAGCTTTGAACAAGCGGGTGTTTCGGCAACTTTGTTCGGTGGCGAACTGAATGGTAAGACTTTTACCGATGCTCCTACAGTTAAGCGTTTAGCCCGTCAAGCTCAACTTGGTGAGGCTTTTGAGTTCGATCTCGAAACACTTGGTTCTGACGGTGTATTCCGTACCAGCACTCGTGGTTGGTTTACATTTGCTCACGCTGTATTTGCGCTGTTGTTCTTCTTTGGTCACATCTGGCATGGTGCTCGTACCTTGTTCCGTGATGTGTTTGCAGGTATCGATCCTGAACTTGATGAAGAGCAAGTTGAATGGGGCGCATTCCAGAAAGTTGGTGACAAAACTACACGCGCTGTTGAGGCATAGACAATTATGGAAACTATCACTTATACATTGATCTTTGCGATGATCGTTGGCTTGTTCTTTTTCGCGATCTTCTTTCGCGAACCACCTAAAATCAACAAGAAGTAATTTTTGATTTAGTTCAATCTATTTTTTTTAACGCCCTTGAAGATCGATCTTCAAGGGCGTTTTTAATTTAGAGAAATTCATTCGGATCGGGATGAAGTCTGGCGTGGAGTAGATCTGTGACAACCTGACCATGCCGCAGGTGCTGGTCAATTAAAGTCGGTACATTTTTAGGACGAATGTGCCAGTAGTAGGTGTTGTCTGGAGTGACTAGCACGATCGGTCCAGAACCACATAATCCTAGGCAACCGCAGCCAGATACAGTCACATCTACAACTGGATGAGCTTGAAAGGTTTCTAAAACTCTAGCTGCGCCATCCTTGCGACAGGTATGGTGCTGGCAGACTAGAACTTGTTTGGGCGAGTTAAGGTTTTCCACTGCCGATAAATTTGAAGAGAACAGGATTGATCTTTAGATCGTGTCGATCGATTGCTAAAATAACAAATAAAGAATTTATTTAAAGCTATTCGGGAAACTTATATGGAATTTCTTGACGGTATCACTGGATTTCTGACAGGTATTAATTTCAAAGTGATCTTCCAACTCACTTGCCTTGCTCTTGTGCTCGTGTCTGGCCCTGTTGTAATTTTCTTGCTAGCTGCTAAAGGTGGAGATATGTAATTCGCCTGAATTACTGTTTCTATTAGAAATTCGATCGATTGCCGAACTAGCAAAGTTTTGCGCGAAATCTTTAAAAAACTTACTGCCCTGAGCATTTGTTTGGTCGATCTTAACCTCACAAAACTTGCTCAAGGCAGTTTTTATCATGTCTGTTGATGCTTGAATTTCTGGCTCTTGTTCTAAGTAGTCGATGTAACTCATACCGCCAATGTGGATTAGGTAAGCAGCACTGACCGCTTGGACAGAACCACCAATCGCGTAAGTCAATGCATTAGTTTTGAGGCAAGATCCGATCGCCGCACTCGCAACTTCGACACCACCAAGCTTAACTAGAATCTGAGCAAGAATGGTGATTGTCCGTTTAGCTTGTGAAATCGATAGGGATCGATCGTACAGGCGACTTAGTTCGATTAGCAACTGGGTATTGATCGCCACGCCAGCGACCAGATCTAAGGCAGGTAGAGGGCTAGCAAAAACTGTAGCAGCAGTGAGCCACTGTCGATCGATCACAAGCTGTTCGGCGAGTTGACGACGGATCTGCTTCAAGATCTCTTGGGCAGAATGTTCTAGAGCTTTGATTTGCTGACTAGTATTGTCCAGTAGCAGTTGTTCGAGTTCACTAGAGAGAATCTGCTCGATCCGAGTGCGGAGGCTGGCAACATCAGGCGGCAATGGTTCTAGCCATTCTTGCACTGGCTGGGTGCAATCAGGACTAGATTGGCGCACTTTGATCGGGCTGGGTTGGGCGGCGATCGAGACGATATCCGATCCTGAGATCATGCCTGCAACGCTATGTGTAAGAGCGGCTAAAATAACTTGTCGATCGACCTGCGAGTATTGGTCGGTTTTATTCAATGCCAGAACGATCCGCTTACCAAGTTGGGAGAGTTTGACCAGATCCTGATATTCCGAAGCAGTCAGATCGTTAGTTGTGATAAAAATCAGTAGATCCGATGACTGGGCGATTTCTAGAGCTAGGGCTTGACGCGATCGACCACCCTCTCCAATTTCTAGTGTGCCTGGGGTGTCTACTAATAAGATGCGGCGATTTTCTTTGGACTTGTAGGTATATTCGGCACGGGCTTTAGTTGTACCAATGGTTGCCGCCGTTAAACCCGCATTTTTACCCAGTAGGGCATTAATAACCGAGGTTTTCCCTGCTGAACCTGCGCCAAATAAAGCAATCTGAAACTGATTTTGCTGTAGGCTTGCGGCAATTTGTTCAGCCTGTTGAAGTAGTTGCTGGCGTTGGGTTCGATCGGTAATTTTGGCAATTGTTTGCTCCACCCGCTTGAGTTCTTGCTGGAGGGTAGCGCGACTAATTGGCTGTGGAGTTTGGAATCGAGCTTGAAATCTTTTCCAAGTAAACATTCCAGCTAATAAACAGATCGACAAACCCACGATCTGCCAGTCCTGTCCTAGAGAAACGATGGCGTTTCCTGTTAGCAAGAATGCTACAAACAGTCCCAAATATAGCCAGGAACTGGATTTCAACATTTGATTTCTCATCATTCAATTATCAAGCAACAGCGAACAATGGACAATATCTTATCTAGCGATCACCGAGTAAATGACTACTGCTAAAATTGCTGCAAAACTAAACTTAGCCTAAATCTATGAATCCTGAAGAAAAAGTATCTCCTCCGATCACCACAACTGTGATAGCTGAAACAAAAGAAGTGCCTAAGCTAGAAGTTGAGACTACGATCGAACCCGCTTCGATCGCTCCGATTATCACCGAACCCGATCGAGTTGCCGATCCTAGCTCACCCCAGCAGGTATTGAGCGAAATTTCTGGGTTTGTGACGAAATTAACGGACTCACTCAAGGGGCTATTTAACGAGGGGAAAAAATCTAACCTAAGCCTGATTGCGATCGCCCTGTTATTTATCCCCCTGTTCATCCTGCTGTCAACGATCTTGAAATTCATTGATGCCGTCCCGTTGCTAGCTCCAACTTGCGAGTTAGTCGGATTCGCTTCCTTGATTTGGTTTGTTTATCGTTATTTGCTCTATGCCAATACGAGACAGGAGTTAGTTGATGGAGTTAAAGGCTTCACCCAAAAGATTTTGGGCTAGTTGCTCCTAACGCACGATTATAACTGGCGCGCTAGAGTGGTGGACAACATAGTCGCTCACACTGCCTAGCATCAACCGTTCGACCGTACCCAGACCGCGAGAACCCAATGCCAAAAAGTCTGGAGTCTCTGCCGAGGCGATCGAGCAAATCACATCACGGGGTGAGCCGATTTCCAGCTTCGTGAGACACTCTAGTCCTGCCGATCTAAAAGTTTTAGCAGCATTATCCAGCAGGGTTTGACCAGAATTTAGTAAGGTCTTCTCTAACTCGATGTCTGGTGTACCTTGCCACGTCACCCAATCGCCTGTAGGCATCATGACTTTGGGATAGTAATTGGCAATCGGTTCGACTACAGTTAGTAATATGACTACAGCTTTACAAGGTACAGCCAAGCTCAGCACCTTTTGAACCACCTTCTGACTGACCTGCGATCCATCGATGGCGACTAGGAATTTCATCTCAATCCTCCTAAAATTTGATTAAAAATCTACTTGAAATCTTTCTAAAATCTCTTGTTAACTAAGTCAATGCATAATCAAGCACCTCAAAGTAAGTCTACTGCAATCATGACATCAGATATTCGTCAGGGTTTTGCGGGTTCGATCGGTAATACTCCCCTGATCAAGATCGAGTCGCTTTCCCAAGCCACAGGTTGTACGATCCTTGGCAAAGCCGAATTTCTCAGTCCTGGTGGCAGTGTGAAAGATCGTGCGGCTTTGTTCATGGTGCGCCAAGCTGAACAAGAGGGTTTGATTTTACCTGGCGGTGTGATCGTTGAAGGCACGGCTGGTAATACAGGGATCGGACTATCTCTGGTCGCCAATGCCAGAGGTTACCGCAGCTTTATCGTCATGCCAAATAATCAATCTCAAGAGAAGATTGACCTACTTAGAACTTTAGGCGCGGAAGTAGAACTAGTGCCACCTGTTCCGTTTAGTAATCCTGAAAATTTTTATCATGTTGCCCGCGATCGAGCCCAGAACTTAGAAAATGCCTTTTGGGCAAATCAGTTTGAGAACTTAGCCAACTCCGAAGCGCATTACCAAACAACTGCGCCCGAAATTTGGCAACAAACTGGTGGCGAACTCGATGGCATTGTGATGTCTTCTGGGACAGGCGGTACAATCGGCGGTGTGACTGCATATCTCAAGGAGCAAAATCCCCATATTGCCGCTTACCTGATCGACCCACCTGGCTCTGGTCTATTTAACTTCATTACTCAAGGTGTATTCAAAGCTGAAGGCAGCTCAATTACCGAAGGGATCGGGATCAACCGCAAAACAGCTAACTTTGCCCGTGCCAAACTCGATGGCGCTTTTGAGGGCAGTGATTTAGAAATGATCGAAATGGCTTATTACTTACTGAGGCATGACGGTTTGTTTATGGGTAGCTCTGCCGCCTTAAATGTGGTTGGGGCAGTCAGACTCGCACGGCAATTAGGTCCTGGTCATGTTATTGCCACAATTTTATGCGATGGTGGAGGTAGATATCAAAGTCGGATGTTCAATGCCGAGTGGTTAGCTGAAAAGAACCTTACTCCTACTGCAAAAGGACTAGAATTTTTGGATTAAAGGTTTGTTAAGTTAAGTGAAAGTAAGTGAACAGGAAATATTTACAAATCGGTGTAGCCGTAATCTGGGATGGTCATAAAGTTCTGATCGACCAGCGCAGACGTGAAGATACATTTGGCGGCTACTGGGAATTTCCTGGCGGTAAAATTGAGCCTGGGGAAGATGCGATCGACTGTATCAAACGCGAAATCAAAGAGGAAATCGGCATCACGATCGATGTCGGCGAACATCTAATTACAGTCGATCATGAATACGGTGAAAGATTTGCCGTCACTCTGATTGTGCATCACTGCCAATATGTTTCAGGCACACCTCAACCTTTGGAATCAGTCGAATTGCGTTGGGTCGAGCCATCAGAACTCAATCAATTTCGATTTCCTGCTGCCAATGCCCAGATTTTAGCGGCACTCTGTCCTCAATGATTTGCTGATAATGTCTGAGTTGATCGAATTTCTAATGATTGACTAGATCGCTGCCTGTAAATTCATTTCTGTAGTTAAGACAAAAAAAGTGCGAACAGACACAATTTTCTACCAACTATTCCAGACTTTCCCCAGTCTCTTGTTTGAGTTGATTGGTGAGCCTGTTGCAGAGGCCCAAAGCTATCAGTTTTTATCAGTAGAGATCAAAGAATTAGCTTTCCGCGCCGACGGGCTATTTCTAACTGAATCAGTGGGCAAGCCGATCTATTTTGCCGAAGTTCAGTTCCAACCGAAAGATGATTTTTACTGGCGATTTATCTCAGAAATTTTTCTCTACCTGGGGCAATATAAGCCAGATCATGAGTGGTTTGCCGTCGCCATATTTGCTAGCCGCAGTCTGGATGTGCCGTTCCCATTGCCATATCGCTATCTCAACCCGCAAGTGAAGCGAGTTTACCTAGATGAGTTAGGCGAAGTCACACCAACTGTTGAACTAGACATCGTAAAGCTTGTCGTTGCAACCGAAGTCAAGGTAGAGCAAGTCAATTCACTGATCCAGCAAGCACAAGAGCAGTTTAGCGATCTTGCCGTCAAGCAGAAAGTTATAGAATTAATTCAGACAATATTGGTTTACAAATTTACCCA
>Ga0163154_10003925_pt1 | contig 20057 bp, 15 predicted proteins | sample OliLakLV19MP9P1_FD_148649 | JGI IMG/M metagenome (GOLD analysis project Ga0163154, IMG submission 148649) | Freshwater microbial mat bacterial communities from Lake Vanda, McMurdo Dry Valleys, Antarctica - Oligotrophic Lake LV.19.MP9.P1 | ecosystem: Environmental > Aquatic > Freshwater > Lake >...
CCTTGTTAGGTAGCTTAGGCGAAGTGAAAAAACTTAGCTCCTTTTTAGGTAGCTTCGGCGAAGTGAAAAAAATTAGCTCCTTTTTAGGTAGCTTCGGCGAAGTGAAAAAAATTAGCTCCTTTTTAGGTAGCTTCGGCGAAGTGAAAAAACTTCGCCGAAGCTGAAGACTAACTAAAATCTGCTCTATCTGTCTTATCGCTGTCCCCACCTTGTAAAAGGCATTTAGAGGCGGGTTATGCGTAAATAAGGCGTTGTGGCAGTTTATTGAGATTGGCAACATGTGTAAAAATCCTTGCCTGCATTGAAAATTTGCAAGTTTATAAGAAGACAGACTACAATGCTCCTAAAAGGGGACAAAACTAGATTGCGCCCATTGAAACACTCGTTTTTCAGCTCAATTTTTAATAAATGCTTCTTTTGAAAAACACGCTGGGAAATGTCGGTTTATTTTAGGCAAGGCAATAGATAGCTTGTTTATGTATTGCCTTGTTTTCTTTTTGTGGCATAGACTTGCAAAGCTGTGTAGACTTTTGGGGCGAGATACAGCACGGCAGGGATATTCACCAAGACCATAAGCGCGTACATCAAGTCTATTAAATTCAAAACAAACTCAATAGAACTCACTGCCCCAAAGACTATAGAAGCCAAATAAACACATTGGTATAAAAGCACATATTGCGTTCCGAATAAGTATATAAAGCATTTTAAGCCGTAATAGGAATACGAAAACAAGGTAGTGAGGGCAAAAATAAGTGCGCAAAATAATAAAACCCACCTGCCTATGGTAGGCAAGAGCTTATCTAAAGCCAGCGTGGTAAGGTTTACGCCGCCTTGCGCCTTGCCTGCCTGCCAAGTGTCGCCCAAGACGATTATCAGCCCTGTGATGGTACAAATCAAAATAGTATCAATAAAAGGTCCAAGCATAGCCACCAATCCTTCGCGGATAGGTTCTTCGGTGCGTGCCGCGCCATGCATCATGGGGGAAGTGCCTATGCCTGCTTCATTCGAGAATGCGGCGCGCCTTACCCCTATGATGATAACCATTCCTACTGCACCGCCTTGCAAAGCATTGCCTGTAAATGCGTCATACAAAATAAGCTTGAAAATAGCTGGGACTTGCGCTATGTGCGCGCCCAAAATCCACAAAGCCATAAGCAAATACGCCCCCACCATAACAGGAAACAAGTAACCTGCGACCTCGCCTATGCGTTTGATGCCTCCCAAAACAACCAATGTCACCAAAAACACCATACACAAACCTATCACCAAATCAATATAAAATCTATTGGCTAAAGGTTGTTGTTGAGGTATCAAAAAATAGCGTATTACTTCTGTGAGTTGGTTTGCGGTAAACAACGGAAGGCAACCTATCAACCCAAATACAGCGAAGGCTATTGCCATGTACTTGCCTATTTTGGGTACGCCCAACGCCATATAATACATAGGTCCGCCTTGCAAAACGCCATTCGCATCAGGTTTGCGATACATAATAGCAAGCGCACATTCAAAGAACTTGGTAGCCATGCCCAGCAAAGCACAGACCCACATCCAAAATATTGCACCAGGTCCGCCTGTAGCTATAGCGATCGCTACTCCACTGATATTGCCCATACCAACTGTAGCCGATATAGCTCCCGCGAGGGCTTGGTAATGCGAAATCTCGCCTGCCTCGCCTGCCTTGTCGTGTTTGCCTTGCATGATGCCAATGGCATGGCGAAAGTAGGCAAAAGGCGCAAAACGCGCATATAACAAAAAGAAGAAACCCGCGCTTACCAACAATACCGTGGCGGGAATGTTCCACACCCAATTGCTCAGTGTGGCGATGTAGTGTGCAAGAATTTCAAACATACCTTACCTGCTATAAAGGGTAACAAGCCACAAAGCGGCAAAAAAAACATTCAAACAAACTGCCGAAAGCAAATTAAGACGCATAGCATTTTTAAAATTGGCTTCTTTAGGATTTTTCCAAACTTGCCATGCCCAATATTGAAAAAAAGCCAATACAGGCATTAAAGCAAGCGGGTACGCTATAGCCCAATAAAAACCAAAAAAAAGATACAAAAAATAAACATATCCTGTTGTAACAAAAGCAAATACAATGCTTGTAAATAAGAACGTCCCCCTGATGCCCAACAAGATACTCAAGGTTTTGTCGCCTCGCCTGCCATCTTCGTTGTGTTGATATACTTGTGTCATAGGATACGAACCCATGAGCATCAAACTGCTCAATACCGCCCCCCATAGTACTTGGGCAGGCAAGGCAGGCAAGTGCGTCCAATACACAGCACACAGTCCTTGATAGGTAATCCAAACCGTAAAAAAACCTTGAAAAAACCCAACAGTGAGCCAACTTGTGAAAGGCAGTTTCTTGAGGCGAATTTTGTCATAGCTATAGGCTTTGGAGGCAAGTCCATATATAAAAATAGCAAGTCCTAACCAAACATTGAGATACAACGCCCATAAGGTTGCTACTAAATCTAAGCCTAAAGACGTATATAACAAGGTGATATTTACAGGCGGCGGTTTTTCTAAGCCGCCAATGCTTTCCTCGTCGCGGTCATAGTAGGAGTTGAAGCCGTTGCTTGCAGGATATACACCTACATGCAATATAATAAAAAGGGCTAATCCTTGCCAAATATTGCCTTGTTGTGCCAATGCACATCCCCACAAAAATATGGGCAAAAGCAGAAAAGAAAAAGAAAAACGTAAATGTTGAAGCGATTGAAGCACAGCGTTGGGTAGTATATAAAGTTATTTTGGTTCTTAAAAAGTCGTGCTGTAAGCATCTCCTGTCGCTTTAGCACCACACAAAAGCTATATTTGGCAAAATCCACAGTATCTTTTAAGAAGCGTTGCTTTTTACAATTTTACACCAAAAATCGTAATATCATCACGTTGTTCTGTGCCTTCCATGTGTTTTTCGAGCAGATAGCCGATAGCGGCTTTTTGGCTTTGCATTGTTTTTTGGGTCGTCAATATATTGAAGAATAGTTGTTTATTTATCTTTTTTCTTTTTACATTATTTTGGTCAAAAAAACCATCTGAACACATATAAATAAAGCTGTTCTTGGGTAGTGTAAGTGTCTTTGTTTCAAAATTTGCGTTATGATTAAAAGCACCGCCTATAGATTTTCGGTCAGGCAACAAGACCTGCACTTTTGTAGTATCAAGCGCATTGACATAATATAAGGGGTGTTTTGCGCCTGCGAAATATAAAGTTACATCACCACCCTCTGCTTGTGCCGAGTCCCACATCACCATACCCATATCCATACCATTATCGTCTTTGGTTTCGGTTTGTTTGAGGGCTTTTCTTACCAACTCATGCAATGCTTTTAGGCTTTGGGCAGGTTCTATGATATCTTGTTGCAAAATAATTTTGTCTAACAACGAAATACCAATCAGGCTCATGAATGCGCCTGGCACACCATGCCCTGTGCAGTCGCCTACAATTACAATATTTTTGCTTTGTGTTTGCTCGAACCAATAAAAATCGCCAGAAACAATATCTTTGGGCATATACATCACAAAACAATCTTGCAAAGCGTTTTTTATTCTATCATCAAAGGGCAGCAGGGCGCGTTGTATAGTCAAGGCAGTTTGGATACTTTGCCTATTTTTGGTATTTTGCAATTCTAAAGCTTTGCTGATTCTGCCTTGCACTTTGTTTTGTTTATAAATCCACCCCAGCATAAACAGCAAGAGTATGCCTCCTGTACCTATCGTTATAACAATGATATTGGCTTGTTTAATGAGTGTGTTCTTGTTTGCTATCTCAGAGTCTTTTTCCTCGTGTTCAATCAAGTTCATTTTCTCGGTATTCTCTTTTATGGCAAGAGAATCACGCATAGCCATCATTTGTTTGAAATAAAGCAGTGCGAGTTGTGGTTCGTTTCGTTTTTCACTCAATTTAGCGAGTCCTTCAAAAGTACCTACTATATCCTCTTTGATATTGTATTTTTTGTAGATGAATAAAGACTTTTGATAGACTATCCACGCGCTATCCAATTGGTTATTTTGTTCATAGATATACGCTAAGTAATTGTAAAAATATGGAAATGAGCTATAATCATTCACTTGACTACTCAAGTGCATAGATTTCAAGAGGAAGTGTTTGGCATTGTTCCAATCTTTTAAAGCCGTATATATTTCGCCTTTTGTTCCATAAGAAATGCTCAAGTTAGCCAATCTTTTTACTTTTTCGCCCTCTAATAGTGTTATTGATTTGTCAATATAAAACAGTGCGCTATCAGGGTATTTTGCCATTTTATTATGTACATCTGCTATATTGTTGTAAGTCATAGGCATTCTATCCGTATATTTGTTATTTTTTTGTATTTGGAGTGTTTTTTTGAAATACTTTAAGGCTTTTTCATATTGATTCAAACCAGTTGCATAAATATTCCCAAAATCATTATAAGCCTGCGCCTCCAATTTATTATTTTGTAGTTTTTGGGCTATTTGCAATCTTTTTTGGGCATATTCTATACAACTGCCTGCCATTCCCATGCTTCTATAATGATGAACAAGGTGGCCATATGCACTAAATTCATCTTTCAAAGATTTGTTTTTTTGTGCTATGGTGAGCATTTCTTCCGCACATTTTTTTTGTTGTTTTAAGTTAGCACCTCTATAAAATCCGGCTAATGCATCCAGTAATTTTATTTTTGTAGTATCTTGTTTTTCTTTTTCAAGCAAAACAGTAAGGCTATCTATGGAGCGTTGTTGCGCAAGAGAAGTTTGCGCAACTACCAAAACAAAGAAGAGGGGTGTAAAAGAATAAACAAGGTATTTCATAAAATGTGAAGCGTTTTTAGAGTCTAACACCTACGATAGTAATATCATCGCGTTGTGCGGTGGTTTCTTGATGTGTTTGATACGCGCTCAAAAGCAGGTTTTTTTGGTCGATTAGGGCGTATGAGGTAATAGCTTGTAAGAGTTTTGCAAATCGTTCTTCTCCAAAACGCTTTCTGAGCCTGTTGGGATTGTCTGTAAAACCATCAGTTGTTAAGTAAAGGACGTCGCCTTTCCTCAGAAGGATTTCTTGGCTCTGAAACTCCTTTTGCACGCCTGTCATGCCGCCAATTGATTCGCGTGTTGGTCGGGCTAATTGTATAGTTTGGTTTTCCGCATAAAATAAGGGGCGTTTTGCACCTGAATAAGTTACCAAAAATTCATTTTCGTTTTTCTTTTCTGTTTTACACAAGCACACATCCATACCGTCCGCATTATGATTATTGGTTTGGCGAAGCCCTTGTATGATGCCCATATCCAAATGGTGTAAAATTTCAGATACATCTGTGATACGCGTTTCACTGATAATTTGATTCAATAAAGAATAGCCAATCATACTCATAAAGGCCCCTGGTACGCCATGCCCTGTGCAGTCCACGACGGCAATAAATTGCGTACTTTCATTGAGTTTATGATACCAATAGAAATCTCCAGAAACGGTATCTCGTGGCATATAAATAGCAAAAAATTCTTTGAATCCTTCCATTATTTCGGCTTCGGCAGGCAAGATAGCCTCTTGAATTTTCTTGCCGTATTTTATACTATCATGCATACGTTGATTCGCGAGTTGCACGAGTTGTTTTTGTTGATCGACGGTTTCTATAGTGATATTCAACTCTTCAACTGTTGAATTTAGCGAGCCGTTGAGCATTTGGAGTTCTTTTGATTTCTCTTCTACGTCTTGGTATGTTTTTTCTAATTTTTGATTTATTTTTTGGCGCGCTCTGCTTTGCATAAAAATCCATACCAAGAAGCCCAGCAATATAAAGCCGCCTACAGTGGCTAATCGGGCTATAAGATTAGCATTTTCTTTGTCTTTGTCTGCTTGTTTAGCACGTTCTTTGGCAAGTTTTACTTCGGCATCTTTTTGTTCATTGCCGAGCCTATCCATTTTATCTGCGTTCGATTTTTCGTCTGCCCCACGCGCTTCCATCGTCATTTTATAGTATTTGAGCGCGTCGCTTGTGTTGTTACGTTTTTCGCTCAGGCGTGCAAGCCCTGCATACGTTTTGGCTATGTCCGATTTTATTTTCTTCTTTTCAAAAATATCCAATGATTTTTTATAGCAAATCAAGGCACTGTCTAACTGCCCCTTTTCTTCATAAATACCACCCAAATAATTCAATACGTATGAATGAGAGCTGTAATCGTTCAGCACTTCCTTCATGCGGTAAGATTCGAAGAGAAAAGAAGTTGCCTTGTCCCATTCTTTCAGGGTCGCATAAATTTCTCCTTTGGTGCTATAGGCTACAGAAAGATTGCTTATTTTTGAAGGATTGTTTATGCTTATTTCGATTGCTTTGTCTATATAATACAAGGCACTGTCTAAGTGCTTTTGCATTTTGTTGTAGGCATTGGCGATATTGTTGTAAACCGTTTCTATATTTCTTTTGTGTCCGTGTTGCAAACGAATATTCAAGGACTTTTTATAATACACAATAGCCTTATCGTATCTGTTCAACCCACTGCCATATACCACGCCAAAACCATTGTATGCGCCTGCCTCCAAATAGGTGTCTTGCAATTTTTGGGCAATTTTCAGCCTATCATTCGTATAATCTATACATTTATCAAAATTTCCTATATTACGATAATACGTAAAGTAATGCCCACAGGCACCATATTCACCTTTTAGGTGTTTCAGTTTTTGCGACAGCGACATCATGTCGTCTGAATACTTTTTTAACTGATCTAAGTTACTACGATTTGCCTCCGCCAATTTATCTAACAAATTAACCTTATTTGTATCTTCTTTGCTTTTTTTCAACAATACGATTAGACTGTCTATTTTTCTTTGTTGTGCAAAAGGAACTTGCACAACGAAAATAGAGCAGAAGACCGTAAAAAACACTTTTAGTCTAAAAAAAAACATATCACTTGAGTGCATAATTGTAATAATAGCAAATTTAGCGACTTTTTTTTAATTATTGAATATTTCTCTTTTGAATTATAAAATAATTGCTTTTTCCTTGATGGCTAACTGCCCACAGGCGGCATCAATGTCTTTGCCTCTGCTTCTGCGCACATTCACCACCATGTTTCTATCTTCCAAAAACTGTGCAAAAGCGAGGAGTTTATCTGCATCTGCGTTTTTGAAATTGGCTTCACTGATAGGGTTGTATTCGATGATGTTAATCTTTACAGGCAGTCTTTTAGCGAATGTCCATAGCTCTTGCGCGTCTTGCAAAGTGTCATTGAAATTGTCAAACACGATGTATTCAAAGGTAATGCGATTGCCTGTTTTCTCGTAAAAGTACAACAGGGCATCGCTCAAAACACTTAAACTATTGCTTTCGTTGATCGGCATTATCTGGTTGCGCTTTTCTTCATTGGCGGCATGCAAGGAGAGTGCGAGGTTAAATTTCACTTCATCATCACCCAATTTTTTAATCATTTTGGCTACTCCGGCAGTAGAAACAGTAATGCGTTTGGGCGACATCCCCAGGCCTTCAGGCGAGGTAATATGTTCAATACTTTGCAACACATTTGCATAGTTCAAAAGCGGTTCGCCCATACCCATATAAACGATATTGCTTAGTGGCAAGTCATAATCGGCTTCGGCGACGCGGTTCATAGCCACTACTTGGTCATAAATCTCGCCTGCGTCCAGATTGCGCTTTCTGTCCATGTAACCTGTAGCGCAAAATTTGCAGGTAAGCGAACAGCCCACTTGCGAAGAAACGCAGGCAGTCATGCGGGTAGCTGTGGGAATCAACACACCTTCTACCAAATTGTGGTCAAACAGCCTAAAGCCAAATTTTATAGTCCTGTCTTTACTATGCTGTTGTTCAGCAATAGAAAGTCCATTGATTTCAAAATTCTCGGCTAATTTTTCGCGCAATGCTTTCGAGAGGTCAGTCATATCGGCTATTTGATGGGCACTGCGTTGCCATAGCCAGCTATAAATTTGTTTGGCGCGAAACGGCTTTTCGCCCATTTCTTTCAGCGTATGCTGAATGTCTGTTAAGGAAAGTTTACGAATGTCTTGCATTTATGTATTAGAAATAGTTTGTAAATAAGTGATTGATTGTAATTTTTTTGCATGGTATTATTTGATAGCCGTATTTTGTTCTAAAATACATTCTAACAATTCGCGGTCTTCTTTAAATTTGTGGTTGATAACTTTGCTTAAGTCGCCTGTAACCTTGTAATAAACATATTTGATGATAATGTTCATGTTGTGCAAAAACAAAGAAATGACACCATATTGTTCGGTTTCTTCTACCACAAAACCTGCGATAGAGCCAGTGTGCATACAAATTTTGATTTTGTTGCCATTACTTTCTTGCTTGCCTACAATCTCGAGACAGCCGCCTGTTTGAGTTATAGTAGGTTTGTCTTGCAGTTTAGCATCTTCTGCATGCTCGTTGATCGATACTTGAAAAGTGCGGGCATCAATGGTACGGATAGTAATATTCATTTTGGTGGGGGTTTATAAATGTTCAAAGTTACTACTTTTCTTTGACAAAAAAAAGCTGTAGTTTTCCATCGGCTGTCGCTATTGCCCAATACTTCATATAAGGGTGAAGCGCGTGCGCCAAAATATGGGCTTCGTTTTGCCAAATAACACGCGCCGACATACTTTCAGTTTCATTTTTAGTGTATTGAACGAGCTTGCCTGCCTGTACTACAATCAAGCCTTTATCGCGTTTCAAAAAAAGCAGTTGGTTGCTTATAGTGGCGAGGGTAGGCAAGGCATCTTCTTGTAAGCGCTCCTTTTTTTGGTATTGATAAAACTTGAGTTGTTGCGCTGTGCTGATGCAAAGCAATGCTTCTGTAGGGTGAAACGCCAAGCTATAAACGGGCTGTTCTATTTTGAGTGCTTGACGCAAATTTAAATCTTGTTTCTTCCATTCATACAACAACAAATCTCCTCCTACACCTGCTATAGCCCATAATCGTCCATTGGCGGTAGCCGCTATAGTCCATGCTTCGTCGAGGTCGCTTTTGTCCCAATCCGTTTGATACACACGCTTCAGTTGATTTTCTTCGTATTGCCATGCTTGTATTTGCCTTTTGTCGCTTGCGCAAACCAGTACTTCGCCATCTGCATGCCATTCCATAACCGAGAGCGTGGCGGCAAACAAAAAAACGCTTTGCCACAATTCGCCTGTTTCCAACCGATATAATTGCAAAAAAGTGCTGTCATTGCGTACATTTGCCAACGCAAGCAGTTTTTCATCAGGCGAGAAGGCGGCATCTGCCCAATAAGTATGCACAGGAGCTGAATATTGCCTTATCAACAGCCCTTCGCCATCATAAAGCAAAAAAGTATGTTGCAACGCGATTGCCCCTAAATAATTTCCTTGCGTTGAGTAGGCAAGTTTTTGAATATTGTCGGGCGGTTTGGGCAAAAGCATAGGATTTTCTATGCTATAATGTTGGGCAAATCCTCTTGTAATAGCCAAGAGGAGAAGCAAAAAACAAAAAACGCTTTTAAAATTTCGCCAACGCATCTTTCAGGTAGATAATAGGCGCGATTTCAAAGGCATCTACCTCATTCTGTTTCGCCATATAAAATGAAACCCAGTCAAAAAGATGTATCAAATGCAAAAAGCGTTCTACAGGACTGTTGCCAATCGCATGTATTTCATCAAAAGTACCCGCTTTTGGTCTGAGCATTTCTTGACAAATCTCGATGCGTTTGGCTACACGCAGGTGTTCAGCCGCATGGCGCACCCAGACGAGCGAAATATTATGATAGAAATGTTGAGGCAAGCCCCAACCGACCAGCTCGTTGTGGTTCATTTCGGGCAGCACATTCAAGTGGCAGAGCTGCTTGGCATTTTCATTGATTTGTTGTTGAAAACGCACCAGAACAGGCTCAAGCACTTGGTCTGCATACAAAATGACTTGCCTGCCACTGATTCGCTGGGCTATTATTTGAGCCTCGTCTTGCAAATTAGTTTGGTTCGCGGTTAGGTAGGCAAGGCTACTTTTTATCGACTCTTCAAAAGTGTTCTCAATGAAGCCAAATTTATGCAAAGTAAACAGAAGCTGCACCATAGAATAGCCCAAAAAAGCGCGCGGACAAGGTGCTTCATTCGGCAACTGTACATAGCCGTAGCCTTTCTGTTGGGCTATTTCGAGCAACTTGCCTCCCGAAGTTATAGCAAAGACGGTAGCCCCACGCGCCTCTGCTTCTGCAAGGCAGGCAAGGGTTTCTTCTGTACCACCAGAGAACGAACAGGCTATAAAAAGCGTATGCTTACTTACTGACGCAGGCACGTTGTAGTTCTTGGTAATTTGATATGGGAGCGCGAGCGTTTGATTGACAAGCGACTCTACCATATTTGCCCCAATACCTGAGCCACCCATACCCGCTACTACTATATTGCGAATTTCGTTTTGATGAGTCGGTATCGTTATAGTGCGCCCAAGCGCAAGTGCTTTTTCCAGTTGTTGCGGGAAGCCCGCTATAAGATTATACATACCTGCAAATGTAATAAATTCTTTGTTTTTATGGTATGTTTTGCTAAAATAATCGTAAATGTTTTGCTTCCAGCCCCAATAACTATGATGTCTTAAGAAAGGGTGCATTTCAAAATCGTTCCATATTACCAATCTGCAAATTGGAGAGGCAAGGGACAATACTAAGCGAAGGGTTTTGAAACGCGCACCCAAACATGGTTTAAATTATACACTTATATTTTGCCATTTCATTTTTTTATTCAAAACAAAGCCCTACCTTTGCAACAATATATGGTAATATGCTGGCGTGTTCCAACACAAAAGCCTGTTTGAAAAGGGAATACGGTGCAAATCCGTAGCTGTCCCCGCAACTGTAAGCTAACAAGGACTTGATAAAATAAGCCACTGAATACCTGCTATTTGGGAAGGCAATCAAGTTACGCGAGTCAGGAGACCTGCCAAATATAATTTTGAAGCACACGCGAGTGTGTTTATCTCTGGCTTTCGGGTGAAAGGCTGTAGAAAACAAACGTCGTGTCCCGCTTTCTAATAGATTGCGTCGATGCCGTGTTTCTTTCCTGCGCCCAACACCCTTTATTTTTTGTGTGTATGTTTGGGCAATTTTTTTCTTCTTCTTTACAATCCAATACTTTGCGAAAGGGCTACGTTGTCTTACTTTGCTTGTACATGTTTTGCGCCTTGCCTGCCAAAGCCCAAAAAGATAGTACACGAACTTTACAAGAAGTGAAATTGTATGCCTTCCCTTTGCGTGATTATGCAGTCGGAACAAAACATGTGTATTTGGATAGCCTCACCACAAAACAAGCAACGGGACAAACACTTGCCCAAACACTGATGGAGCAAACGGGTATTTACCTCAAACAATACGGCGCAAGCGGCTTGGCTTCTATCTCCTTTCGTGGTACGGGCGCGACGCATACAGCAGTTTCGTGGAACGGCATGCCTATCAATTCTTTCACATTGGGCGAGGTAGATTTCAACAGTATTCCCCTTGCCGCTGTTTCGAATGTAGCTATATTAGCAGGGGCAGGAAGTTCATTGTATGGCACAGGGAGCATAGGCGGCAGTATTCAACTCTATAATACCTTGCCTGATAGTATGCCCCACAAAATCTCTGCACAATTTTATCAAGGAAGTTTTAATAATGTAGGCGGACAAATAGCCTATACTACACGCAAAAAGAAGTGGGGGTTAAAACAGGTTTTCTTCGCTCAAAATGCACAAAACAACTTCTCATTTCAAAATATAGCCCGCTTCGAAAAACCCACAGAGCGGCAACAAAACGCGCAAAACACCTTCAAAGGCACACAAACTGATGTGTATTATTTGCCCAACTCGCGCAATACTTTTGCTATCCACACATGGATACAAACGCGCCAAAACCAAATAGCACCCACAATGGGCGCGAATTTGCAAACACACCTCTATACTAAAGCCCAAGAAAGCAGTATAAGGTTAATGGCTGATTTCAAACATACCTTGCCAGCACAAGACGGCGAATTGACTTTCAAAATAGGCTATTTACAAGATTTATATCTTTACAACCTTACCGATAGCACACAAACAAAAACCCTCCTCGCCACCTTCCAATATAAACAACGCTTGCGACACAATCTCCAATTTCGTGTTGGTTCTACTCATACATTTATCACGGCTTTAGTAGATAATTATGCCGAAACCAAACATGAAGCACGACAGGAAGTAACCGCAGGTATTCAGTGGCAACCTTTCCCAAAACTCTTATGCGCATTGAACTTAAGGCAAATGTGGGTAGAAGCTCAAGCCGTACCTTTTACGCCCTCTTTAGGTATAGAATACCGCCTCCTAAAAGCATGGAAGTTGAAAGGCTCTGCAGGACGAACCTACAGAGTACCCACACTGAACGATAGATTTTGGGGTGTCGGAGGCAATCCTTACCTGAAGCCTGAAAATGGCTTCACAGCCGAAATAGGCTTGCAATTCGCACACAAAACAAAGAAAACTTACCTGCAAATCGAACTTACACCTTACGCATTGTGGGTGCGCGACTGGATAATTTGGAATCCAATAAACAATGTCTGGACTCCGCAAAACCTGCGCAGCGTGCAGGCAAGGGGCATTGAAATACAAAGTTCGGCATATTATACGCACCAAAATTGGCGCATCAGCAAAGGCATCAGCTACAGCTACACAAAGTCCACTACTGAAAATAACCAACTGCCTTATACGCCGTTTCACAGAGCAAGTCTTTGGTCGCAAGTCGCTTACAAACAGTGGTTTATTTATCAAAATGCAAACCTTACAACCACTCGCTACACTTCTTTAAGCAATACAGACCTTCTCCCCTCTTTCCTGCTTTGGAATATGAGCGTAGGCAAGTCATTCAATATAGCGCACCAAAAAATAACGCTCCAATTTCGCTTCAATAATATAAACAACACCGCTTACCAAAATTATGAAAACCGCGCCATGCCTCTCCAAAACTATATGATTACGCTCAAGGTGAATGAGTGAGAGATGAGAGGTGGGAGATGAGAGGTGGGAGGTGAGAGGTGAGAGGTGGGAGGTGGGAGATGAGAGATGAGAGATGAGAGATGAGAGATGGGAGGTGGGAGGTGGGAGATGGGAGATGGGAGATGGGAGGTGGGAGGTGACAGATGGGAGATGGGAAATGGGAAATGGGAGGTATTCTTTTCGCTTCTCAATTCTCAATTCTCAATTCTCAATTCTCACCCCTCAATTCTCACTCCTCACTCCTCACTCCTCACTCCTCACTCCTCACTCCTCACTCCTCACTCCTCACTCCTCACTCCTCACTCCTCACTCCTCCCTCCTCACTCCTCCCTCCTCACTCCTCACTCCTCACTCCTCACTCCTCACTCCTCACTCCTCACTCCTCACTCCTCACTCCTCACTCCTCACTCCTCACTCCTCACTCCTCACCCCTCACTCCTCACTCCTCACTTCTCAATTCTCAATTCTCACTCCTCACCCCTCACCCCTCACCCCTCAATTCTCACTCCTCACTCCTCACTCCTCACTCCTCACCCCTCACCCCTCACTCCTCACTTCTCAATTCTCACTCCTCAATTCTCAATTCTCAATTCTCAATTCTCAATTCTCACTCCTCACTCCTCACCCCTCAATTCTCAATTCTCAATTCTCAATTCTCAATTCTCAATTCTCAATTCTCAATTCTCAATTCTCAATTCTCAATTCTCATGAAAAAAATACATTTTTACAGCTTTGTGCTGTGCTGTCTATTCGCAATATCTTCTTGCATAACACCTAAAACAGCCGAAGTAACACCTGCGGGCAAATACAGTAGTGGTGTTCTTATTTTGAATGAAGGAAACTTTAGCCAATCCAATGGCAATGTTTCTTTCTACAACCACAGCACACGCGAAGTGTTTGCTGACATCATCAAAACAGAAAACAGTGGCGTTGCCTTAAACGCGCTTATTCAAAATGCTGTAGATGCTGACGGAAAAACCTTCATTGTTACCAATTCACCTGACCAATTGGTGATACTCAACGGCACTACTTTCAAATCCGAAGGCGTAGTAAGCACAGGACTTGCCAATCCTTTTGATGTGGCAGTCGCCAATGGCAAAGCTTACGTAACTGAATGGGGCGCAAACTACTGGCCTACCTACAGCAATGCCAGCATCAGAATCATAAATGCTGCTACACGCCAAGCCACTTCTTTCATAGCGGTAGGCAAGGAAATTAGCAGTATCGTTGCCCACAATGGAAAAGTCTATGCGGCCATAACAGGCGACAACAAAATCTGGGTTATCAATCCCACCACGGACGTAGTCGAGGCACAGATAACGGTAGCCAACAGCCCAAGCAATATGGTGATAGATGCCAATGGCAAGATGTGGGTGCTTTGCTCAAGCGGCAATTTGGTTCGTTTAAACCTCGCTACCAATACTGTAGAGGCAACGGTAACTGGTGTGTCTATAAGTGGGTACAGTGAAAAAATAACCATCAACGACACCCGCGACAAACTGTATTGGCTTGGCTCATCTGCGGCAGGTTTTACAGGCGTAGGGATTTTCCAAATGACTATCGCCAATACTATCGCGCCTACTTCACCCCTTGTAATAGGAAGCACGTTTTATGGAATCGGCTTCAGCAGTGTTGGCAATGAAATAGTGGCAGGTGTTGCACCCACTTTTTCAAGCAATGGACAAGTATTATTTTACAGCGTTAATGGCGGAAGTTCGCGTACCATTGGCTCAAACGGCGTAGCTCCAAATGGCTTTTTAGTGCGTTAAATGTCCCTTATTTTATCTAGTAATTGATTTAAAAGCGTGCATTCGTCCTCCGAAAGATTGGGGGCGATGTGCGCTTGTTCTTCATTGAACAGCGTGTCTATTTTGGCTAATGTTGCCAAACCCTCGTTTGTTATGAGTATTTGTAGCTCGCGTCTGTCTTCTGAAGATTGGGTACGGAGTACAAGGTTTTTAAGCACCAGTTTTTCCACAATACGTGTAGTATTAGAATTGCGGTCAAGCATGCGCTCTGTAATATTTTTGAGACAAATAGCGGTCGGGTGTTGCCCACGTAAGATACGCAAGACATTGAACTGCTCAGACGAGAGCCAAAAGTCTTTTAATATTGCATGTGTGCGTGCATGCAGCCAATTTGCTGTGAAAAGTATGTTCAGTGCCGTTTTGTGTTGGTAGCTCTGGAAGTTGGTCATTTTGAGTTCTTGCTCAATCGTCATAATCTAAATAAAGATAGCTTGTATATACAACAAAAATGGTATTGAATAAGTTTTATTTTATATTTGCACCATGTTACAAATACTGCTTCTTCTACACTGTTTGTTGGAACTCGTTTTCGGGTTGCTTTTCTTGTTTTCACCTAATAGCATTCCGCTTAGTCTTTTTCAAAACTTGCCTACAGTGGGGCAATACTTGGCGCGCATGTATGCCTTTGCTGCGCTTGCTATGGCAGTTTTGGGCTTTCAGGCGTGGTGGCACTATCCCGACCGCCAAGTATTGTTGGTGTCCTTGCTTACGTTGGCAGTCTTTCATACAGGCATTGCGTTTTCGCAAATATTCAATCCGATGAACTCAAGCGCGCCGTATTTGGCAGGCGTATTTCATAGCCTTTTTGCGTTTGCGTTTTGGATATATTATTTTATGGAAAAGTAGGCAAGTAATTTTCTCCTAAAATTTTGTTAAAACGAAACAAAAAACACTGATTGAAGTATAAAAAGAGTAGTTTTGCAATAAGCATAGAAACAAGGCATGCCTTGTCTGTACAATTTGGAATACTGCTTGTTTTCTCAAAAACATCTACAAATAAGATATATCGTTATCAAATTATGAAAATCAGCTTCCCTCCTACCCTATTCTCTAAACCTTTCTTATACGGTATTTTGGCCGTATATATGTTGGGCGTAGCGATGTGCTGGGACGGTCGCCTTGCCTGCCCAACCGCAAGCAAAGCGACTTGCTGTAAACAAGTTTGCCCAAGCGCGAAAAAAGCAAGCTGTTGCAAAATACCCGCAAAGGAAACCGAAAAAGCACCTACTTCAAAACCGCCTTGCGGTTGCCATAACTGCCCCGCACAGTTTGTATTTTGGCAAGATAATGTCGTGGCTTATCAAATCCAAATACAAAAGGATAGCCGATTGATAGGCAAGGCATTTCAAGAAAATCAAACCGCAACATATATTGTTGCAAACAATCAAAATGAACTGCCTAACACGTTCTTACCTGCCGTCGCAGGCAAGGACTTGTTGAAGCGGATAGGTGTTTGGCGTGTATAACAAAGCAGGCAAGGTCTAAAACCTGCCCACTTAGAAGTATTTTTCCCAAACAACCTTACTCATTAAATTTTATGATACGCATTTATTGCTTATTCTTTGTTGTCCTATTTTTTAATCCATTGGCGCAAGCGCAATCACTCATCACAGGCAAAGTACTGGACAACTTGCCTGCCAACAACCAAGAAACCCCTATAGCGGGTGCAGTCGTTTACTGGCTCGACACACAACAAAGTGCTACTACTGATGCGCAAGGCGCGTTCAGCTTACCAAAAAACAAAGAAAACACGCATTTGGTCGTAACTTTTATCGGTTTCCGAAATGATACGATAGAAGTAAAAACACAAACCTTCCTCAAAATACGTTTGCGAGCCAATAATACTTTGCAAGCCATAGAATTGCGAAGCGGCAACAACTTAGACAAAGCCACCACACACTCTGAGCTATTAGGCAAAAAGGAACTCAAAAAAGCGGCGTGTTGCAACCTCTCTGAAAGTTTTGAAACCAACGCCTCTGTTGATGTTTCTACGACTGATGCCGTAAGTGGCACAAAACAAATCCGTATGTTGGGATTGGACGGGACATACGCTCAAATCATGGCTGAGAATATGCCTTTTGTGCGCGGACTTTCTGCCCGAAACGGCTTGTATTTTATACCGGGGAGCTGGATAAAATCCATCGACATCAATAAAGGTGCTGGCTCGGTAGTGAACGGCTACGAATCTATCACAGGGCAAATCAATGTAGAACTTGCTAAACCCGAAAGTAGCGAAAAACTACACCTAAACTTCTACGCCAACAATGGCGCAAGACTCGAAGCGAACGTGAATTACGCAAAAAAAGTAAGTGAAAAGTGGCATACAGGTGTATTGGCGCACCACAGCCGAAACGATATGGCGATGGATTATAACCGTGACGGCTTTATGGATAACCCCAAATTCGCACAATACAACATCATCAATCGCTGGAAATATCAAGGCGATAAAATGGAGTCGCAAGTCGGCTTTAAAGCTTTACAAGAGAATAAGACAGCAGGGCAAACGTCTTTCGAACACAGCACAGGGCAAACCCACGACCTCAATATGCCTTATGGTGCGAACTTCCGCACTACGCGCTTAGAAGGCTTCTCAAAAACAGGCTTCTTCTTGGGTGAAGATGCTGACGGACACGTGAACAAAAGTTTGGGCATCATCTTGAACTACACACACCAACGCCAAACTTCAGGCTGGGGCGTAAATAGCTATCAGGGATTGCAAAACTCCCTACTCTTGAATACGATTTATCAAACCGAACCCGCACATGGGCATATATTCCGCATAGGCGCGAGCGTCATGTCTGATGAATTTCAAGAATTGTATCAAGAAAACCACAACGCGGTTCACCTGCCCAATACACACCCAATAAGTTATTTTGACCGCAAGCGCAAAGAATTTGATACGGGCGTATTCGGTGAATACAGTTTTGAAAGTAAAGATGAAAAATTGGGCGTGATAGTCGGAGGGCGCGCTGACCTTCACAACCTTTGGGGACTGTTTTTTACACCTCGCCTACATACAAAATACGCCTTCACGGATAATACCGTATTGCGCTTATCGGGAGGACGCGGGCAACGCACCGCCAACCCTTTGATTGAAAACAACAGCTATTTGATTAGCTCGCGCAAACTTTACTTGCCTACCGCGCCTTTGCAAGAAGTCGGTTGGAATTATGGCGGTAGCTTCTCACACAAGTTTTTTATAGGCAATACAAGTGGCACAATCACTGCAGACTTCTACCGCACTGATTTTCAAAAACAAGCCATCGTCGATTTATTCACAAGTCCGCAGGCTATCATCATCAAACAGTTGCAAGGAAAGTCGTTTGCCAATAGCTTTCAAATAGGGTTGGACTACAAAGTCCACGATAAACTTACTGCCCGCCTTGCCTACAAATACTATGATGTGCGAGCCACATATTCGCCTGATTTGGGGATGCGAAGCCTGCCATTTATACCCCAAAGCCGCTTTTTCACTAACTTAAGCTATACTACTCCCGACGAAAAATGGGACTTTGACCTCACTGCCGAGTATTTTGGCAGGCAAGTGCTTCCCAATACCGAGCAGAACCCTGTCGAGTTTCAACGACCTGCACACTCACCTGCTTATGCCCTCCTCAATGCCCAAATAACACACAAACGAGGCAAATGGGAAATCTATTTGGGAGGCGAAAACATTGGCAATTACAAACAAGAAAATCCTATTATCCAAGCCGATAATCCTTACGGCAACTATTTTGACGCAGGGCAAGTGTACGCACCCGTCTTTGGCGTTATGGTTTATACGGGATTGCGCTTTACGTTGGAATAAATGATAATGCTAAAATATTCCTTATTTTTGCACCTATAAAAAACCCACACATGTATGAAAAACATATTGAAAAATGCCCTCATCGCCTTTTTTGCAGGCTTATTGGGTGCTTATGCCTATCAAAAACTATCGCCCAACCAAACCATCACGCGCTACGTCCTTGACGAACAACAGGAAACAGCAGGCAAGTTCGCCAAAAATGGTGCCGGAAGTGCCTTGACTACTACAGGCGACTTTATACAAGCCGCTGCGCTCAGCACGCCAAGTGTAGTCTTTATCAAAACGGTTGTAAATGGTAGAGAAAACGTCAATATTTTTGAACTCTACTTTGGTGGGGGCGGGCAACAAGCTGGCTCTGGCTCTGGCGTTATCTTTACAGCAGACGGCTATATCGTTACCAATAACCACGTAATTGATGGAGCAGACGAGATAGAAGTCATACACCAAAAACGGTCTTACAAAGCTAAAGTTATTGGCACTGACGCTTCAGCCGACCTCGCTATCATCAAAATAGAAGGCAAAAACCTTCCTGCCATCAAACGCGGTAGCTCAAAAGAACTGCAGGTAGGCGAATGGGTTATCGCAGTCGGCAATCCTTTTAACCTGACTTCAACCGTTACGGCAGGCATCGTGAGTGCCAAAGGACGTAATATCGAACTTCTCGGCGGACAATTTCCGATAGAATCCTTTATACAAACAGATGCCGCCATAAATCCGGGCAACAGTGGCGGCGCATTGGTGAATAGCAAAGGCGAACTTGTAGGTATCAACACCGCTATTCTCTCACGCACTGGCTCTTATACAGGTTACGGTTTTGCTGTTCCGATAGACATTGTAGGCAAGATTTTCAATGATATAATCCAGTATGGCGAAGTACAAAAAGGCTTTACAGGGCTTTCTGTAGTGGATATAGACAACAAACGTGTAGAAGATTTTAACCTTACGATAGATAAATATGACGGCGTGGTAGTGCTGGACGTGCAACCCGAAAGCCAAGCCGAAAAATCAGGACTAAAAGTAGGCGACATCATTCTAAAGATAAACAACAATGTAATGATTGGTAAAGGCAGTTTTGACGAAGTGATGAGCTATTATCGCCCCAACGAAAAGGTAAACATCACGTATCAACGCGGCAAACAAATACAGGAAACCGCTATCACGCTCACCAACCGCGAAGGTACAATGGCTTTGCTGAAAAGCGAAACTTATACTTCCCAAAAATTAGGAGCGGATTTACAAGTAGTTTCTAAAATGGAAAAGAAGAAAATGGGCATCGAAGAGGGGGTCAGGGTGCTAAAAGTAAGGCGCGGTACACTCGCAAGTATGGGCATGCAGGAGGGCTTTATCATCACTTCGGTAAACAAAGAGCCTGTCAAAACTCCCGAAGATGTTGAACGTATATTGAGCAACAGCACAGGCAGGGTTTATATAAGCGGTATAACCAAAACTGGACAACGCGGATATTATGAATTCTATGCACAGCGATAAAATGAGAGGTGGGG
>Ga0163154_10003926_pt1 | contig 20056 bp, 8 predicted proteins | sample OliLakLV19MP9P1_FD_148649 | JGI IMG/M metagenome (GOLD analysis project Ga0163154, IMG submission 148649) | Freshwater microbial mat bacterial communities from Lake Vanda, McMurdo Dry Valleys, Antarctica - Oligotrophic Lake LV.19.MP9.P1 | ecosystem: Environmental > Aquatic > Freshwater > Lake >...
ATCGCTGAGATTGTAACGACGACTGAAGATAAAATTCCTTTGAAGTATTACCATAAAAATCGAAGTAGGGTGCTTAGTTTCTCCGTGAAGATAGACGGAAACTCTTCAAAGATTCGAAAAGATGTGATTGAATTTGTTAAACTTAGTCCTTTGCCCGAAGGATATCATATCGAAGTCGATGGTGAAAAAGATACGATTCTAAATTATAAAGATAATTTTATATTTTTAATTTACCCAATTATTTTCTATTTCGTTTGGTTCATTTTATTTGGTAGGGCAAAGCGTTTTGATTTGTTTATATTGGTTATTTTTTTTCCCTATTTGTTTACTTACTTTTTGCTACAGTTTTTTTTCCCAGGGCCATTCTATTTACCGTTCCAAGTGGGAATGCTACTGTCCTTACCATTGACTACGTATTTTGTCTCACATAAGTTAAATAAGTCGGTCTATATAATTTATTTTTTTATCTTAACATACATATCTATGTTAGTGTTGATTAAAACCACAATTCTTAGCTTTTTTTATATATGGGCGTGTTTGACTTTGAATTTTCTTCTGGTTTCTTTTAGTTATAAATTGGTAAAAGATTGGGAAAGAAATTTCCAGGATACATTGCCATCATTTTATATCAGTCAAATTACGTTTATCATAAAAAAGATATATGATATTAGAAGTTCTTTTAGCAAAACATAGTTTATTTATGTATATTATGTAATTTGAATGAGATGAAGCTCGCATCGATATTAACAATCAAATCTTTATAGAGTTGTTTATCGGACACAAGTGGGAATCGTCGGATCTTATCCGACAATCATCTGTTCTTGTTAGCACTCTTTCAAATTCAAATAGCCCGATCGGTTTAATGTTTTTAAATATAAGGCCACCTAAGAAAAAAATACTATGCTAACTTGAATTGAACCCCTAATTTTGGTTAATTCAAAAAAGTGAAAAGTTAGGGTATTTGATTATGTCTCATAAATTGATAGAGAAAACGTCTAGGTTAGTTGCAAAAAAAGTTCAGTATTTATCTTATTCGATCATCATACTTATACTAAGTATTCATTCCCTTTTTTCGCAAGCAACGATCCCAACTCTCAATCTTAGTGATTACGATTCCAATATGATGAGTGAGGTGTATGGGCAATCATACTTTATGAACTCACTTTCGGCTTGGACAGATCAGGTAAATTATTACCAGGGTCTAATTCGTGCATCCTGGGAAACTTCTGCAGATACAGCGATTCAGCAATATGTCGATTCAATAACTACTAGTGATGCATATAACGATGTGAATGCGTATAAAGATTATGTAAGTCGGGAACTAAATTCACAAAAACTTGAATCATTGATGAGCTGGGAAGAGAGTGCAAATTTTGATTTGCTTGCGAATCGCAATGAGTTTGTAGCAAAGCTAAACTCATCTCGTGTAGATGAAGTGTATTTGACACGCCTTGGGATGCAAGACTTACTTCGACCGACGAATTCGGAGATAGAAGCAGATAGACTGAGAGAACAATTAAACGCTCAAGCAAATCAGTGGAGCCAATCCTACCAACAAGGATACCAAAATGGTTTAACTGATTTTGGACAATCAGTCCAATCGATTGAAGATAAATACAATACCTTCTTAGCTACAATGAACCAATCTGAGCAAACTTTTACAGATAATTTGACTGCTATCAATAATTTCAAGACAGTAGTTAAACAAGCGATTGGTGGGATGATGACAAGTTTCCAAACAGAATTGGATAGAAGTTGTGATGTAGCCGAAGGTTGCCAGTATAAGAATGCAAACCAGTCTTGGAATAGTGCAGGCGATGCACTTAATGATTTTGTCTCTCAAGTGAATGCTCGTTTAAATGATCCGACACTAGATCCATCGACAGCATTAACGCAAATCTCCCAGGCTATTACCACTTACTTAACACAGCAAACTACAGGAGCTAACTCAAGTTATAACTATTATAATGATAGGATAATTACTTATCAATTATCGAGCACGAATATTTACCGAGACGGAGTGAATGGAAATGACGCTATAACGAGAACAGTAGGTGGAACTTATGACTATTGGTCAAATATCTCGCGTAATAATGGAACAAGATATAATTCCGATGGCTCTATAAATAACAATGACATAGGGCATATGGTTTATGCAATTAGAACAGGTAATCAGACTCTCCTTAAAGATACTATTCAAGCTCATTTAGGCGGAGCTTCTGGTAGATCAGTCGTAAATATTGCTGTTGCGAATGTCTTTACTGCAGATTTAGGAGAATTAAATAAATTTGACCAATTGGCATATATATCGAAGAACCATACTCGAGGGAATTGGTTACTTGAAGGTAATGCAGTAGATACTTGGCATGCTGTCAGACCGGGTTGGATCGATTATTACAAAATGGATCATATAACGTATGGTATAGCTTATACTATGCGTGATCAAGGCATGGCCGATCATGCGACCTATTGGTCAGGTAACTTAGGTTCGCTTAGCAATCAGTTAAACCAATACAATACTAATATCAACCCAGCGATAAGTAACTGGGAGTCACAAGTTCAAAATTATAATAATTTTTATACAGCATGGCAAACTCAGGCTCAAACTCTAAGAGACCAAGCAAGACAAGATTATGAAAATTCATTAGCAGACTTAGAAACTAAGAAACAGACGTGGTTAAACAAAATTGGACAGGAATATCAGGATGGAGTGGCGAAATGGCAAGGTCTAGAAAATCAAATCAACCAGTCTAGTGCCACTGGAAATCTAAGTGCTGTAAGAACCAATTTCCAAGCCAGTGTGCAGAGCATTGGGGTAACGGATTTTTCCACAGGAACAAATACTGTATTAGCAAATTATAATCAGTCTTATAATGATCTGACGTCGCGCGAGTTTACATTTACTGAGGTATCTACGAACCAAGCGGCCGTTGGCCCATACCAATACTTATCCTCAGCCCAAATGCTCGCAAAAGAAAATAGTCTTTTAGTTACAGCAAAAAATTTCGTTAATTCAGATTCATTTATGTTGTCTGGAGTGGCAGAAAAACTTGGCATAAGTAAGGCTGAAACAGTTACAGAGACCACACGAAGTTATAATATATTTAGTGCCGCTGCTGACAAAAAGGTAGAGACTTCGCTTTCTATCAAAGACAAGGATTTGGCAAGTGTATTCCAAACAACTGCGAATGGAGTTTACCAGTATTCCCAGTTATTATCAACAAACGAAAACAATGCGAATGCGGCAATCCGCGAACAAGAAAAACTAATCAATCAGATGTCTTATGGGATTCGCTGGGAAGATAGGTCTGTCGGCCGGTTTGACGACAGTGGAAATTTTGTTGGTGAAGATCGAGTCCATCATGCTTTGAAACTTCTGACAGACTCTAAGGGAAACGCAAAGGCAATGGCAGCATGTGAGTCAAAACATGGCACGAATGCAAATTGTTTTGGTTTGGTACATGGTGGAACTCTTAATGAATTAAAAAAAATGGGGTACGAATACCAAGATGGTATGATAGTCAGATCTTTTACAGATCGTAATACGCTAATTAAACTAGGTATGACAACAGGTTTGACTTTAACCGATGCGGAAAAGAGATTGTCTGGTTCATGTTATGTAAACCCAGCTTCATGCAATGAACTAAGACAAGATTATACTTCAACATTCAACAGAGAAACCTTACAAGCTACACTAACTAAAAAAATCAGTAATGGTCGCATTGGTGGAAGGGATTCCTCTGGAAAGTACATTAGCGGAACTCAAGAAGAGAAACGATATGTAAGTTTTTCTACGGTGAAACCAGTTTCCGCACCTAACGGTAAAGACTTATTTGATGCTTGGGATGACTCTGATTGGAAAGATTTTTCCTCACAATCAAGCAATGTGATGAATGATTTTTATACGAATCGTTTAGCTTCAGATACAAAAATGATTACAGCTGCAGTTGCATCGATCAATGCAGTAGAAACAATAAACAACAAAAAATTCCAAGCCGCCAAACAAGCCCAAGAAGCACAGGATTCTCTAGTCAAAGATTTACTTATCGCCTATATATCTGGTGGAATGGCTGGTGTTAAAGGAGCGATCAAAAACAAAGTCGAAGACCAAATCAATAGTAGTCTTGCCGAAGCATGGGCGAGAGCGAGTGGTGCCGACGAAGACCAAGTAGCCATGCTCACACAAGCTGTTAGCTTTATGCGTGGGAAGGTCGCCGAAAAGAAAATCAAATCCAACATGGCACAAAATAATCTCCAGAACGCAGGTATGGCCGTAGTTGCAGGTGGAATGATGTTTGCAACTGGAGGAATGTCTGCCATGATGATGAGTGGTCCGATGACTGCTCTATCTAGTGGGGTGGGTGGAATGTTCTCGGGAAGTATGGCTGCATTTGGAACCATTGGTCTTACTCAAGCGATGTCAGGGGTAGCGATGGGAGCGACAGCTGGAGTATATAGAGCAGTCGCTGGAGATAAAGCCGCAGATGCGATGATGAATCGTATGACAGGTCCAAAGACCCAACTAGCAGCGATAAAGGCGAACGAACAATCGATCATCCAATCTAATGTAACGCAAGCGGTAGCAACTTCCACAGGACTTCCTGCCGAAGTTATCGGAAATATGCTTACAGATTATAAGGGATCAAAGGCAGCGAAGAAAGTGAGAAGTGCGGTGAATTCCAATCCTCTTGCGAGTATAGGAACACAAGCAGTGGGTGCTCTTGGTGGATTAATAAAAACTGCAATCGTCGCAACAGGTGTTCCAGAGCGAGATATCCAACAAGCGATGAGTGATGGAAATAGTATGTTGTATGCGGGTTCTAGAGATAGTAATCTGCAAACACAATCGTTAGCATATTCAAGCCAAGCTCTTGGTATGAGCGCACCAGGTATGAGTTATACGAGTGCTACGCCAACTCTCAAAGACAAAGCAGGCTTTGTGAAAGAACTAGGTCAAAGAATGACCGTGGATGCCTTGTCAGTTGGTATGACCAAAGAAGAGAAAGAAGTGCTGAACTCGGCCTTCCGTAGTGGTTATAACAAGAAATTACAAAACAAAGCAGATAAAAAAGCCCAAACAAGTGCGATCCGTTCGACAGCAATAACAGCAATTACGACGATAGCAACCCTTGGAGCGAGTGCTGCTGCAAGTGCCTCAACTAATGCAATTGTGAAGACTCTGAATGCAGGTCTACAAACCTTAGGTGCAGGTAGTGCTCAGATGGGAGCTGCCATTGTAAAACTAGGCGTGCAGGTAGTGGATGGTTCCAGAAATGGTAAAGATGGGATCGCTGCAGGTTTTATCAACGGAGCGATCGGAATGGTAGGAGCAGGCAATTCCGCAGCATCTGCTTTACTTACAAGCTCAGGACTAGGTTTAGGAGTTAGCTATGATAGACAGAGTGGTTGGGGTGGAAGCATAGGGATTGGTGGAGGTTCAGGCAATGCAAGTGTAAGGTTCAGCCAGAGAGGGGATACAACACTGAGTGCAGGTGCGAACGGAGCTACAGTAAATTATAATGTATCACGCCAATCATATAGCGCAGGTTATACGCATAACTTTGGTAATGGATTTACTTTAGGAGCGACCTGGGATTCTAACACTGGTATATCAGGAACGGCTGGGTTTAGCCAGAACGGTGCAGGTGCTAATATAACCATAGGCGGACAAGGTATATCTACTAGCGCTAGTTTAGCTGGAATCAGCCTTGGGACGAATGGTCCAAACGGATTTACCCCCACAGAGATTGACTGGGTGGAGCAGAACTTAGACCAGGCCCGAGACAACGTTGATGCCCGGATGGCAGCGAGAGCTAGAGCTGCAGAAGATACTTATTTAGCTGGGCGCGGTGTTTCACCAGCAGAGATAGCTGGTATGTCACCTGAACAAAGAAACGCTAGGATACATGCACTTGCGACAACGCATGACGATGATGCGACTACGAACGAAGCAGCAGGAACATCGCGTTTAGGAGTAGTGAGTCGCTTTGTAGGAGGGTTTACTGACGCAGCAGCTAACGTAGCGAATTTTTATCGTGGTAGTGCAAGCTCTACGGAATCAATGTATGTTGATCCAAGCGGTAAAGTCCATCCACGCACTTGTTTTACCGCAGGGACAAAAATCCATACTATAGAAGGACTTAAGAACATTGAAGAGATCAAAGTTGGGGATGTGGTGTTGTCTTGGAATGAAACCACAGGTGAAGTTAGTTACAAACTCGTCACCGAACTTTTCTTACATGAAGTAGAGTTACTTTATAATATAGAAATCAATTCATCCGAGCTTATAGAGACTACCTGGAACCATCCATTTTGGGTGATCAACCGAGATTCATGGGTAGAAGCTAAGGACTTGAAGATAGGTGATCGAGTATTACTGAAATCAGGTGAAGAGAGTCATATAACTGGAATCAGTTCTTTTAACGTTCCAGTTACGAAAGTATATAACTTTGAAGTGGAAGAGAATCACACTTACTTCGTTGGGAAGGAAGGTGTGTTGGTTCATAATTATGCATCTAAAGAGATAGTAAAAGTTGCAGGTCCCACCATTGCTGCCTGCTCAGCAATTATTCCAGCATGTGCTCCTATCGGAATTTCTATATTGACCGTAGGGCTGGTTGGTAAAATTGCCTACGACATATTCAGTTCTGATGATCCAAAAACAAATCCTAATAAAAATTTATCTTCTACGCAAAATGATGGAAATAGAGATACTTCAATTTCTGTCCAGGATGCCAATGCGATGCGAAAGCAAGGGTTAGATCCGTTAAATGAAAAAGATGTAAATAATTTTAAACAAAAATATGAAGCAAAAATTCAAAGAAAAATCGAACATATTTTTGATCAAGAGAAACATAATTTTGGGCCATTATTAGATAAATTTGGAGGCGATAAACATAAAGCATTCAAGGCTATTGAAGTGGAAGCTCAGAAGGCATATGAAAATAATAGATTGAACCTAAAAAATGGGATAAATACAGAAACTAAGATAATCGTAGATGGTTTTGAAGTCGATTTAATTGGGGGGACAGTCGTAGATGGAAGATTTGAGATTGGAACTGCATCTAGGAGGGAAATAAAATGAAAAATGAAAATCTACTATCACAATTTGAAATAGATTTAATTGGATATATATTGATTAATGAAGAACCAGATCTTATTAATCATATAGACTGTATTTCTGTTGACATCCGAAAGAATACAGGAGCTGGCATTTACGTATATTTTACATATAAGACCGAGCCAAAATCTATTCAGAATAGAAGTTTTACACTTGGAAAAACTGTCCTTATTGAATTTGAGAAAATAGATACTAGAGCTGGTTGTATTCTTTACATAGAAATTGGAAAAATTTCGATGCTTGAATGCTTTTGTCATGGTAATGGAGATTGGCCAACAGAATTCAATAATTATAAATTTCAGCAATTGTAAAGTGAGCGGAGCCTCGCAAAAACTACAATCACATATACTTTATTCATTAAGTCAGCAAAACAAAGAATCTAGTTTCACATTTTATCACTAAATTCTCGAAACTATTACCTATATAAAAATAAGCGAAAATTTGGCTCAATATTTCACTTCACTAACAACTCTGCTTCAAACACATTGGGAAATAATATTTTTTCTAATTTTGCCCCAATTGGAACGCTAAAATACAATTTGAACTTTCTATACTCACCAGGTTCCATCCAACCAGAAGAAGTCGGTGATTCATTAACCAGTGGATTCTGCATAGGGATACCGAAGTCACTGGCAACAAAAGCTACTTTGTAGCGATTGGAATCATTTGTTAATGAAGGAAAAACTAATTTTTTATCGTAAAAAATATCTGGTGCTGCGGCGTAATGTGGAATTGAAAAGTGAATAGAAATGCCTTCATATACATTCGTAAAATCATTAAAGGCAAATAAATCTTTTCGATAACGAAAAGCCTCAACTAATTTTTTATCAGATTGTAAACTTGCAAGTAAGTTGGTCTTGTCCATATCTTGATTGAAGAATTTTAAAAACCTATAAAATTCAGTGCGATTTTCTAAACCAAATTCTATAGCGTAATAATCATCACCAAACCAACTTCCATTGACAGAACCTATCTTTCCAATTTCGAGTAAGTAAAATTTCCATTCATTAGAAATTTGATTTTGATTAATCCCTTTATAAATGGGAGCCTTTAAATCACTACAATGTATGGATGTAAATATAATGCAAAAAAATCCTAATATTTTAACTTTCATATAATTCTTCTACCTTGGTAACATAACTTCGACAATCGAAGCAGACTGATTTGTATCCTGCCAACGTATCAATAATGGTTTTTCATCATGAGGATATTCGAAAAACAATTCTATACTATCACTGCTTTTGACATTTGGTTGGAGGTTCATATATTTTAAAACTGATTGCAAGGAAGTATTTGTGGAAACAGCATTGCCGGTGATATTTCTTTGAAAAAGGTTAATTTCTCTTTTGGGCGAATACAGTTTTTTATCAGTAACAAGTGTAAATTGTTGGGTTTCAAGATTTATGATCTTATCTGTTTTATTTAAGAATTTCAAAACAACATCACATCCATTATGCAATGCGCTAGGAGTCCATGTTGTGCGAATTCCGGGTGCATTCATTCCACTTGATATGATCGATTTGCAATTGCTAACTGCAGGTTTCATTCGGAAAGGAAGAGATGTGAGTTTATAAGAAGAATCAAATTCGTCTAACTTGAGACCCTTTGCGATAGCATAGGAAGCTGCCTCTTGAATCATTGCTTGTACCATTGACTTTGCTAATTCTATTCTTCTTTCTCTCGATTGAATGAATCGATTTGGAAAAATCATGATTCCCCAGAATTCAGAGATAAGTTCTGATTCCAATTCCTTAATTTCAATTTTTGTCCCTTCTGCATCATAGATAAAAATTTTATATTTCCAACTAGCAGTAGGTAATATTCCTAATGTAAATAAATTTGAAATCTTATCGGCAACTTCTTTATATTGATATTGAATTTCTATTAAGTTCTTTTTTGGATAATTTCTGAACTCTTGAGAATAATCAAATTCAGGATTATCACCGTAAGTATCTACTAATTCATATTTTTTATTTTTACTTGTATCGTTGACAGTATTGATTGCTGATCGGGTTGCATCTGTGATTAAAATGTATTTTTCAAGATCAGCATCTTCATAAAATCGCGAATCATAATCTCGTAATAATGCGACGCCAAGTTTTAAGTTTGGACTGACCAATGAATTCGAAAACGGTTTCAATTCTGGGTAAAGATGGTATGTGCATTGATTCAAAAGGGAAAAACAAGTCATGAACATCAAAATTGAAAAAAATTTCATTCTGTGTTTAACTTTACTTAGCTGTCCGAAAGTTCAATTCAAAATATCGCTAAGTGGTAGAAATATATAAATCGACAGTCATATAATCGAAAATATCGAAAAAACTTGTTTAGTTTAGTATTGATAAGGTGTTAACACCATCGTCCTTTCTAATTGAAAAGACGATAGAGTTAATTTTAAGTAATTATTTTAATTTGATGTAAATAACCGAGCTAGACCCGAACTAGTGCAATTCGAGCTAGCAGCGTTAGTTGTAGTATAAGTGCCATCATTATAGTAAGTTTTTGTATAAACAGTATTTTCGCCTTCACCAAATAATAAAGTACATCTACCTACAATAGTTTTCGCTGGGAATCTCGTAGCACAAGAGGAAGTGCTATAATTTGTTGATAAAGATGGACAAGAACTTAGCGTCGAACCACTCGGAAAGTCAGTGCAGTCTGTGGACAATGATTGAACACAGCTTGCTTTTCCAGAGACGTGGTTATTGAGAACTATAAATTGAAAAGAAAGATCAGAAGAATTTGTAGTAGAAACTTCTATTGCATACTCTTTGTTCGCTTCCAATGAGGTGCTATTTGCGTCGCCACCATTCAATGTAGAAAGAGAAGTTTTTGTTTGTAACTGCGTTGTAGAGTCAAGCTTAGTCGTAGAATTATACAATTTCATAGTGACAGCACTAGCTACCGATTTGCCATAAACAGAATAATAGTATGTGGTTGCAGTAGTAGTTGTAAATTTGAAATATGCTGATTTGCTACTGTTTGTAACACCCGTAGATTGTGTACCAAGGGTTAATGTAGTAAATGTTGGACTAGTCGTAGAAGAGGACGAAGACGAACTAACGAGGGCTGCCAATTGTTGTAATACAAAAATATTTGTTATATTACTGTTGTCTTTTGATTTTGAATCATCATTACAAAATTGAGTCGCTAGCAAAGCGAATATGAGGAATATTTTTTTCATACTTTTTTCTCCAATATAATAAAAAATTGTAAACTAAAAAAATAATTAAAATATCAACAAGTGCTTATTTGCAATAAAAATCAAGCAGTTGATCGCATTGTTACTAGACGAGAGGAAAAAACGGAAATACCATCTTGCAAGAATAAGTATATTATATCTTCAAACTTTAACAAATAGCACTGAATGTGGGGAAGTCCCGCCAAATTGCAGTATTCCGATCAGATCAAATCTTTTTATAAAAAAGGCCACCTAAGAAAAAAATACTATGCTAACTTGAATTGAACCCCTAATTTTGGTTAATTCAAAAAAGTGTAAAGTTAGGATTTGTAATTATGTCTCATAAAATGATAGAGAAAACGTCTAGGTTAGTTGCAAAAAAAGTTCAGTATTTATCTTATTCGATCATCATACTTATACTAAGTATTCATTCCCTTTTTTCGCAAGCGACGATCCCGACTCTGAATCTAAGTGATTACGATTCCAATATGATGAGTGAGGTGTATGGGCAATCATATTTTATGAACTCACTTTCAGCTTGGACAGACCAGGTAAATTATTACCAAGGTCTAATTCGTGCATCCTGGGAAACTTCTGCAGATACAGCGATTCAGCAATATGTCGATTCAATAACTACTAGTGATGCATATAACGATGTGAATGCGTATAAAGACTATGTAAGTCGGGAACTAAATTCACAAAAACTTGAATCTTTAATGAGTTGGGAAGAGAGTGCGAATTTTGATTTGCTTGCGAATAGGAATGAGTTTGTAGCAAAGCTTAACTCATCTCGTGTAGATGAAGTGTATTTGTCACGCCTTGGGATGCAAGATTTGATACGACCTACAAATTCGGAGATAGAAGCAAATAGACTGAGAGAACAATTAAACGCTCAGGCAAATCAGTGGAGCCAATCCTACCAACAAGGATACCAAAATGGTTTAACCGATTTTGGACAATCAGTCCAAGCGATTGAAGATAAATACAATACATTCTTAGCTACAATGAACCAATCCGAGCAAACTTTCACAGATAATTTGACTGCTATCAATAATTTCAAGACTGTAGTTAAACAAGCGATTGGTGGCATGATGACAAGTTTCCAAACAGAATTGGATAGAAGTTGTGATGTAGCCGAAGGTTGCCAGTATAAGAATGCAAACCAGTCTTGGAATAGTGCAGGCTTAGCCCTCAATGATTTTGTTACTCAGGTGAACGCTAAGTTAAATAATCCCTCACTTGATTCATCTACAGCATTAACGCAAATCTCCCAGGCTATTACCACTTATTTAACACAGCAAACTACAGGAGCTAATTCTAGTTATAATTATTATAATGATAGGATTGTTACATACCAAATATCAAGTACAAATATAGATAGGAATGGTCGTGATGGCAATTCAGCAATCTCGAATACAGTAAATGGAACTTATGATGACTGGAATACAATTAACACTGGCAGTCAATATCGTGGTGGAGAGCATATTGTAGATCCAGATATCGGAAATATGGTTCGAGCTATAAGAACTGGGGATTATACAACTATATACAACACACTTCAAGGACGATTAGGCGGAACATCTGGTAGATCCATCGTTAATATTATCGCTTCTAATGTGTTCACAGCTGATTTACAAGAATTAAATAAAACAGATCAATTTGCTTATATAAGTAAAACTCATACTCGGGGCAATTATTTATTAGAAAATAATGGTGCATTTACTTGGGAAGCAAATCGAGCAATTTGCTATCCTGCACCTCCTGCTTGCGCCGCTTGGACGGATCGATTTCAGATGGATCATATAACGTATGGTATAGCATATACTATGCGTGACCAAGGCATGGCCGATCATGCGAGCTACTGGTCAGGTAACTTAGGTTCGCTTAGCAACCAGTTGAACCAATACAATACAAATATCAACCCAGCGATAAGTAACTGGGAGTCACAAGTTCAAAATTATAATAATTTTTATACAGCATGGCAAACGCAGGCTCAGACTCTAAGAGACCAAGCAAGACTAGATTATGAAAATTCCTTATCAGATTTAGAAACTAAGAAACAGACATGGTTAAATAAAATTGGACAGGAATATCAGGATGGGGTGGCTAAATGGCAAGGGCTAGAAAATCAAATCAACCAATCTAGCGCCAATGGAAATCTAAGTGCTGTAAAAACAAATTTCCAAGCCAGTGTTCAAAGCATTGGAGTGTCGGATTTTTCTACAGGAACAAATACTGTATTAGCAAATTATGATAATTCTTATAATGATCTGACGTCGCGCGAGTTTACATTTACTGATGTATCTACGAACCAAGCGGCTGTTGGTCCATACCAATACTTGTCCTCAGCTGGGATGACTACAAAGGATAATGGATTTTTAACAACAGCTAAAAATTTTGTGAATTCAGATTCTTTTATGTTATCTGGTGTGGCAGATAAACTTGGCATTAGTAAAGCTGAGACAGTTACAGAGACCACGCGAAGTTATAATATATTTAGTGCCGCAGCTGACAAAAAAGTAGAGACTTCGCTTTCTATCAAAGATAAAGATTTGGCAAGTGTATTCCAGACTACTGCGAATGGAGTTTACCAGTATTCGCAGTTGCTATCGACAAACGAAAACAATGCGAATGCGGCAATAAGAGAACAAGAAAAACTAATCAACCAGATGTCTTATGGGATTCGCTGGGAAGATAGAGCCGTTGGGCAATATGATAAGGAAGGAAACTTTATAGGTGAAGAATATTTAAAAGGATATCTCGCCGTTTTACAAAAAGATAAAAACGCAACAGCAAAGTATAATATCTCATTAGAACAAGTTAATGATGAATTAAAACGCAGAGGCTATGAATACCAAGATGGTATGATCGTAAAATCATTTACTGATCGAAATACCATGATTAAGCTAGGCTTGATAAAAGAAAATACTTTGACTGATGCAGAAAAGAGATTGTCTGGTTCGTGTTATGTGAATCCAACATCATGCAGTGAACTAAGACAGGATTATATTTCTTCATTCAATAAAGAAACCTTACAAGTGACACTCACTAAAAATATCAGCAATGGTCGAATTGGTGGTCGGGATTCTTCTGGAAAGTATATCAGCGGAACTCAGGAAGAAAAACGATATGTAACTTTATCTATGGTGGCACCTGTCACTGCGCCTAATGGTAAAGATTTATTTGATGTTTGGGGAGATTCTGATTGGAATGATTTTTCAGCACAAGCAAGCAATGTGATGAACAATTTTTATACTAAAGGACTCACATCAGATTCGAATTTATTAATAGGAGCTGTGACATCGATATCTACGGTTGAATCGAATAACAACAATCGATTCCAAGCTGCTAAACAAGCTCAACAGGCACAGGATTCTCTAATCAAAGACTTAATCCTAGCATACATAACTGGCGGTATGGCTGGTGTTAATGGAGCGATCAAAAACAAGATAGAAGATCAAATCAACACAGGTATTGCCGAAGCCTGGGCGCGTGCGAGTGGAGCTGATGAAGACCAGATTGCGATGCTTGCGCAAGCTGTAAGTTTCATGAAAGGAAAAATGCAAGAAAGAAATATCAAGACAAGATCCAATACTCTTTCTATTAACAATCCAATTCGCTCTATCGAAAATATCGCCGCTAAATATAATACATTTACTAATTCAGTAATTTCACAAATACCAGGCCTTGGAACTTTAAACCAGCTATCGAATAGTTTAACGGCTGCTTTAGCTCGCACTGCTATGGGACCGAAAGCCTATGAAGCAACCATGAATCGAGTTACAGGTCCGAAAGATACAATAGCCGCAATCAAAGCCAATACTGAATCTATGATCCAATCCAATGTGACTCAAGCTGTCGCCACCTCTACTGGTTTACCCGCAGAAGTGATCGGGAATATGATTACGGATTATAAAGGATCACTCGCAGCTAAAAAAATCCGTCGTGCTATTAATGGGAATCCGATTACTGCGATTTCTGCTCAAATCGATGGAATTGGCGGTGGCATTATTAAAACAGCGGCAAATGCCTTTGGATTAAAAGACAGAGATATCCAACGCGCAATCAAAGATGGCAATAGAGTAATGTTCTCTGGAAATTTAGAAACTAGCTGGGCAGAAATTCAGTCAGAGGCAAATGCCAATACTAGACTTGGCTTGAAGGCACCTGGGACGACTTATACTAGTGCAACTCCTACGTTGAAAAACAAAGAAGGGTTAGTTCAGGAACTTGGTCAAAGAATGACAGTTGATTTTTTGGCACAGGGGAGAACGAAGGAAGAGAAAGAAATAATTAATGCAGCATTGCGTAAAGGTTATAGCGCGATGGAGCAAAGAAAAGCTGATAAGAAACAACAAGCTGACGCTATAAGATCAACGGCCATCACGGCGGTGACTACAGTGGTAACTCTTGGTGCAGCTGCGGTTGTTACTGGACCGATGTCTGTAGTCGCAAACGCACTCAAAGCTGTTGGTAATTTTGTTGGAGTCACTGGAACAACAGCTGTTCAAGTCGGCGCCGCAGTTGTGAAAGGAGCAGTGCAAGTAATTGACGGTTCTCGGAACGGAATTGATGGAATGGCTGCAGGTTTTGTGAATGGAGCCATTGGTGTATTAACTGCGGGAACGTTTGACGCAAATGCAATGCTCGGTCCAGCTGCATCGTTTCTTCAGAATACAGGTCTTGGAATTGGAGTTAGTTACGATAGCAAAAATAAATGGGGTGGAGCCATTGGAATAGGCGGCAGCTCTGGAAACGCGAGTGTCAATTTTAGCCAAAGAGGTGATACACGCATAAGTGCAGGTGTAAGTAATGCTACTATTAATTACAATCTTCACAAAAGTAACTATGATGTTGGTTATACTTTAAATGTTGGGAATGGTGTTTCCTTAACAGCTAACTATGATTCACAGAATGGAATGTCTGGAACTGCGTCTTTCAATCGGGACGGTGTGGGTGGAAGTTATCGTATAGACCGTAGTGGAACAACAGCTAGTGGAAGAGTAGGTGGAAATAGTATTGGCTCGAATGGACCTAACGGATTTACGGCTGGGGAAATTGATTGGGTCGATCAGAACTTAGACCAAGCACGAGATAATGTTGATGCTGAGATGGAAAAAAGAAAAAAGGAAGCAAGTGAGTCCACACAACCAATGGGAACTAAAGGATTAGGAACATCTAGAACCAACATGTTTAGTCAGTTTTTTGGTGGTTTCACAGACGGTGTTGCAAACATGTTCAATTTCTATAATGGAAAGGCTGTCTCCACAGCAAATATGATTGTTGATTCTGATGGAAAAGTTCACCCACGCACTTGTTTTACCGCAGGGACAAAAATCCATACCATAGATGGACTAAAGAACATTGAAGAGATCAAAGTTGATGATGTAGTGTTATCTAAGTCTGACACGACTGGTGACGTTGAGTATAAAAAAGTCGTAAACACCTTTATCCGCCAAACGGATGCTATTTATATAGTGCGATTCACAGATGGCACAATTCTAGAGACAACTTGGAACCACCCATTTAGAAGACTGAAGTCATCGGCAACTAATGAACAATTTGCAATAGAAAACTCAGAATGGGTAGAAGCGAAGGATCTTAAGTCAGGTGATCGATCTTATGTTGCTGATGGAACTCTGTTAGTTGTAGATTCCGTTGTTATTGATCATAGAGAAGAAACAGTTTATAACTTTGAAGTGGAAGATTTCCATACTTACTTTGTTGGTGAAGTAGGGGTATGGGTGCATAATGATAGTTATACGGTGAAAAATGGTGAAAGGGCTGTAACGATTGCAGAGAGAAATGGAATCACCAGAGACGAATTGATGGCTGCCAACCCGAAAGCCCTCAACCGTGATAAAGATGGAGGCTATTTTTATGGTGGAGAAAAAATTAAGATTCCAGACCCTCGTCCAGCAGTCGAACAAAGTCCAAGTTTTGCAGATAGAATCGTTAATGGGACCCGTTCCACTTTCGATACAATAGTCGGTGGAATTGGTAAATTACCTGGCAAATTGTATGACAATGTATTGTCTCCAATAGGGCATGGAATTGCAGCAACTGGAAGAGGAATTGCTACAGTGGCCGGAGGTCTTGATCGGGCATTTAATGGAGTTTCAAGCGCATTTCTACGATTAGGTGATTCAATTCGCGACGTAGGAGTAATAAAGGATTATGTTCCCTTTTTTGGTAATGCGATTGGAAACGTTGCAGATATGACAACTGGACTCTTGAAAATTGGAACAGAAGTTGGAACTTTACCTCTAAAAGTTTTAGGGAATCCAAGTTCGTTGATTCAACCAGGAAAACTTTTCCAAGGTATGGGTGTTGGATTAAATAAATTAGCAATCGGTGCCTTTGGATCACTAGGTACCGTTAGTCACGCTGTGACAAATATAAAAACTGTCGCAATGGAAACATTAGGTTCTGTAGCTGGTATAGGAAAAACATTATTGAGCACAACCTTACAATCAGGTTTGGCGATTCTGGATACTGGTCTGGATACTATTATCTCCCCAGTGAAAATGGTAGATAATCTAATCAAAGACCGTTCTTGGAATGAGGGATTATTTACTAGAAGCGAAACCACGAGAGATCAAATGATGAATTCTTTCAGCGAGTTCCCAGAATCAATTTGGAAGAATGTAACTAAGCCATTTAAATCGGTTGGTCACATTGCCTCCGGAGCGCCTGCTGTTGATCCTAAAATTTTATCAAGAGATGATGCCGCTTTGCTAGCACACGCGTCTTATAGTGACTGGGCAAATGGACCTCTTCCGGTGGGAACAGAAGAGATTCCGAGATTAGCCGTTAGTAGTCAACGACCAAAAATTATCGGAGAGGAAACAGGACTTGACATGAAAGTATTCAGGACAGAGAGAGATGGGAAGGTAGTATATACAATTTCCTTTGGAGGAACTGAGAATGGAACCGATTGGGGTGCAAATTTTGGAGCAGTCGGAGGCTTATCAAGTCAGCATAGTGAAGCATTAGAGCGAATGAAGAAAATAGAAAAATATATGAAAGCAAATGATCCAGATGCAATTATGGTAACTACTGGTCATTCCCTCGGTGGCGGACTAGCTTCTATGGTTTCTATGCAGACAGGAATCCCTGCTATTACATTTAATCCTGCTGGGACAAATTTCATGACGAATGGTCTATCAAACATTTTTTCGACTGGATCAGGACAAATTGATACTTATGTGGTAAACACTGACCCATTAAATCTAATGCAAAATAATATCTTTGCACCGATCATCGGACATATCGGTAGACCACACTTTGAGAGTTATCCGAGTGTCACAGGAACTTTAAATGGTCACTCGATTTATAATTTCCTGCCACCAAAACCGAGTCGGGAACAAGGAGAATAGATTATGATTATTAATAGGCGATTCAGGATAAAGGTAATGATGAGTTGTTTTGTTTTCCTTTTTTTTTCTAATTGTGTATCAATCAAATCAAATTATCTAAAATTAAGGTATGGTTCTGCAATAGATGAACCAATAGCACCGGAAAAGCTTCGTTTTCCGGCAAATGATGTCAGAGTATTTCAAAAATCTCCTGTTTGGGAACTCGCAAAAGCAATCTTCTTTTATGATTTCGTTAAAGTAAAATTATTGAGCGATAAATACAAATCAGCGTTGGATACTCCCGACCCTTATCTCGGGAACTCATTGCTGATATTTTCCATTCGAACGGAAAATGAAGAGGCAGTTCGGATTCTCCTCGAATCTGGTGCTAATCCTAACTTCAAAAGTCCGTTTTCTCATCGAACTCCCATGCAAAATGCCGCGAAAAGTACAATACGAATTTTGCGCATGGTTGCGGAAAAAGGAGGTGATCCGAATTACGGAACCGAGAAATCACCTTCTGCAATGGTTGAGGCTCACTCTCTAGAGCATTTAAAGATTATGCTTTCAGGTAGTGGCGATATGCATATGAAAAATGAATTCGGTGGTAGCCTTTTATTGAGTACATACCTCTTGTATGATAAACTTGATATTGTCCTGTATTTACTGCATGCTGGAGTTGATTTTCGGGGTAAACTAGCTGAAAGTGTCGGGAATAATTATGGCAAGCCAAGAGAACAAAAAGTTTCTTTATTTCTTGTAGAAGAGTTACGTTTTAAAACATATCCATTGGAGTCTAGCGAGTACAAAGATAAAATGCAAATTGTAAAATTCTTACAGGAACATGGTATTGAATATAAATATGCTCCGATTCCTTTAGCGACAATAACTGAAATTGATCGTATCGCAGTAAGAGAAGGTTGGTCGGAGAGGAGGAAAAAAAAGTATCTAGAAAAGTATTGATACATGTCATACAAAAGATATTCAGGTCTAACAGCTTATGTATATAGAGATTTAAGTTTGTTCAATTGTACTTCACGTCACTTCTCAACAAGCTCCGCTTCGAACACATCAGGAAAAATTACTTTCTCCAGTTTCGCTCCTCTAGGAACACTAAAATACAATTTGAACTTACGATACTCTCCTGGTTCCATCCAACCAGTGGAAGTTGGTGATTCATTGACCAGTGGATTGGACATCGGGATACCGAAGTCACTGGCAACAAATGCAACTTTGTAACGGTTAGATTCTGTTGTTACAGCTGGAAAGACAAGTTTCTTGTCATATACCGTATTTGGTGCATCAGCATACATGGGAAGCGAGAAGTAAATGGAGATCCCTTCATATGGATTTGTAAAATCGTTAAAGATAAATAAGTCTTTTCGAACTTGGAAAATTCCGACTAACTTTGGATCAGATTTCAAACTGGCTAGCAGATTGACCTTGTCCATCTTCTGATTAAAGAATTTTAAAAATCGATAGAAATCAGTTTGATTTTCGATACCGAATTCAATGGAATAAAAATCGTCTCCGAACCAGCTTCCGTTGACTGTGCCTATTTTTCCTACATCTAGTAGGATGAACTTCCATTCATTGGAGATTTGTTTATGATTTTTTCCTTTATAGATAGGTGCCTTTAAATCAGAACAAGTAAAGGTGAGAGATAGAATCAGACTGAATAAAATAATATTGAATTTCATAGATTACCTAGGAACTGTAACTTCCACTACAGACGTTGACTGATTTGAATCTTGCCATCTAACGAATAAAGGTTTTTCATTGAAGGGATATTCAAAGAATAATTCAATATTTTCATTGCCTGTTGTATTAGGTTGGAGGTTTACACTTTGTAATAAATGCTGCACAGATGTATTTGTTGAACTAGCATTTCCAGAAATATTTCTCTGGAAGATGTTGATTTCTTTCTTTGGTGAATGAATGTTTTTATCTGTAACAAGAGTAAATTGCTGAGTGTCGATATTAATTATTTTGTCAGTTTTATTTGAGAAATTGATTACGAAATCACATCCACGATGTAGATTATTTGGAGTCCAGGTTGTGCGAATGCCTGGAGCATTTAGTCCAGTGGGAATGATGGAATCACAAATTCCACGATTTATTTTCATCCTAAATGGAAGCTTAGATATCTTGTATGATGAATCAAAGTTTTCAAATTTAATACCACGTGAAAAAGCCATTTCTATGGTCTGACGAATTATTATATTTAATCTTTTCTCAGCTAACCTATCTCTGTCTTCGTTTGATTGGTAAAATAAAATTGGGAAAAGAAAAATTCCGACCAATTGTGAAATCGGCTCTAAATTCAGTTCCTTGATTTCTGTTTTCAAGCCATCAGAATCATAAACCGATACTTTAAAATTCCAAATGGATCTCGAA
>Ga0163154_10003928_pt1 | contig 20042 bp, 15 predicted proteins | sample OliLakLV19MP9P1_FD_148649 | JGI IMG/M metagenome (GOLD analysis project Ga0163154, IMG submission 148649) | Freshwater microbial mat bacterial communities from Lake Vanda, McMurdo Dry Valleys, Antarctica - Oligotrophic Lake LV.19.MP9.P1 | ecosystem: Environmental > Aquatic > Freshwater > Lake >...
CCCTAGTATTTCAGCGACTTCAGTGGTGAGGTTAACTGGCTCGTTGGCAACTCCTTCGATCGCAACACCGCGTAGATCTGAGCCATTTTGGAGTTTTTTCCAGTTGAAGTCTTGCATATGCGAATCACATCAGAGAGCTTGCTTTTACTTATTTTATCGTCGGGTTGCACAGATGATTAAATTATGCGCTCCCACAATGTGATCACAACTTTAGACGATCCTAACTTTGGTGCCAAAATTCAAGCAGCAATTCTCAAACAAGTGTAAGGGCATCTCTATTAATTCAAAATTATTGAGAATAGTAACGAGAGAATGAGTATTTCAGTCTTATCTTATTGCGAAAAAAATCGATTTTTAGAGATGCCCTGTAAGCCGATCAATCACAAACTGACAAATTTGCTTGACAGTAGATTAGTTTGATGAGTTAATGAATATTTAATAGTAATCAGAATAAAAGCTATATTTTATCTGTTTCTGACTGAAATCTTGCTGACCAAATTTTGGAGTCTAAAATGTCTATAGAGAAAGCTAATGATATTTTTGGTGATATTACCATTTATTCGGCAAAAGATGGGAAGCAAAGAGTAGAAATTTACATTCGGCTACAGGAAAAAGTCGAAGGAATGCAAATTGGGATTGGCATTGATGGATCGGCTTCGATGCGAAAAATGTTTGGTGACACAATCCCAAAATTTGCCCGTCGTCCAGAAGACAATGTGATGCAGACTGTGGTGCAGAGATTATGCAGTTATGCATGTGAATTTAGTGGCGATGGTGCAGTTTCGCCGATCTATTGGGCAACTGGTATCGGGGGCAAAGACATTGAGTCTTTGGGGAAACTGGAATTCGATGCAGTTACCACAAAATCTTTTGAAGGACCGCGTAAGTGGGGGACTGGGACTGCTTTGCTGCCGCCACTAAATCATTTTTTGACTAATCTTGTTGATGTGCCTTGGCTGGTATTGTTGTTTATAACCGATGGTGTGATTAGTGATTTAGATGCAGTGGTTACGAGATCGCTAGAAGTTGGACAAGAAGTTCTAGATGGCAAGCGGGGCAAGTGTAAATTTATTCTTGTGGGCTGTGGTGAAGAAGTTAGCGAAGACCAGCTTGAGAGGCTGGATAATATGTTTGATGGTACACCTTTAGAAGGTCGGATTGATCTTTGGGATGGGAAGTTAGCCTCGGAAATGGCAGATTTGTCAGAGATTTGGGATGAGGTGGATTTCGGGGTGCAAATTCCGGGTGCAGTGCGAATCATTGACGACCAAGGACGCGAAGTACTGTCTCATCCTGATGGATTTCCACAACGGATTGAATTTTCAGTATTTGAAGGAACTAAGTCTGTAAAGATTGAAATTATCGGACAGACTATTGAGCAGGTTCTGCAATAGTCTCCTGTAATAGTTCCGTGTGAATGTTTTTAGTAAAAATTTTAACTTAATCAAAAACAAGAAAATGGTGATCGAGAAAGCTAGTCCACTGTTTGGGGATGTAACTGTCTATCCTGTCAAAAATGGTAAGCAGCGTGTAGAGATCTATATCCGTTTGCAAAATAAGGTGGAGGGAATGCAAATCGGAATTGCGATTGATGGTTCTTCTTCAATGCAATCAATGTTTGCAGCTCAAACTCCGAAGTTGTTTCGCCGCGCTGGTGATAATGTGATGGAGCCAATTGTACGCGGTCTCTGTCGTTATGCTTGCGATTTTAGTGGTGATGGAACAATTTTGCCAATTTATTGGGCGATCGATGCTGGTGGCAAAGAAGTTGAATCCTTAGGAAGGCTAGACAAAGATACGGTCAAAACTATGCCTGTTGAAGGTCCCAGTAATAATCGATGGGGGACTGGGACTCTATTGCTTCCAGCTTTAGATTATTTCCTGACTGAATTTGCTAATGCTCCATGGATTGTTTTACTGCTGATTACTGATGGCGTGATTGGTGATTTGGATGCTGTGATTACGCGATCAATGGCGATCGCCCCTGACATTCTTGATGGCAAGCTCGGTAAATGTAAATTTGTGCTAGTGGGAGTTGGTGAGGAAGTTAGCGAAGAGCAGATTGATAAGATTGACAATATGTTTGAAGGAACCAGTTTTGAAGGAAAAATCGATTTGTGGGACGGCAAATTTGCGGCGACAATGAATGATTTGCAAGAGATCTGGGATGAGGTGGACTTTGGGATTAAGCTGCCGGGAAATGCGCGTATTTTCGATGATAAAGGCAATGAAGTTATTACTTATTTGGATGAGATTCCGCAAGTGATGAGCTTTGCGGTTGCTGAAGGAACAACTTCGGTAAGGATTGAGATTGCGGGAATGACGATTATTCAACCTCTTGCTTAGGTATTTCGATGAATGTTGCAAGTTTAGGGAATCAAAGATCGACCTTGCCAAGTTTTGAGATTAATTCCGTTTTTGGTAAAGTTTTCTACCAAAATATTGGATCTGATCTCGAAGTAACTTTCACGATTTTGATGCCTCGGATTAGTGAAGGCTGGAAAACAGGCGTGGCTCTTGATGCCAGTAGCTCCATGCGATCGGCTTATGGAAAGTCAGCACCATCGATAGAGAACTTGGTTGAGCTTGAAGCTCGTAAGTTTCTGTATTACCTTGCCGATCGCCTAGATGCTGACGGTGAAACAACAACTATATATTGGGCTTGTAGCGGTAGCAAAGAGATTGAGTTATTGGGCAATATTCCGATTTCACGGTGCAACGATTTACAAGTAGAGGGGCCACTTGATACTGATTTTGGCTCAATGACGAATCTTTTACCTGCTTTACGTTATTTCGTGGAAGGCTTCGCGGAAGCAAGTCATGGAATGTACATATTTGTCACCGATGGCAAAATCGATGATTTTTTGGCAGTGAAAGAATATTGCATTGACCTTGCCAAACAAATTATTTTGAAAAAGCGCAATCCAATTAAATGCGTTTTGATTGGAATTGGTGAAAAGATTAATACTCGTCAAATGCAAGAGCTAGATAACCTTGATTCGGTCACAGGCGTTGACTTGTGGGATTATCATGTCGCCAAAGACATGAGAGAGACCACAGATATTTTTGCTGAACTAGTCGATGAATCAGTGATGGTCGCACCTGTGGGGGCAATCTATGACGATCAAAGCAACCTTGTTAGACAATTTACTGATGGTTTACCTGGTCGAGTAACTTTTCGGATGCCCCATAGTTCAACATTTTTTGAATTGGAAGTCGCGGGGCAAAGGATTCGCCAATATCTCCAAGCGAATACAGGATCGGTGACTTAGATGAGTATTGAAGATGTGATCCAGAAAATCAAAGTCGCGGTTGTAAAGGTTCAGTCTGATGCTAGCTCTGGGACTGGTTTTGTGATTAGTTCACAAGGACATATTTTGACATGCGCTCATGTACTTGTCGGCGATCGCACTCAGGTGATTTCTGAACATGGCGATCGCTCTGCTGTGGAAATTCTTGGAAAAGATGAAACCATTGACTTGGCTATATTACGTGCTGAAAGCATAAGTGAATCACCCTTAACTTTTGCCGATCCGACCACGATTAATGAAGGTCAAACTGTTTACGCTCTTGGACATCCATTAGGGCTAGATTTCACAATATCTCGTGGAATTATTAGTAATCGGCAGCGAATGCGTGGTGGGATCAGCCTTGTCCAAACTGATGTTTCCCTTAATCCAGGGAATAGTGGTGGTCCAGTTGTAAATGAGCGTGGCGAAATCATTGGCGTGGCTAGTCAAGTGCTTGAAGGTGGACAAGGTTTAGGATTTGCGATTGCTTTACAGCATATTTTTGCTTTCGCGGCGCAAATGCGTGTCCCGACAACTAAAGTGCAACAGTTCCGAGTGCTTGACTCGTAATGAATTTGAACATGTGATTTAACAATGAGCTTAAGCCCATTGCCTGTCCAAATAATTAAGTTATTAAGTGAGTAATTTATGACATATGCAGTTGGTATTGATTTAGGAACGACAAATTCAGTAATTGCCATTTATCGGCGTGGTGCTGCGGAAACATTAAGGATTGATGGGCGCTCAACCATGCCTTCGGTAGTTTCTTTCCGAGACGACAAAAGTATTTTGGTGGGGCAGTCTGCCAAATCCCGTCTATTACTCGATCCAGAAAATACAGTTGCTTCGACTAAAAGATTTATGGGCGATCGCAGTAAAAGTTATCGTCTTGGTGGATCTTCGCTCACGCCGATTAATATTAGCAGCTTGATTTTGAAGCGATTGGTGGAAAGTGCGCGGAAAGAGTTGGGTAATGCTGAAATTTGGGATGCAGTAATCACAGTTCCTGCTTATTTTACGGAAGCGCAGAAGGAAGATACTAAACGGGCGGGTGAAGAGGCGGGTTTGAATGTATTACGGCTTTTGCCTGAACCAACATCAGCGGCGATCGCCTATGGATTGGATAAAGACAAAGATCAAACTCTGATGGTCTATGATTTGGGCGGCGGTACTTTTGATGTTTCGATTTTGAGTGTGACAGGCAATCGGTTTATTGTGAGAGCGGTTGGTGGTGATGGCAATTTAGGCGGCGATGATTTTGATTTGGCGATCGTGGATTGGGCAAGTAAAGATTTCAAGGCAAAAACAGGTATTGATTTATTAGCCGAAAAAGGTAAGGCGGCGATGTCAGCGCGGCAGAGGCTGAAGGAGGCTGCGGAAACTGCCAAAATCGAATTGTCTCAAAGCGATCGCGCTACGATTGCGATTCCTGATTGTTTGGGACATCCGATTGAACTGGAAATTACATTAGCGCAATATAACAAGCTGATTGAGCCAATGTTGCTGCGAACTGTTGAGTGTATGAAATCAGTCTTGCGAGATGCCAAGTTATCTGGTGAAGACATTGATCGCGTAATTCTTGTTGGTGGCTCGACAAAAAATCGGGCGGTGCGAGAAATTGTCTCCCGTGAAGTGCGCGAACCCTACACATCTGAACGAGTGGACGAAGTGGTTGCTCATGGCGCGGCGATCGTGGCGGCAAGTCTTTACGCTCCTGACTCCGTGGATATTGATGTATCTGAGAAAACTAGCCATTCGCTAGGAATTATCATGCAAGATGAATCAGACAAAGAAATTTTTCAGCCAGTAATTCCTCGACAAACTACTTATCCCTGTGAATTGGGTGTTTTAGGCTTTACTGGTGTGGCTCGCCAAGAACAAGTAAGGCTGCGGGTGCAGCGCGGAGAAGAGAAAAATCCTGATCGCAATACACATTTGGGAGAACTAATGCTGCCTGTGTCGCCGCCACAAAATGATCAAGTGCCTGTCGGTGCAATTTTTGCTCTTGATGCTGATGGCATCATTCATTTTACGGCGGTACAATTCCCCCTTACCAGTTCTGTATCTCCTATTCTCAGCTATGCTAGCGATAATGATGGCAGCTTAGATGTATGGGCAACCAAGGCGTTGATTGCCAGTGGCGAGGCAATGGAGCGATCGACAACGATTGATAGTGGTGCAACTAGGAAATAGTTGATTGAGATAGAAACTAAAAGGTAAAAATATGGGTTACTCAATTGGGATCGATCTTGGGACAACAAACTCTGTCGCTTGTGTCTGGAGGCGCGGCAGTATTGAAACAATTCCTATAGATGGACGCGCCACGATGCCATCGGCTCTTTCGGTGCGTCCCGATGGCGCACTGCTGGTGGGGCAGTCAGCGAAAAAGAGAGCCGAGCTAGAACCACAACAGTCAATTACTTCCGCAAAACGTTATATCGGTGATGGCAAGACGCAATGGCAGATTGGCAACAAGATCTATACGCCTATGGATGCTGCTGCCATCGTGTTGAAACAACTCAAGACTGCTGCCGAAAAACATTTGGGAGAACCTGTAACGGAGGCGGTGATCACGGTTCCTGCTTATTTTAATAACAATCAAAAGCGAGACACGAAATTAGCGGGTGAAGCGGCAGGTTTCAAGGTTTTGCAATTACTGCCCGAACCAACGGCGGCGGCGATTAGTTATGGACTTGATCGAGGTAAAGATCAAACAATTTTGGTCTATGACTTGGGCGGCGGTACTTTTGATGTATCGGTGTTGTCGGTTAAGGGCAATCGATTTCAGGTGATCGCTGTTGATGGTGATTTTAATCTTGGTGGTGATGACTTTGATTTGTTGCTGGTCGAGCATTTGATTAGTTTAATTAAGAAGCGATCGCAATTTGATTTAGATAGCTTTCTTGATACTTTGCTAGGTCGAAGTAAAGATAAAAATTTAGGAACGCCCCATGAGATTTTGGTTGCTAAGCAGCGTCTTAAAGAAGCTGCGGAAAAAGCGAAAATCGAGCTGTCTGAGAGTAATCGCACTAGAATCACGATTCCTGAGATTTTAGGCACATCTTTGGATGAAGAAATTACGATTGATACTTATAACCGCTTGATTGCTCCTTTAGTTGATCGCACAATTACCAAGACTCGCGCTGTTCTAAAATCGGCAAAACTTACCGCCGATGACATTGATCGCGTGATTCTCGTTGGCGGTTCGACTCGGAATAAATTGGTGCGATCGCGCATTGTCGAAGCGATTAGAGAGCCATTTACTTCTGATCGAGTTGATGAAGTTGTTGCTCAAGGTGCGGCAATCGTGGCGGGTAGTTTGTCTTCTCCCGAGGAAGATCTCACACCGATTGAATTTTCTAATGTCACTCCCTTTAGTTTGGGGCTGCGTGCTTCTAAGGGCAAAGATTTAGATATTTTCAAAGCCCTAATCCCTAAAAACACTGCGATTCCAGCATTGATAACGCAAGAGTTTACAACATTTCGAGCTAACCAAAAATCAGTTGATATTTCAATTTTTCAAGGAGAGCAGAAAAATTGCGGTGATAATACTTTTATCGGTGGCTTTCGTTTAGAAGGAATTCCACCCGCACCAGTAGGACAGCCGAAAATTGCCGTGCAGTTCCAAATGGATGATTCTGATTTGTTAATCGTGACTGCAACTTGTAGCAATCTTCGCAGTCAGCAGACGCTAGACGTAAACTTGGTAAGTCGTGAAGATGAATTACCAGAAGCATCACCACAGGCTGACATTATCTTCCTTGTCGATACTTCAGGTAGTATGAGCAGTGAATTAGAAGGAGTCAAGCGTTCTTGTTTAGATTTTGCTGAGCGAGTGATTAGTTCAGGCGTTGATTGTCGGTTGGGATTAGTAGATTTTGACGTGCCGTTTTTGGGTAGCACATATAACTGGGAAGTTTTTGGACCAATGGAACCCAAAAAGTTTCCTACGGCAATTTCTAATTTGCGAATTGGTAGACTCGGTGGCTGTGGTTGCTCTGTAGGTGCGGCTAATACAATCCCCGTGATCGAAGGTTTTGCAAGGGCTTTCCCAAAGAGCGATCGCTTCAAAATCGGTATTCTCATCAGCGATGAGGTTGGCAATGATGCTAATGCGATCGCACAGACTATTAAGATTCTCAAAACTCAACAAGTTTGTTTATATGTTGTTGGTGTAGTAGGAAGTTGTCATGAAAAACTCGCAACAGAGACAGGCGGACAGTTTTGGAATATTCAGAATTCACGGGGGAGCGTTGATTTTGGCAGCTTGCTAGACAAGATTGCTGTTGAAATCACTAACTTAGCTTTGACTAGCTAACCCGCGTTTTCCGAATTTACGAACCAACCCCCAATATTAAATTTTAACAAAGGAAATAAATCATCATGGCTCTAATTGAAAAGTATAGCACCTATATCTTCGGCATTGATTTAGGGACTTCTAACTCTGCGATCGCTGTCTATCAAAAAGGACGCGCTGAGATTCTCAAGGTCGATGATGGTCGATATACTTTGCCATCGGTGGTCAGTGTGCTTGATGCCGAAACAACATTGATTGGTAAACAAGCGCGATCGCGAATGTTGGTCGATCCCAATAATACCGTTGCTTCGATTAAACGTGAAATTGGCAAAATTGGCGAAGATGGCAAACCTTGGAGCAAAGAATTTCCGAATCGTCCTGAAAAGTCATACTCAGCCACGGATATATCGGCATTTATTCTGACCAAATTGGTTATGGGCGCACAGCAATCCAGTATGGACATCTTGCAAGGTACACCTCGCTATGCCGTAATTTGCATCCCTGCCAACTTCGATGACAATCAGAAAAATGCCACCATTGATGCTGCTAAACTCGCTGGCTTAGAAGTCGTCAGCCTCATCGAAGAACCTGTTGCCGCCGCGATCGCCTATGCTTTGGAAAAAGACCGCGATCAAACGATCTTGATTTACGATTTGGGCGGTGGCACATTTGATGTTTCGATTCTGCGCGTAGACTCGACTGGTGAAGGGCTTGCCAATTTCAAGATTTTGGGTAAAGAAGGAGTCCAGAAATTAGGCGGCGATGATTTTGATTTTGAGATCATGAAAATTGCGGCGACAAAATTCCAAGCATCATCGGAGATTGACATATTCGATCTGAAGAAGGATCAGGGTGGCGGCGTTAATGCCAAGGTCTTGCGGGAAGCTCAACAAAAGCTGAAGGACAAAGCCGAGGTCGCTAAGTGTGAATTGAGTCAATCTCAGAAAGCCTTGATCGAAATTCCTAGCTTACTCAAAGATGGCTCAGGAATTGTTCACAATCTAGAGATTGAAATTGATCGCAGTGAGTTTAATGAGGCAATTCGTCCACTTTTATTACAGTCAAAAGAAGCTGTCGAAAGTGCGATCGCCAGCGCTAAGCTAACGATTGAGGACATTTCGCGAATTATTTTAGTTGGTGGCTCAACACGAGTTCCTTTAGTCCGTGAGATGCTTACCGAAATGTTTGGGAAGGAACCTTACAGCGACATCGATCCTGATACTGTTGTTGCCGCAGGAGCCGCCAGTTTTGCCGCCACGCTCACCGTGCCTGACGATCCAGATGTCAAACCACAATTGGATAGTTCTTTGATAATTGACAATCTTGTCACCTTGAATCTGGGGATTGAAACCCGCGATCGACATTTTAGTTTGGTCATTGAGAAGGGACGAGAGATTCCTGCGGATACATCTCTAACCGTGAGCAAGGAATATGTCACCCAGCGCGACAACCAAACCGAAATCCGCATTAGTGTGTACCAGTCGAGTGATGCTAGAGAATTCATCTATGAAGATGGTGTCACCTGCATTGGCGAATTTCTGATTACTAAGATTCCAACCAAGCCTAAAGGTCAGGAAATGATCACAGTCACTTTCGAGTTAGATCAACAGAATTTACTCAAAGTCAAAGCCGAGTCTTCTTCTGGAGTCGGCGGCGCTCTCGAAATCAAGCGATCGTAATTCAAACCAAAATTACTAGGAGTACTACACAACTATGAACACAGATTCACTAGCGCCCAACCAAGATTTGCCGACAAATCCAAATGGTGCGACATCTATTTCTGATATTGCTCAAGCTGATAATGCTGAAGCAATAGATAACACTCCAGCCAATTCTGAAGCTTATTATGAAGATTCACCTGAAGCAGTGATCGAAATTCTGCCGAATACTGAAGATTTTCCAAATGAACAAACTAGCGATCAATCAAAAATTGCCTCTATTTCTGACAAAGAAGAAGAGGTGATTGGTCAAGAGCGATTGAATAGCTTTGCTGATGAAGATGAATCAGTAAATTCTGATGATAAAGCCTCAAACAATGAGACTTTAGAACAGATGCAGCAACAGCCTAATCTTTCCAATCAAGTAAGATCTAATCAGATTATCAGTGACTATACACTTGATTATAAGAAGCTTTTTGAAAAATATAATGAGCTTGACGCTTCGCATAAGCAACTTTTGGAGAAATATACTGGACAAGATGAAGATCTAAAGTCACTAAACGAGCGTTTAAACAAGCTTGAAGAATCCACAAAATTGAAATTTGATGGATTAATCCAAGATGCTCTCAAACAAGATGATCTAATCTGGGATGAAGACAGCGAAGAATGTCAGAAGGATATAGCGAAAGCTAAATTGTGGCATTCTAAAACCGAAGCGCTTTGTACATCAGTTTTGACGGCTATTTCTGATTGTGGCGATCGCATCAACCAGTGCAGCGAATTGATGGAAGAAATTAAGAGGGAAAGTCCATCACTTTACAACAGGTTGCAAGATCGCTATAAAAGCCTTGAGCTAAGTAAACGGATGCTAGAGCGTTTACGAGAACCAATCGAACTGCTCAAAAAATCTACTCTTCCATCAGAGCAATTGTTGAGATTGCAAGCACAGGATTTGGTTGATTTGTTGCGATCGCAAAATGATGAGGGTGAAGCCAAAAAGATCCTCGCCAAAAAAGTCAAAGAAACAGGCGACACAAGATATAAAGCTATTCGTGAATGGCGAGATATCGCTGAGAAATCACAAAAACAATGGATCAACTTCATTGAGAAGAAGCTATTACCCGCCCTTGATGGCATCACTGATGGCAACCCCTATGCTTTAGATCTAGTGGCTGAGTTGATGAACGGCTACAAGGTCCAAAGCTGTCAGGAAAAGTTATCCAGTTGGCTGCAAACATATAAAGACTTAGAAGATATTTTGCTCGATGCACTCAAGAGCCTAGATGTAACTCAAATGCTCGTAGTTCGCGGTCAACCAGTTGACTACGATCGCCATGAACCAATTGGTACAGAACCAGATGCTAATTTGCCCCATGAATCTATCAAAGAAATCACCAGAAATGGATATGAGTACAAGTTGCAAGATCAGGATCAATCATTAATTTTGCGTAGCGCCCAAATTATTGTCGTTAAAAACAAGTAGATCGTCAAGCAAATTAGGAGATTTTAAAACATGGCAGATAATGAACTCAATCCCGTCATTGGCATTGACCTCGGTACGACTTTTTGTGCGATCGCCCGTTGGCACGAAAAACGTCGAGAGCCACGGCACTATCAACATAGAACAAATGGTGACACCCTGCAATCTGTCGTTTATTGCGATCCTGAAAAATCAGAGATTCTAGTTGGTAAGCTCGCTTATGATAGAGGGATCGTTTATCCTGAAAATGTGGTGATCGGCGTAAAGCGAATGATGGATGACGCATCACAAGTTATCTCAATTGGCGGCAAAAACTTCTCTCCGATCGATCTTTCTGCCAAGATTTTACACGAGCTATATCAAGATGTTGCTAAGCAATTTGGTGACGGAACTAAGTTCAAAAGTCGCGGCACGATCGTCACAGTGCCATATTATTTCAAAGCTCATCAATGCGCTCATACTCGTAAAGCCGCAGAAATCGCTGATATTAACTGTGTTGGCTTAATCCAAGAACCGATCGCTGCATCTCTCGCCTATGCGTGGCAATTAGTCCAAGATCGTCCTGACGAAGAAATCAAAGAGAACATTTTAGTGTTTGATCTTGGCGGTGGAACCTTTGACCTAACTTTGTTTTGCCTACACCAAACACCTAAAAAGTTGTTGTTTGAAGTATTGGCAACAGGTGGAGACGATCGCTTAGGTGGAATGGATTTCGACGAATGTCTATACAACCTAATTTTGGAAAAAGGAGGAATTACCTTAGCAGGATTATCAGATATTGATCAAAACAAAGCTAGAAAAAAAGTTATGGGACAGACTATTGAAGCCAAAATCACCCTGTCTTCTACGGATGATACTTGTGTTATTGTCCCCGATGTTATTCCCGGTAAACACATTGATATCAAATTAACTCGCTCAGAATTTGAGAACTCGATTCAAACATATATCAAAAAGATTAATAGCATCGTCCAAAAGCTTTGGGCTGTTTCCAACTTGCGACAATCTGATATGAGTCGCGTAATTCTGGTCGGTGGGTCTAGTAAGATTCCTTGTATGCGATCGCTAGTTTGCGACTTGATCGGTGAAGAAAAAGTCTATGGCAATATCAATGCATCCCTTTGCGTTGCCGAAGGTGCAGCCATGTATGCCGCATACCTAGACGATCGCGAGATTTTTGGACGCGAAATAGAAATCAAAACCCGTACCTGTCACGCATTGGGACTAGAAAAAGCTGACGGTAAATTCTTTGAGCTAATTCAGGCAAATCAACCGACTCCTTCAGAGCGATGTCATTTGTTTGCAAATGATACGGATAATATGACATCTATTGATCTTAATGTTTATCAAGGTTCAGCACCCGATGTCAAAGATAATACCCTGATTGGGACAGTAAAAATCACCGACTTGCCTCCTACTAAAGCTGGAGAGTTAGATATCATGGTGACATTCAAAGTTGATACTGAGCAGAACGTCACTGTCACAGTCGAGATCAATGGCGATCGTTGGGGCGACTCGTTTGGATATGCCTAGAATCCTCGATAACTAAACATGACCAAGGAATTTATCATGCAAAAACAAATTGCGATCGGACAAGTAATTGCGGGAAAATATGAGGTAATGCAACACCTCAAAACATCTCATCTATATCAATGGGTGGGAGCCATAGACACCAAAAACCAAAAAGCTTATACGATCCAAGTCTTGGACAATAAGTTCCCAAAAGCACAGCTTAAAGAAGTCTTTGATTATTTTGACACACTCAAAAGTATTCGCCGCGAAGGAATAGTTGTACATGAACAAGTTATATCAAATAGTGATTGTTCCCTAGCTATAATTTGCCCCACATTTTTTGTTGAGACTTTAAATTTATCAGAGAACTCAAGTCTTGAATTAATTCTAAAATACTTATATGAAGCATCTGAATTGTTACATATTGTTAATAATAAAAATCTAATTCATGGACAAATTAATCCCAATAGTTTTGTTATTAAAAATGACAAAATCTATGTGAGTGGATTTGGTTATGATCCATTTTTGATGCAAGGAAATTCAGATGCTCTCAAAGATTGTGGTGACTTTCTGCCATCAGAAATTTGTAATGCCACATCCGCAAAAGAATCTAGAAACACAATTGACACCTATGCTTTTGCTAAAACCGTAGCCTATTGGTTTCCCAATATCTGCAAATCAGCATGGTATCTCAAAGCAACTAACCCCGATCCCAATCAACGTTTTAAGCATATGCGTAAACTTTTTGAAGAACTTAAACAAGCTTTGACTGATATGTTTTCTGGCAAAACAGCATCAGAACCTGACACTGCAACTGAAACAATAGAAATCTCAGAAGTTCCATTGAAGTCTGAATCTCAATCTAGTGGTGGAATTTCTCCAAAATATCTAATTCAAGTTGAGTTAGATCCACCTGAAGCAGGGCGAGTCGAAGGTAGTGGTAAATATACTGAAGGGAAACAAATCAAACTTGAAGCGATCGCCTTTCCTGATTGGGAATTTATCGGATGGGATGGTGACATCACTCAATCTGATAAAAGTTTTAATCTAGTTGTCGAGAAAAACTTAAAAATAATTGCTAGATACAAGCAATTATCCAAGGCTTTTGTGTCTATCCAAATTGACATCTTGCCTGACGAAGCCAAAGAATTTGTAAGAGTTAGCGGGATCGGCAATCATTTAATTAACACCAATGTCAGCATTCATGCTTGGAGTGTGTCTCCTGACAAATACCGATTTAGTGGCTGGGAAGGAGATATTAATGATTCAACTAATCCTTTTACACTATCTGTCAAATCTGATATCAAAGCGATCGCCCGATTTATAGTCGTACCATTATCAAAACCAAAACCAACTCCAGTCAAACAACTAGGCGGCGCGTTTGCTCAAAATCCTACAGAACAAACATCTCAACCAGAATCATTAACCGAGCCACAAGTTGAGCAAAAAGCTGCCATCAGTGAGAACGAAGATAAAACTGATAAAAATATGGCGCGATCGGCTAAACCTATTGGCTCAGCATTTAGTTCTACCCCAGACGAAGAAAATTCACCACCAGAAGCATCTAGCAAACACCCATCGAATAAGCGAATAATAGGTTCCGCTTTTACGCAACCATAATTTATTCATCTATACTTGTATCCAATAAAAAAGCTCCCCTTTCGGAGAGCTTTTTTATGTTAGAGAATCAATCTCGAAGATTAACCGTTGATAGCAGGAGCAGCCATTGCTACAGGAGCTACATCAACAGCAGCCAAATCGAGAGGGAAGTTGTGAGCATTACGCTCGTGCATTACTTCCATACCCAAGTTAGCGCGGTTGATTACGTCTGCCCAACTAGGAACGACGCGACCTTGGCTGTCAGAGATTGATTGGTTAAAGTTGAAACCATTCAGGTTGAATGCCATGGTGCTTACGCCCAAGGAGGTGAACCAAATCCCAACTACTGGCCAGAGGGCGAGGAAGAAGTGAAGGCTTCTGCTGTTGTTGAATGAGGCGTATTGGAAGATCAAGCGTCCGAAGTAGCCGTGGGCTGCAACGATGTTGTATGTTTCTTCTTCTTGTCCGAATTTGTATCCTGCGTTTGCAGATTCGTTTTCGGTGGTTTCACGAATCAGGCTAGAGGTTACGAGTGAACCGTGCATGGCGCTGAATAGTGAGCCGCCGAATACTCCTGCTACTCCCAACATGTGGAAGGGGTGCATCAGGATGTTGTGCTCGGCTTGGAATACGATCATGAAGTTGAAAGTACCAGAGATACCGAGAGGCATACCGTCAGAGAACGATCCTTGTCCGATTGGGTAGATCAAGAATACGGCGGTTGCTGCTGCGACTGGAGCAGAGTATGCAACTGCGATCCAAGGACGCATACCGAGACGGTAGGATAGTTCCCATTCACGTCCCATGTAGCAGAAGATGCCAATCAAGAAGTGGAATACTACGAGTTGGTATGGACCACCGTTGTACAGCCATTCGTCGAGGCTGTCTGCTTCCCAGATTGGGTAAAAGTGCAAGCCAATTGCGTTCGATGATGGAACGACTGCGGCGGAAATCATGTTGTTGCCGTAGAGCAAGGAACCTGAGACTGGTTCGCGAATGCCGTCGATGTCTACGGGTGGAGCGGCGATGAATGCAATGACGAAGCAGGTGGTAGCAGCAAGTAGGCAAGGTACCATCAGTACGCCGAACCAGCCAATATATAGGCGGTTGTCGGTGCTGGTGATCCACTGGCAGAATTGCTCCCACACGCTGGCGCTTTCGCGTCTTTGGATTGTGGTTGTCATGATTACGTATTTGTTGGTTATGTATGTTCTTTCCTGAGCTTGTTTCCCAGTGAATACATAGTATTAGGTTTATTACTTTTTGTAAAGCTTATTTGCGGCGATTTAGGCTTGACTTTGCAAAGATTATGTGTATTAAGATTTTCTAAAAACTGCCGAGCATTCTAACTTCTGGTTCAAGCAGAATTGACCTCTGCCGTTGCACAGTTTCTTGGACGTGTTGAATTAGTCGAAAAATATCATTGGCAGTAGCACCGCCACAATTGAGCATAAAGTTGGAATGGAGTTCTGCGACTTGAGCATTACCAATCTTGTAGCCTTTTAGTCCTGCTTGTTCGATCAGCTTGGCAGCAGCATGGGGATAGGGGTTGCGGAATACACTACCGCAACTGGGTAAATGGTAAGGCTGAGTCGTTTGCCTGTACTTGAGATGTTCGCTGGTAGAGGCTGTGATCTTTTCTGGATCGCCACCCGGTTGCAATTGTAAAGTAGCCCCAGTCACGATATGGCGGCATGAGTCTGGGGTGTCAGGTTTCTCGAAATTCTGAAAAATAGAGGTGCGATAGCTAAAGCCGAGTTCGTGGGACAGCATTATGGAAGGTTCGCCCGTAATTGAAATTGCCTCAGCACTAATGAGACAATCTGCCGCACAACCACCCTGAGCACCTGCATTCATTGTGACTAAGCCGCCAACTGTGCCAGGGATGCCCACAGCCCATTCTAAACCTGACCAGCCTTTGGCAGCAGCTTGCCAAGCAATTCTCGCGATTGGTTCTCCTGCTGCGGCTGTGATCTGACCAGTTCGATCGTCAAATTGGATGCCACGCAGATGTCTCATACAGATCACTAAGCCAGGTATGCCAGCATCACTAATCAGCAGATTACTCCCAGCCCCAAGCAAGGTGAGGGGAAGTTTCTGGTGATTTCGCCAAGCTAGGCTTGCTGCGAGTTCGGTTACGGATGTTGGAGCCACAAACCATTCAGCTTCACCGCCAACCCGAAAAGAGGTCAAACTTGCTAGAGCGATCGACGATCGAATTTCGATCTCAGATCCAGTCGTAATTACAGATGTAGTCATTGAAAAAAATAGTAAAAATAAAGGCTATTTTTTAGTGGAGCAGTTAGCCATCGCCTCAATTGTTGGGGCAATAATCTGATTGAGATTTCCTGCCCCCAGAAAGATGGCAAGATCGCCTGACTTGAGGTTCTCGGTCAAGAATGTCTGTACCAATGGCAAGGATGGTTGGTAAGAGACATGGGGATGAGTGGCGGCGATTGCTGCTGCTACCTGTGCACCCGTAATACTGCCATCATCTTTTTCGCCTGCGGCATAAATGTCGGTGACAACAACAGTATCAGCGTCACCAAAGGCTTGACTAAAGTCAGAAAGCAATGTCTGGGTACGACTGTAACGATGGGGCTGGAAGATCGCCACGATTTTACTTTGAGTTTTATTTTGACTTTGAAGTCGAGCGGAGGACAAAGTGGCGCGAATTTCACTAGGATGATGGGCGTAGTCATCCACGAATACAATGCCAGACTGATTGCCTTTAAGTTCAAATCTGCGACTGGCTCCTATAAATTCTGCCATTGCAGCCACGATCGAAGACCATTCAATCTCTGCATAACGAGCGATCGAGATCGCAGCTAGAGCATTGCTAAGATTATGTTTGCCAAGAATTCGCAGTTCGATTTGGCCGAGAATTTCGCCTTTTTCGACAATTGTGGCGACTGTGCCGTTGGCGTTGTATTGCACATTGGTGGGATAGTAGTCAGCATTTTTGGCGGCTGACAGGCTGTAGGTAATGTCAGGCTGAATATGCGCGCAGATGTTGGGATCGTCAATACAGGCAACCAGAATGTCACACTGCTTGGCAAAGGTTTGAAATGTCTCGACTACCTGTTCTAAGTTCTGATAATGATCGGGGTGATCGAGTTCGATATTAGTGATCGCGCCTAAGTGGGGATGGAACTTTACGAGTGAGCCATCTGATTCATCAGCTTCGGCAATTAAATATTTGCTTTTGCCCATTCTGGCATTGCCTTTCCAGGCACTAACTTCGCCGCCGACAATAATCGTGGGATCTAGCCCTGCTTTAAGAAAAAGATATGCCGTGAGGCTACTTGTGGTGGTTTTGCCATGTGTACCAGCGACCGCGATGCCTTCAAATTGGCTAATTAGGGCGGCAAGGACATCTGAACGATGAAAAATTGGCAAGTCAAGCGCTTTGGCTGCTTGAAATTCAGGGTTTCGATCGCTGATTGCGGTTGAACAAATAATCTGAGGTTGGGCAAGTGCACTGATATTGTCAGCACTTTGTCCCTCATAGATAATCACTCCCAAATCTTGCAACTGAGAGGTAATGCGATTTTGGTTAAGGTCAGAGCCAGAAACTGCGTAGCCCTGCTTTACCAACACATGAGCAATTGCCGACATGCCAATGCCGCCAATGCCAATGAAATGAAATGGTCTACCGCTGAAATCGATCAGACCCAGCATCTCAACTCCTTTTGCCACCCACAACGTGCGATATCATAGCAAGAATTCTGGCATTGTTTCATGTTTATCCCAATTGACCTATTAAATGTAGTGATGACTGAAATATTTGCGTAACGTTCCAACTGGACTGTAACCACCTTGCCGTCTGGATCAAGACGGGATTAGGGCTGGATGATCGCGTAACTGCCAAAAATTTTTAAGGTTTCTGCTAAAGGTGCTAAAGCCTCGATCGCCTCCTGCATTCTCGGATCTTCGATCGCCGCTTCGACATCGGCAAAGAAAATATAGTCACCGAGCGATCTCCTTGACGGTCGAGATTCAATCCGACTGAGGTTAATGCCACGACTGGAGAAAATTGACAATGGCTGCACTAATGCCCCAGGAGCGTTTTGTTTAAAGCTAAAGGCCAGTGAAGTATGACCACCTGTAGTAGTTGGCGGCGTGAGGGCTAACACCCAAAAGCGGGTGCAATTGTTGGGATGATCGTTAATCGGGAAAGCCAGAATCGGCAAATTATAGAGTTCGGCAGCCCGTTGTGAGGCGATCGAGGCCAATGTCTGATTTTCGGCAATTAGTGGCAGTTTCTCGGCATTGGAGTTAGCAGGAATCAGTTCGGCCTTGGGCAAAAATTCCTCCAACCACTGCTGACACTGAGCTAGGGCCTGAGGATGTGAATAAACTGCTTGAATTCGATCGAGGGTTTGAGCGCAAGTAATTAGGGCATGATTAATCGGCATCACTAGGGCTTCTTGGATTTGGAGCTGATCCCACTGCCACAACCCATCCAGTGTCATCGTTACACTGCCCTGAATTGAATTTTCCACAGGCACAACCGCATAATTCAAACCATCTTGAGCTACGGCTTTAAGCGTTTGCGAGATCGTGGGATAAGGGCAAAGCTGTGACTCTGATTCCAGCCATTTATGCAGCTTGACATAGCTCTGCGCGGCTGATTCAGCGTAAGTTCCAGGCGGGCCAAGATAGGCAACGGCAATCATAATTTGACCGATTCACGACAAGCAGTTAGCCAACGTAGCAATACTAGCTCAAGTGTTTGAATGTCCTTAGTCGCGTTTTGTTTCAGCCACTGGGCAAGCGCATCGATCGGCGTAAAGTTACTACCAGCTTGCCAGTTCACATCTGCGCCAACTGCCGTGAGATGATTGCCAGATAGAGCTTGGACTTTGACCGTGTTAGGGAATTTTCGCTGCAAGAGTTCGGCTAATTCTGGAATCTCGTCGATGTTGTCATCAAAAAATCTGATTAACAAATTACGTTGCACTTTGTAATTCTCGGTCACAAGTAGCTTAGTTGCTTCTGGAGAAGGCTCAAATTCCATACTGGACATTTCTGGAATCGTGCCAGACAGTTCCTTAAAAAACGGAATCGATCGATTCGCCGCATAGTTATTGTGAGCAATGAAAATATTTCCCGCCCTTTCATTTGGAAACAGACTATTAGTCAGCAAATGCACCTTGCAACCCATGCTATGACCAACGCCAAATACGGGAAAGTAATCGAGAAAAAGCTTGCTGCGGACTCTTTGGAAAGATTTATGCACATCGATCGCAATTTGCCTGTGATCGAAAGTATTCGTAAATGGCGTTGCCACCACGACATAACCTCCAGCCGCAAGCTTCTCTAACAGGCGGCTATAGCTAATATGGGGCGCAGTTGCTAAAAATGCCCCACCCAGAAAATGGATCACTCCATGCGGTTGTGGCGGTGTTAAAACCCAACTTTGTTCGATCTGCTTCCATTCCATAAAGGTTTGAGGTTTAAAATTTTGAGACATCTAAATTCTAGCTTTGCGAAGTGTTTAGCGTGATTTCCACCGCCACATCAGTTGAGTAATTTATCGACAAACTGGTAAATAAAGCAGAATATCCAGCTAATTTGCGGAGATCGGTTCAGCTTAATTAAGGAAGATTTATGTGTATTTGGTCAGCTAGAATTGCTTAGCGCCCTCATACCCACACAAAATCTCATGAAAAAGAAGCAAGCAACCATGCCTGTATGCTTCCGAGCAATGTTGATCGCTCTACTGGCAAGTCCATTCGCCAACCCATTGGCAAGCTTAGCCATCACGGGTGGGGCCTTACTGGCTCAAGAATCCGATCGAACTAACACTCAAACCGAAGTCAAGCCAGAACAAATTCCTTTAACTAAACCGACCACACCTGTCTCAAAGCCCAATTTAAAGCCAAGCCTAAAGCCAAGTCTAAGACCAAGCTCAAATCCTAGTGCCTCGATCGAACTGGTCGAACAAGCTAACAAACTGCGCGAACAGAATCAATTATCCGAGGCGGTGAAACTTTATCAGCAGTCGATCGAACTCAATCCAGAATTTGTACCTGCACACTATGGTTTAGGGGTAACGCTTCGCCAACAAGGCGATCTGGCAGGGGCGATCGATTCGCATCGGCGGGCGATCGAACTAGATAAAACCTATATGCCTGCCTATTATGGGTTGGGGATTGCCTTGTATAAGCAGGGTGATATGAGTGGAGCTATTGCCGCCTATACCC
>Ga0163154_10003929_pt1 | contig 20042 bp, 19 predicted proteins | sample OliLakLV19MP9P1_FD_148649 | JGI IMG/M metagenome (GOLD analysis project Ga0163154, IMG submission 148649) | Freshwater microbial mat bacterial communities from Lake Vanda, McMurdo Dry Valleys, Antarctica - Oligotrophic Lake LV.19.MP9.P1 | ecosystem: Environmental > Aquatic > Freshwater > Lake >...
CTAAAGTTTCTTTATAATCTTTTTTGGAAGCATTGCTTAATGTTGTTGTTTGATAATTTGGATAAGCTGTTTTAACGGCTTTTTCAACCTGACCAGACAAGCCGATGGTTTCTGTGCCATTGTAGTAAGAAATTTTTAATCCAGATGGAATTTGTGTTGTCGGTTTGTTTTCTTCTACTCCTGCCGCCTGGTCAATGAGTATTGGCACGACATTGATAATCTTATTGGCTGAAGGACGGTAGAGAATAGCTTGCATTGCTTTGGTAAAGGCAAGAATTTTGTCGCCATTTTCCGCCTTAGCAAAAAACGGCTGGTCTTTCAACTTCTCCTTATCCGCAATAGTAGCTATGGTCGGAGTCTCATCAGTTGGTAATTCTATCAGCTTACCAACGGTCGCCACCAAAGCTTCGGTTTCTTTTTGTGCTTCAAAGGTAGGATTGGCTTTCAATGCTTGGTATTTACGGAAATAGATTACTCCCGTTGCCACTCCGCTTATAGCCAATATAACGAGCAAAATAATCACTAGCCGTTTTAATCCGAAGCGTCGGAAAAAACGAACTCGTCTGACTTTTGGAGATTCATCTTCGTTTGGAATTGTGTTTTTAAACATATTTTTTAACTTTATTTAATAATTATTATTTTACTGGCTCAATGACAACTGGAGCTGGTTCAACAACAGGTTTTGTTGGTAATGGAGCTGGTTCCGAAACTGGAGCGGGCGTTGGTTCCACCACTGGCTCGACTATTGTCGGAGTTAGAACTGTAGTCGGAGTCGGTGTTTCAACTACTGGCTCAATGACTACTGGAGTTGGAGTTGGCGCAACTACCGGAGCAACGGTTTTTGCTGTAAACGCTTTGCCTTTTTGAGCGAAAGAGTGCCATGAGAATACTACATCTGCACTTTGAGCCTGACTGACATTAATCGAGAATCCTGCACCGTCTGTAATTGTTACCCAGTAGGTTCCATTAACTTGTCCTTCTGGAGTAACAACGATTGATGGCTTTTCAGTGTACGGCGCGTCAAAAGTAATTGTTGTTGAGGTTGCGTTGGCTGACATGGTTGCTTCACCGACAGTATCTTTGCCAAAAGTCACATGACCATCGACAGACAATGCGCCACTAATCGCAAGTTGATTCAAGGTATCAATATCTATAGAATTATTAGTTTTTAGAGCATTAATCTCCAGCTGCTGTTCCTTGATCGTGTCAATGATTGTTCCAAAGCCAGTTTCGACTTTGAAATTCAAGTCTTGGATAGATTTCACTAGTACAGGTATTAGTCCTGAGTAATTAACTGCATACCTCTGGGCGTCACCCTCACCATTAGAAGAAACTACTTCTGGCACAACATTTAGAAGGTCTTGAGCAATAAAGCCGAGTGCTGTTGCGTTTGTCTCATCGATATTATAAACATACGAACTTGGCTTTAATTTAAGAACCGTCTCTAGTCCATATGTCAGATCAGTAATATCATGTTTTTCACGCCGATCTGATGCTTGAGCATACGCCCCTGCGACAGATATGGTAGCTACGTTAGTCCCGGTACTATACAGATGTCCTGTTTGAGTTGTGCCATTTTTAAAAGTCCATGAACCGCTACTTCCAATATAAAACGTACCACTATCGGGACCAATTGCTGCCACAGTCCCATCACCATCATACAGTCTCATCACTGGGTGATCATTTGAAATAAGTCTAAGTACATCATAAGTGCTTTCTGCCATTTCAGTCCCACCCCTATTGATAGTTAACAAGGTTTTTGGTACTGCTGTACCGATGCCTAAACGATTATTTGTATCATCCCAAAACAGATTGGAATTATCTTGTGATACTACGCCAGCTGTTCCCGCAAACGTAACTGAACCAGCGGTCATTGTTGAGAAGGTCGGAGCGGTCGTAAATGTTTTAGCACCAGCGAAGGTTTGAGTGCTAGTAGAAACCAGTCCTGGATTTGATCCATTGGCAAAAGAAAGCGTGAGCACGTTATTGGTGATTGATCCGCCGTTAGCATTGGTACCAGTCGGAGTAGTGAGAGAAGTGGCAATACTTGTGCCCGAAGCAAGTTTGGAAAGGGCAATGGCCGCAGCAGCAGAAACATCAGCATTTACAACAAGCGAGGATGTTATCAACCCCGTCGTCACATCGTTGTGTAGTATTCCCGCCGTAGTCATAGCAGACAAGGTCAATGTCTTGCCGGCAGCTATGGTGGTGTCGCCATTTATGGAAACGGCACCTGTGCCAGTGGATAGTGTTCCAGCTCCAGCTTGAGTAAAGTTTCCTGAGGTCATAGCAATACCGGTGATTCCAGAAAGAGCACCAGAATTGATGATCAAACCGTTGATGGTATTTGTTGCAGTCGGAGCGACGATGGCGCTGGTAAATGTTTTGGCACCGGCGATGGTTTGGGTGCCAGTCGTGATTAGACCGCGGGCGGCGGCAGAAGCATCGGGAATATTAAAAGTGTGTGCCGTACCGGAAGAGATTATTGTAAAATCTGTACCAGTAGTACTGGTTGCAAATGTTTGTGTCGCGCCTGTGAGGCCGTTGAGCGAAGTGATGCCCGCACTAGCCAAACCAAAAGCCGACCAGCCGGTGTTTAATGTGTCGGTGGTTTTTATATAAAGCGCGCCGTTAGTTGTGTCTATAGCAAGCGAACCTTTATCAGCTGCGATATTTGATTCCGGCGTACCTGCACGATTATAAATGCCAAAAATATCTGTGTCATCGGCAAAATTCATCCACTGCCCAGATGAAGTCCGAGTGAATTTTGGTAAACCGGCTCCAGTGAGAGCAAAAGTTAGATCATTACCGCCAAGAGTTATGCTGGTGCTAGCGTCGAGGGTAAGGGCGTCGGCGAATTTTGTAAAATTCAAACTGTTATTGGCTAAAGCGATAGTTGCCGCCGCATTTTCTGCGCCAGAATTGGCGATAGTGAAAATACCTACACCACTGTCGGCAAGCGTGGCAAGGTAGTTGCCGGTTGTATCAGTACCAAGAGCCACTTTATCTGCCCCAATCGTAGCAACCCCAGCATTATCAATAGTAATATCTCCAGATAAAGCTGCTGCTGTAGCTTGGTTGGAAGCATTACCTACGAAAATCAGCCCGCTATTTAATCCTGTTGCAAGTTTTTCAGTATCTAATTCATTGAGCGCGTTTTGAACGGTGATGGCGGCAATGTTGCCACCAGCAGTATTGGTTATCTGTAAAGCGTTGTAGTCATTACCCGAAGCGATTACCGCGCCCGTTCTTCCAAAAACACTCGTAACCGCGTTGGTTGTTTGGACTTTCTCCCAAGCTGTTCCATTACAAACCGCCCAGTCATTAACTGCCCAGCTTGTAATGCCACTTAAATTTGTTGTACCGCTTGTACTGATGACATAATAATGTCCTTTGGTGCCGGTTACACAGTATGATGACAGATCGGGCGAGTTACTGCTCGCATTCCAGGTGCCACGATAATTCATTGCGCCAAGCACATCGCTGAACATGTCGCTTCTGGTGATTTTCTTTAAACCACTCGCGGTATAAATGGCAACTGTGTCGGCAGAATTAACCGAGGATACAGCCGAAAGCCCGTTGATGTCCAAGGCAAACGCATCGCCCGTAAGTGAGAGACCCGATCCGGCAGTGTAAGTATTACTATTATCTGCAGAGCAAGCCCACCCTGAACCATTCCATTTTATAATTTCATTAGTAGCACAAGAATTTTGGGAAAGCTTTCCAAAAGTAACTGCACCGTTTGCGATGTCAGCTGTTGCGATTGTACCATCGGTAATTTCCGATGAGTCAATCGATGTGCCGAGAGATGAGGACAAAACGCCACTGGAAAAACTCAAACCGGTGCCGGAGAGGTTGGTAAATGTATTCCCGCCAAGAGCAAAGCCGTTGTTGAATGACTGAATCCCGCTCCAAGCATTTGCATTGGTCAAATCAAGTGCAAAAGCGGCACTGGAAAGCGAAAGACCGGAACCAGCAGTATAGCTCGTGCCACCGGCATCAGTACCCCACGCAGGCAAACCTCCAGACAATTTCAAAACCTGACCGTTGGTACCAGCTGGCAAAAGAGTCCAAGCACTGGACGATGCAAACAAAAGCGCACCGTCTGTCAACGTACTACTTGTATAGACCGAGGCAGTAACGCCACAGTTTGCATCCGTCGGTCCACACGCCGGAGCCAATGTTGCCCCTGGCGCATACATAATGGCGTATACTGATGGTGCAAAAAATACCGAAAAAATAAAAGCAATGATTGCAAAAAAATAGTTACTTTTTGCTCCAAAAATTTTCATACTATAATAACTTTACCACGAACTTTATTCAAAAGTAAAGGATTTGTTACAGGGCACATACATTTCGGAAAACTATTGTTAACCCATCCCCCTTAAACTAAGACAAGTTTCTAAGGTAAAATATCTGAAACTAGTAAAGGGGTTGAAATGTATCCACGGATTCCAAAAGAAAAGAAGGATGAAATCTTAGCCGTCTAGTAAAGATTGGAGCGGATTTTCTTTAAATTGCTCAGTACTATTTTGAAATTAATGACATTAATTAATCCATCATAACTTTTCTAACCATCTGTATGAATAGTTGACTCTTCCAGTTTCTTTCTCTCATTTCATTTTGAATCCTTGAACCTTTTTGCTATACTTAAGTAATGAAAGGGGTGAAATATATCGTGCATTTATAGAAATGGCTGGAGCAAACAGATGGAAGTCGGCGAAGATGTGGAGATGCCGTTTGAGATGAAACGAATGTCCTACGGTGGTTTTCAGGTCGAGGTTAAAGGGTGAGTTCCTGTTCCAGTCATTGGCAACGGAATATTAAGCAGCCTGTGTATTCTTGAAATCGATGTAAATTCCGAATTACTTTATGATATTTTTAGCATCACAAGCATCTAATACACTTCATTTACTTTTACCTTTTCTTGACAAAAAGCCTTCCGATCTATCAGTTGCCTTTATTCCAACTGCTGGAGATGTATATAAAGAGAAACCATGGATGGATGCAGATAGAAACAAACTACAAGAGCTAGGGTTTCAAGTTGAAGAAGTTAACATTGACGGTAAAACTGAAGATGAGCTAGAAGAAAAACTTTCTAGCAAGAATATTGTTTTCGTTGCTGGAGGAAATACTTTTTATTTACTCAAGAAATCCCAAGAAAGTGGTTTTGGAGTAGTTATAAAGAAACTTGTAAGCAGGGGTTCTATTTACATAGGCTCCAGTGCAGGCTCTGTTATTGCTGGCCCAGACATTGAATATGTGAGCTTGCTTGATGACCCAGAAGTAGCCAATTTAAAATCCACAAAAGGGTTAAATCTAGTAAGTTTTGAAATACTACCTCACTCGAATAATACTCATTTCTCCCAACATTTTGAAAAAATAATTAGCCAATATGGTAATTATTACGAAATCAAATCACTCAGTGATAATCAGGCAATCCTTCTTATTAATGGCAAACCTCAACTTCTTGAAATATAGTTGGTTTGAAATCCATACTGACGTGAGACTTCAGACACATCATCTTTTTTAATTGATTCAATCACCCGATCAAATTTAAACTTTGCCGTGTAGTGTGTTTTCTTCATTTTGATATTCCTTTTTTTAAGTCGTGTAGATAAGAATACCAAATCTTCCTCCCGCTGTGGTTTTGTTTATCCAGGATTGGTCAACTACGAAGTCAGCTAACATGACTAAATATTAAAACTGTTCTTTATAACTCCTTGTTGTTATCGCTATTTGTCCTCAATTAGTTTGTTCTATATACCTCTCCAGGTAGTGATATTAAACTCTACGTATTTTTACAAAATGAAACGCTGTGGCTGACTCAAAAAATGATGGCTGATTTGTTTAATGTGAAAAAATTGGTAAGCCATCACAAGATTCAACTATTCGAAAAATTCGAATAGTTCAAAATGAAGGTGGGAGTGATGTTTCCAGGCTATCGTTTATCGAGTCAGTATTCAACGAGCTACTCAATTTAGAATCTGGGACACCCAAGTGCTCAGAGAATACATAATTAAAGGTTTTGTTCTTGGATAAACATTCATACAGCAATCTTTCAGTAAAAAATTAATCGTTCGTAACAAAACTAATGTAGTATTAATATTTTTTTATGTGATACTTCTGTAATTAACAGAAAGGAAAAAATGCAATGGTTATCGAGTCTAGCTAGTATTTTAGGAATAATAGCAGCTATATTTTTACCAGTAGCTATCATAATTGATCTTTTTCAAAGAAAATTTCATTTTACAAAATATGGATTACTATTTATATTGTTACCTTTCATAGTTGGTTTAATTGCTGTAGCGATTGGTTAAATTTATAATTTGCGTTCAAAAAACCGTCCAGACACACCAAACCAAATGTAGGATCTCTTGTCTCCAAAAATTTCAAGTAAGCTAGTATCTAGCACTAAGCATCATCTGGATGGAGCAACTAACCCACTTTTGCTTCGATTCGATCCAAATGAGGATAGCCAAAGGAGCGTATTCGGCTGGTTGACGGAGATACTGAACTGCTGCCGGGGCTGAATCTGATTGATACGAGTGGGCATGTGCCGGGACATCAATCTGTGCTAATGCGGCTGCCCAAAACAGGGTCAATTTTATTGACAATTGACGCTTGTACCTTTTGCTGATGGCTTTATACGTGACAAGCAGGAGTATATCAAATTAGTAATTTTCGGTCATGATATTGAATAGTGGAAAACACTTGAAGAAGTGCCCGAGTTTTATGAGTAAAATAAAATATAGTGTCACTTTTAGACTGATCTGCCAGCAGCATTACTCCTCATATGAACGACTTCCAGAATATAACGTCTCAGCTCTTCTGGATTTACAGTGACTCCATATTGTTGCGAAGTAATGCTATCTATTCTTTCTTTAATTCCTAAACTAGCTGCTAATAGGTTTATTCCATAAAATTGATACAACTCAGGTAATACTATTTCATCGATATTTGACTTATGGCTTATCTCTCCGTTTCTTTTCTGCTCAAATGTTCTTTTAGAGTTAAGGTAATCTTTAGGTTCGGCTTGGACTACATCCATGAGCACAAATATTGACTCTTCACCTTTTTCAATAAAAAAAATATTTCCTTTTCCTTCAAAATCTATAGAACGACCCGTTTCTTTAATATATCGAATTAAGGATCCTACAAAATCTATCAATGCAGTTTGCATTAACGGTTTTTCTAACAGCGGTGCAACTGAAGGAAATAAATCAATCAGGCTATTTTTATACTGTACCAGATCTCCGCTATGACAAGTAAAGTCTCTAATTAATGCTTCCAATATCTGTGGTTCTTTAGTCACTTCGTAACTGTCGAAGTAAAATGAATGTGTTTTTGAGTTTTTTAAAGATACATAGGCTTGACGGCTTACAATGGTTTCTAAGGTAACCTCGTTATCATTACCATTTGTAATTCCTAGATTTCTTAGTGATACTTCAGTTCCAATTTTGTTAATTACTTGATTTAACTGTTCCCTTGCAAGAGTAATCCATGAAATTTCGTAAGCATTATCTGTGGGGTGCAGCGTAGGATCAATTTCTCCATTTTTTTCAAAGTATTCTCTCAATTGTTCCACATCTTGATTACGACGATCAACGTCGAGTATCGCTTTTTCTCGATTGTTTTTTAAATCCATTATTGTGAAGTAGTTAACCTTCACGACTTCAGTTCTATTAGCATCTACAAAGACCAAGTTTTCTCCACCTGCACCTATTAAAGTATGTTGAGTTAGATCAATTTTTTTCAAAGGTTCTTTTTCTCTGACGGCATCATCAGTTTTATATTAATCTGTATATAGCTAATTCTAACACTTAAAATCTTGCTGAACTTGATAGCTAGTTGCTTTCATTTTTTCCTAATGATTTGCTTCCTTTTGTTACCTACGAAGATAAAAATAAAACTTCTGAAAGTGTTGTTACTGAGTGGTATAACCAAAATGCTGAAAAGTATGCAAATGCTAATAAAGACTTAGCTGCTCATTGGCCTGGGTATATAGTTTTCGTATATGCAGCCTGTACATGCTCAACGTGAGTATTGCATCGATTGTTAGATGTCCAGAATCGAACAGCATTTTCTGTAGATGTGTAGTGATCACCATCCTTATTTACTCCACCTTTAAAAGGAATAGTTTCATCTGCGGTGCCATGTATTATAAGGATCGGCAATGGCTGCTATTTTAGACGTTAAATCTGCGCCCAATTTGTGCGCAAGCATACCACCATTAGAAAACCTCGCAACATATATTCTTCGCTGGTCAATTGTATAACTTTCAGCCATTATTTCGATAAGAGTTTTTATAAATGACCCGCTCCCCTAATAGTTTACACAGATTCTAAGTAGAATTAGGTAGCTAGGGAGGAGAAAATATGGCAGGAATTTCAGGTGAGGTAAAAATCGAGATACTCGCAAAGGTCAAAGCAGGACAAAAAGTAGTAGAGCTTTCAAAGCATTATGGAGTGAGTGACAAGACGATATACAATTGGTTGCGAGGTCAGGTGACCGAGCAAGTAAATTACCGATTAGAGAAGGTAGAAAAAAAGAAGGACAGAAACAGCTAAACAAGTAACTCGGATTCATCCAAATCTGGACAAGAAATTTGTTGCCAAAGTACTTGGCATTTCTCAGCAATGGTTGTACATAACAGATTATCTTCAAAAACAAAAAGATGCCGTTCTCAAGGAACAGAAAGGGGAGACGAAAGAAAAGCACCAGCTCCATTTGCCAATCAGATTAAAAACCAGTATCCAATCCAGCCAAAAATTACTTGGGTTGGAGATTTTACCTACCTGCCATTCAAAGGCAAATTTCTTTACTGAGCTACCTTTTTAGATCTGTTCACCAGAGAAGTCGTAGGCTAGCAGGTTTCCAGTAGGCACGATAAAATCCTTGTGATGCAAGCCTTTATTAGATGGTTTGGTAAACAGAGATTTTCAAAAGCCAATGTACGTTCACACCGATCAAGGGTGTGAATACACCAGTCAAGACTACCCAAAATTCCACGCCAACTATTTAGAAACTGTGTCTACGAAAAAAGGTGCTTGACAACATTAATCAAGTTATTGATTTAGAAAAAAATTGTTACAAGTCAATAATCGTACAGATGTTGATTTTCTTGATTCTACGTTATATGAGTTGTTTCAAGAATGTGGTGCATCAGGCAATACTTATAACAAAGCGGATATCATAACGCTATGATAATGATCAGATGAAAGCCAAAAAGTTAAGTGATAATACCCTTATGGAAAATATCTGATACAGAGTGGATGATGAGATATCACCAAGGTACGAGACTCAATAATCTTTAGCTGCTCTACAATTCATCGCATTTAAAATCTCAGTAGAAGACATAACTACTCCATGATAAGTCTTGAATGTTTGTAACACATTGTCATGAATATTCTTTTTATCATCGTGAGTGGCAACGAGGTCTTCGATAATAATTGGAAGCATTCCTTCTGCTAAAGTACGCTTTGCTGTGGTATCGACACATACTTCTGTTCGAACACCACTAATAAGTATGTTTTTAATTCCTTTTGATTTAAAAATCTCAAGTAATTGCGTTTTGGCATAACAATCATAAGAATATTTATCAATAACCAAATCTTCTCTGCTTGGAGTAAGCTCATATAATTCTGCTCCCTGAGAGCCTTCAAGACAAACGGGCAGTAAGCCATTATTCTTCATTACTGCAATGAAATTAGGAGAAGTTTTTTTTAGATTGTATAGATAACGGGTAAAAACTGTGAGAATGCCTAATTCCTGCATGTGTGTATGAAACCTTTTAATTTTAGGAATTATACTAGTAGTCTGAGCAAGACCTCCCCAATTGCTGCCACATATACCATCAAATGAACAAAAATCAACTTGCATATCAATAATTAAGAAAGCAGTCTCGGAAGGTTTGATAAGCATATTTATATCTCTATAGAATTTCACTAACTAGTAGATAATTTTCTTATAGCGGTTCTGGCCATAGTAAGATGTCCCGATAGCAACCGAGGATTTTTATTAAGTAATTTTTTTTCGGAAAGCCACAGCGTACCGCCACTATCTGGATTTACTACTACTAATGGTTTTTCTTCCAAGTTCGCCGCATATAGAAATGTTGTCCAGGATTCTCTATTTGTACTGCTATCTACAAACTTAAGTAGGCCTGCAGATAAAATTAGGCCGAGCTCTTCTAAAATTTCTCGTTCTACAGCTTTCATACCAGCTAAAACCATTTGATCAAATATAATAGGAATGCACGGATCATTAAAAGCATCTAAGTCTATAGAAGTAAGGTCAGTTACCTCAATTTTACCTCCAGGTAAGGCGGGTAAATAGCTACCTATTCTTGACCAGCTGGGGCGAATAGTAAATAAGACTTCATGAACGCTAACTTCACCTGTTCTCGGTTTAATATCGGGTGCTCGCAGTACTACTCGTGCTATTTGATTATTGAGTTGCTCTAATGCCATGGGGGTTAATATAGTCTTTGTTTCTCGTAAATGCAATAGTTTAGACCAATACCAAAAACCCAAGTTTTTCTGTTACCTCATACATATATATAAAATGGTATGATGCACCATATGATTGAGCTCTTAAAACAGTCTGTAGCTACTGTTAAAAAAGTAGATGCAGTAAAACATGCTCAAGATATTATTGATATTATTCGTGAACCGCTTCTTGTTCTTGATTCATCGTTTCATGTTGTAACTGCAAATCCAGCATTTTACAAAGCATTTAAAGTATTGAAAAAAAATACTGAAGGCATGCTTGTGTTTGAGTTGGGAAATCAGCAGTGGAATATACCAGAGCTAAAAAATATTCTAGAAGATATTTTACCCAAAAATAAAAAGACCAAAGACTTTAAAGTTGCACATGATTTTCCATCTATTGGACAAAAGGTGATGCTGCTGCATGCTCGCCAAATTGATAGTGTCCCACTAATACTACTAGCAATAGAAGATGTTACTGAGGCACAAAAGATAGAAGCATCAAGTGTCAAAAATGAAATGCTTTTTCGTGCCTTAATAGAAAAAAGCTCTGACGCCGTAGCTCTTGTTAATCCAAAAGGCAAAGTACTGTATTGTAGCCCATCAACTAAAAGCGTGATGGGTTTTACACAACAAGAGTTTAAAAAACTTTCCAATCCATTCAAGCTTGCACCTCCTGATGACCGGAAAGTTGTAACCAAATTATTTGAAGAACTTTTAAAAAAGCCAGGAAGCAGCACTCATGCAAGATACAGAATTAAACACAAAAATAATAAACTTATTTGGATTGATTCTACGATGACCAACTTGATTGAAGACCCAAATGTAGCTGCTGTTGTCATAAATTATAGAGATGCTACCGAGCGAAAAAATCTCGAGCGACAGAGAGAAGAATTTATTAGTATAGCAAGTCATGAACTCAAAACACCAGTGACGAGTATAAAAGGGTATACTCAAGTATTGCAGAGCAGAATGAGCAAAGAAGGTAATACACAGGTAGTAGAGTTTCTGGGTAAGATGGACGCACAATTAAATAAACTGACTAGTCTTATTGGCGACTTACTTGATTCAGCAAAAATAGATGGAGGCAGGCTTCAGTTCCACGAAGAACTCTATGATTTTAATGAACTTGTTATAGATATTGTTGATGAGATGCAACAAACCACTCCATTCCATAAGCTTATTAAAATACTGGCTCCAACAAAAATAGTTACTGGAGACAGAGATAGAGTTGGTCAAGTTATAACAAACTTTATTTCAAACGCAATAAAATACTCGCCTCACACTAAAGAGATTACAATCACTACCTTAGCCAAAAAAGATACTGTAATGCTTTCCGTTCAAGATTGTGGCCAAGGCATACCTAAGGAAAAACAAAAAAATATTTTCGACCGTTTCTTCCGAGTAAGTGGAAAAAACCAAGACACTTTTGCGGGACTGGGTCTCGGTCTCTATATTGCGGCAGAAATTGTTAAACGACATGATGGTCGTATCTGGGTTGAAAGTGAGGAGAATGAAGGATCAACATTTAACTTCACACTGCCAATTAAAAAAAATGAAGTAAATATGCAAAACACGAATACTCTAGTTGAGGAGGAAACTAAACATGCATAAAAAGAAAATATTAGTTGCGGATGATGATCCAGCTATCCTAGAAGTTATTACTCTGATCCTTGAAGACGCGGGATATGAAGTTACTAACTCTGTGAACGGTGAAACAGTTGAAAAGGCAGATGGTGCACTTCCTGATCTGATTCTGCTTGACATATGGATGTCTGGCATGGATGGACGTGAGATTTGCAAACATTTAAAAACAAAGCAGAAGACCAAAAATATACCTATTATCATGGTTTCAGCAAATAGGGATGCTGAGGCTATAGCACTTGAAGCTGGGGCAAATGATTTTCTTGCAAAACCTTTTGATATGTATAGACTATTATCAATGGTAGAGAAGTATGTCAGCTAGATGTTGCGATGAGATTTTCTCATGCGCAAATTATATTTAATCATTGACTTACACACATACATATTCTAATATACGAATATGTATTCTCAAATATTCGATCTTCATGCTGAATTGCTTAAGGGGTTAGCCCACCCTCGTAGATTAGAAATTGTTCAACTTTTGAGAGACCAAGAACTGTGTGTTTCTGATATTTACGAAATGCTTGATTTACCACAGGCAAATATCAGTCAACACCTGATGATCCTTCGTGATGCTGGTGTACTCTCTACTAAAAGAGAGGGCAAACAGGTTTTCTATATGTTAGCAAACCCCAAGATAATACAAGCGACTGATTTATTGCGAGAAGTGCTGATTGACCAAAACCAAGGCAGTGAGCTAGCTAATCAATTAACCCTCACTATGAAGGATCTAGTACCTTTAACACATGACCCAGTTTGCCAAATGCGCGTGTCACCTAAAACTGCTAGTTTTAGCACACATTATGTAGACCAAGATTATTATTTTTGTGCGAGTGGTTGCTTAAAAAAGTTTCATGAAAGTCCTGAAAAATATGTCCAAAAATAATCAAACAAAATCCATAGATATTGTCGGCATGCACTGTGCTTCTTGTGCAAATATCATTAAACGAAAAATTGGAAAAATGGATGGGGTTGAGTCATGCGAAGTCAACTACGGCACAGAAAAAGCCAAGATCACTTTTGATCAAAAAAAGACTTCCGTGCGCGCCATGAATAAGGAAATAGATAAGCTTGGTTATTCTTTGGTAGAGCCTGAAACGCTAGCGATGCATGATATGGGCCAACAAATGGATCCGACTATGGATCACTCTCTGCATGCAGGTCACGACATGATGACTCCGATTTCTTCAGATAAATCAGTTAAGGAAAGAAAACTTAAAGAATTAGCTAAATTCAAGCAACACATACAAATAGTCATTCCTTTTATGGTCGTGAGTATTTTTGTTATGTCATGGGAAATTGGTGCGCAACCTCTGGGATTGTGGCCAAAAATGCCAGATGGTATTGCAGATTTTTTTCACCACCTACTACCAATATTTGCTACCTATACGCTGTTTGTAATTGGTTTGCCTTACTTGCAAGGTGTTGTTAGATTTATTAAATACCGCGTAGCAAATATGGATACTTTGGTTGGTATCGGTACACTATTAGCGTTCCTGTATAGTTTTGTTTTGTCGGCTTTTGAAGCTCAACTCACTCCATACCTTGATACAGTACACAATTACTATGATGTGACTATTGTGGTGATCGGGTTTATCACTCTGGGCAAATTTTTAGAAGCTCGTTCAAAGCTAAAAACAGGTGAAGCCATTGAGAAATTGTTGAGTCTGCAATCTAAAAGTGCTTTAGTTCTGCGAGATGGTGAGCAAGTAGAGGTATCTATTGAGCAAGTTATTGTGGGAGATGTACTGATTGTAAAACCTGGGCAGAAGATTGCTCTTGATGGGGAAATTATCAGTGGTAGCTCAGCTATTGATGAATCAATGATTACTGGCGAATCAATTCCTGTTGATAAAAAAGTGGGTGATATGGTAATTGGTTCAACCATAAATAAGCAAGGTTCGCTACAAGTTCGTGCCACCAAAGTGGACAGTGAGACCATGCTTTCTCAAATCATAAAAATGGTAGAAGAAGCACAGGGCTCAAAGGCTCCTATTGAAAAGTTAGCGGATCAAATCTCCGCTATTTTTGTGCCAGTAGTTTTAGTATTTGCGGTGGTAATGTTACTTGTCTGGATTATTGTTGGCTCGCAGTTTATGCCTTTTTCTGAGGCACTGACCTTGGGCATTGTTAGTTTTATGGGTATTCTTATTATAGCCTGTCCATGTGCAATGGGACTGGCAACTCCAACAGCAGTGATTGTGGGTGTTGGGAAAGCTGCGCAAAATGGCATCCTCATTAAAAATGCTGAGAACCTAGAAAAGTTAGAATCCGTCAACTTTGTGGTAATGGATAAGACAGGGACAGTCACCAAAGGCAAGCCTGATGTCACTGATATCAAAACCATAGGTGATTGGTCTACTAAAAAAGTTCTGCACTTACTTTTCTCACTGGAAAATCACTCAGAACACCCGCTAGCTCGGGCAATAGTTGAAAAAGCAAGTGAAGAAAAGCTCAAACCATTTGATGTCAAAGATTTTGCTGCCATTGAAGGTAAAGGGCTGACAGGTGTGATTGATGGCAAACAGTATTTTGCAGGAAATCTGAAACTGGTTGAGGATCGGTCACTCAAAGTTGATCAAAAAATTGTTGATTCATTCACATCGGCTGGAAAGACTCCGGTTGTCTTAATGAACACCAAAGAAATAATGGCATATGTAGCGATTGCCGACACTATTAAAGAAGATGCCAAAGACACGGTCGCTTTGTTACACCAGCAAGGACTAAAAGTTGCCATGTTGACTGGGGATAATAAACGGACAGCTCAATATATCGCCGACCAAGTAGGGATTGATCAAGTTATTGCCGAGGTCTTACCAGCTGACAAAGCCAGTCAAATCAAGAAACTTCAGGCTGAGGGTTATAAAGTGGCAATGGTTGGAGACGGTATTAATGATGCCCCAGCACTGGCGACAGCAGATGTGGGCATAGCTATGGGCACCGGTACTGACGTTGCTATTGAGTCAGCAGGAATCACTTTGTTGGGCGGAAATATGTCCAAGCTCCCGAAAGCCTTTACTCTCTCAAAAGCTACCATGCGTACCATTAAACAAAACTTATTCTGGGCATTTTTCTACAATGTGGTTGGGATTCCTATTGCAGCAGGTATTTTATATCCATTCTTTGGTATTTTACTCAACCCAGCGATTGCGGGAGCAGCCATGGCTTTCTCCAGTGTCTCAGTAGTACTTAATGCATTGAGATTAAAAAGAATTAAACTGTAGGAATATATATGAATTTATGGGCAATTTTTCTGACAGGTTTAACTACCGGCGGACTTTCATGTCTGGCCATGCAAGGTGGTTTACTGGCTAGTATCATTTCAAATCAGAAAGAGAATGAGCTAGTTACTCAGAATAAAAATAATGCTATTTCATCTTTTGATCAACTTGATTGGTTGCCTGTCACTTTGTTTCTGGGCGCCAAACTAATCTCGCATACTATTTTAGGGTTTTTATTAGGATGGTTAGGTTCACAAATTGAACTCAGTCTTTCTGTGCGTCTTTTGTTTCAAGGTATTGCCGCATTATTTATGTTAGCCACAGCCGGCAATTTATTAAACTGGCATCCTATTTTCAGATATGTGGTTTTTCAACCACCCAAGTTTGTACAAAGAATGGTCAGAAATTCAACCAAAGGCAAGGCATTATTTACTCCAGCTGTTCTTGGGTTTATGACAATTTTTATACCTTGTGGCGTGACACAAGCTATGGAAGTATTAGCGATTACTTCTGGAAATGCTATTTTAGGAGCATCAATTATGTTTGCTTTTGTTTTGGGAACTTCTCCATTATTCGCAATTTTGGGAGTGGCAACAGCCAAGCTTTCTGAAACATTTCAGAAGAACTTTATGAAAGTTGCAGCAGCGATTCTTATTTTCTTAGGATTAAGCAGCATAAACGGAATCCTGGTTGTCCTTAATTCGCCACTTACTTTTGAGAAAATTACTCAGCCGATTACCTATTTCTTTTCAGACGAAAGATTTTCACCAGCAAATCCAGCTCAAATGAGTTCAGTACATGCAGCTCAGCAAGTGCTCATAAACGTACAAAGTGCAGGTTATTCTCCGAACAGAGTTACCGTCAAAGCTGGTTTACCGGTGCAACTGACACTTCAAACCAAAGATACATATACCTGTGCCAGTTCATTTATTTTCAAGGAATTTGACATACAACTTCAGCTCGGCCCAACAGACACCCAAACCGTATTTTTTACACCCACTATCAAGGGCAAGTATACATTTAGTTGTTCTATGGGCATGTATAGTGGAGTATTGGAGGTTATTTAATATGACAAACATATTTAAGAAAAAACCAAAAGGTCAAGAAATTACGCTGGGTATTACAGGTATGCACTGTACCAGCTGTGCCATGAATATTGATGGAGCACTAGAAGATACAAAAGGTGTACTATCTTCTTCGACTTCATACAGTAAGGCTCGGACAACAGTAGAATATGATGAAACGGTAATTTCTAAAGATCAGCTCGCCAAAGTTATTGAGAACCTAGATTATCAAGTAGAGGAAGTATAAAAGAGGAATTTGTGTCAATTCAATCTATTCTTAAATCAACACTAGTTAGCTTCTTACTCATGTTTATTTTGACCTATGTAGCTATTGATAATTGGGGACATTTTTATATAAACATTAATAAATTCTATATGGCAGGTGTGATGAGTTCTCCTATGTTGATTATCAAAGCTCTCAGTATGAGAGAGATGTTAGAAAAAAATATTTTTTTGTCGATAGTGAGTAGTGGTGCGGTATTAACTGTGCTTTTTTTCCTTGCTATTAGAGTTCAGTTGGGTGTTGGTAATGACCAATTTTTACGTTCAATGATTCCACATCACTCGAGTGCAATTATTATGTGTGAAAGATCTCAAATCACTGATCCAGAAATCATTAGCCTGTGTGAGGATATCGTAAAAACACAAAAAGAAGAAATAGCTAAAATGAAAAACTTGCTTGGTGAAAACTGATCAACATCATCTCTTTTTTACTTACACCCTTCATACCAAAAACTTACATCTCTACGTTGTTGGTTAGATATAGTTACTAGTACATCAAAAAAAGTTAAGACTATGTCTCATAATAAATCTAACACTACAAACAACCGTTTCAACATTACTCCGTTTATCTCATCGCTTGATTCAATAATAAAAAGCGACAGTGATGAGAATCTCGGAACAGTTTTATCTCTTATTTCATCAAGTCATACTCCAGTTTTTATTTTTTCAAAAGAAAATAAGTTTTTAGGGCTGGTTTCTCTGTATGAGACCAGAGACAAAAATTCCTACCCATATCTGACAAAAGCTGCATCGGCTGTTATGAATCCGCCTAATATTACAGATGAAACGCCCCTGTATACTGTGGCTGCTCACATGCTCGAAACTCATTTATATACCTTACCTATATTTAATGATGATAAATTACTTCTGGGGGTGATTGAAGGAAAGGATATGCTTTCGCATATTTTGGAGGATAAAGATTTGATGGACGTTGTTCTTGCTAGCATAAAGCCTCGTCATCCTTATACTATTTCTCAAAATGCAACTGTTAGAGAAGTTCGTATACTCATGAAAGATAAAAACATATCTCGGTTGGTACTGACAGATGATAAAGGGAAACTGACAGGAATCATTTCCAAACAAGATTTACTGGATTCGTCTATGAAGCCTACTGACAAGCAACGTTTTGGAAAAAACGGTAACCCACAAACTGATCGAGCCTTTGATGAAGAAAAAGAACTTCGTGATGACGAATCTATTGCTCGATATGCAACTGTCAGGGTGCAAAAAACACAGTTTGACGCAGGACTTGAAACGATTATAAAAGAACTGCTTACGAGTACTCATGGTAGTATCGTTTTGATAAATACAGAACAAAAACCAGTGGGATTTATATCAATTCATGACCTTTTAACAGGAATTGCTTCTTTACAGCCAGTTAAAAAAATTCCTTTGATGTTATCAAATCCTCCGAGTAATAATGTTTCTGATGACGATCTCAAAAAGGCTGAAGAACACTTAGAAAAATTTGGACAAAAAATGGATAAAAGAATGGCCATTGAGAAAATCGAAGTCCATTTTGAAGAACCTAAATATCCTAGCGGAGGTACTGTACTGTTTAATACCACTCTTAGAGTGTCTCCAATGGCAGGAAGTAGCCTTATTGCGAATACCAAAAGAAAGCTGTTTTTAGATAGTATTAAAGCTGCAACAGATCAAATAGAAAAACAAGAACGTCGAAGTGGTGTGACAAGAAAGAAATCTACACATGGCACTATGTAATTGTAACGTTCCAGTAGATATCTGACACTCTTAAACGAGATTTTACTCAGCTGGAAAATGCATCAAATTCATCTACAGATTCACCTAACCTTCGAGGAAGTCATTCTCAATTAAGTTCAGAATCTGAACCAGGATCTGATGATGATGTTTTGCAAAATATTCATCAAATGGGGATTCTCCTACTTTACTTCAACAAAAATAATTGTATAAAATAAAACCTCAGATTATGAAATATCTGAAAGTTTTAAGTAGTGTAGTGATTGTTGTTTTGGCATAATATGAAGGTAGTCTTAAGTTTATTATTTCTTTCAGCAATGATTCTTTCGGCCTGCACAACAGCAAAGGTTGACAGTGAAAACTCTATTACTACTTCAAAACCTAGCCCAATGGTTTCTGATCAATCTGAGTTGGTACAATCAGTAGACTTTACCGCTCGATTTGAAATTTATACACAAGGGACTAAGAGAGTCTTTACACAACCGAAGTATCACAACCTGTCTCCTGATTTATATATTGAGGCCAGTGATCCCCATCTTATTCACGTCAAAAAACCCAACCTCATGTGGGATGATTTCTTTAAAACCTTACCGTTTTCTCTAACAAAAGATTGTTTAGTTACAGGTACTAAACAGACATTCTGTACATCTGACACTGAGAAACTGCGATTTTTTCTCAACAATCAAGAGGTCCCTGAGGCCTTGGATAGCATCATAAAAGCTGATGATACCTTACAAGTGACTTATGGAAAATAATCCAGTTTCTATATGTGATCATCTTTATCAGCTTCCGCATCGTGTTTGGTTTTGTGTAGAGTGCCGTCTTTATGATGAGGTGGGGAATAAATAGTATATAGTTTGAGTGGATTTTCTGAAGATATGTTAATAACGTTATGTTTAATCCCCGCTGGAACCATAAATGCATCTCCGTCCTTAACTTGATGTTCTTCACCATTCATGATGACTTTACCTTGGCCAGCTTCTACTCGTAGAAACTGATCGACAATTCCATGTACCTCCAGCCCAATTTCCTCTAGTGGTTTGAGCGACATCACTACCAGTTGGGCGTGTTGACCAGTGAAGAGAACTTGCCGAAAATACTCGTTTGCTAGCGTAACTTCCTCAATATTTTGTAGATATCCTGTCATATATGTTTTCCTTTTTGTTAATTGAGTACAAAAATTGCTGCATTTAATAACGTGGCAAAGCTTACCCATACTAGGTAGGGAATCAAAAGATACGCTGCCCATTTTGATAGCGGGTAAAATTTTCTTATTGTCATAATAATAAATCCCCACATTGCTACAATCACAATCAGTCCTGGCAACGGCGCTTGCAGGCCAAAGAAAATTGGCGTCCAGATTAAGTTAAGCCCCAGTTGAGTTAAAAAGTATAGACCAGCTGTCTTTTCTTTCTTGTTCTTAAAACCCTGTCTCCAAATCAAATAAAAAGAGACACCAATCATGAAGTACAAAATTGTCCAGACTGGTCCAAAAATCCAATTTGGTGGTGCAAAGAATGGCTTATTAAGTGCATCGTACCAATTAGGAATGGCTGAGATAGTAAATGGTGTGCCCACAATTCCCACCAACTCACAAACAAGTACGGAAATAATAAGTTTAG